>ERZ650307.1187-NODE-1187-length-14833-cov-4.395250_pt1 | contig 14833 bp, 17 predicted proteins | sample MGYA00376243_ERZ650307 | MGnify/ENA primary metagenome ERZ650307 (study PRJEB26733, sample SAMN07839242) | wastewater metagenome | biome: urban; feature: artificial channel; material: waste water | place: USA: North Carolina | collected 2016-03-31 ... | reverse complement strand
TGCACAGAGGTCGCCGAACATGACAAAACCCGCCTGAACTACCTAGTCAGGCGGGGTTTCTCGGTGGTGGAGCTAAGGGGACTCGAACCCCTAACCCCCTGCTTGCAAAGCAGGTGCGCTACCAATTGCGCCATGGCCCCGTGACGGGCGTCAGCGCGATGTCGGCGAGCGCGGCAATCTTGGAGTGTTCGCTGCAAGACAGCGCAATCGTCAGCGCGCCGAGCGCTTTGGCGTAGTTGAGCCCGCCAATCACGTAGGGCGTGCGGCCTGAGGCCGCGATGCCGACGAGGACGTCCTTTTCTGTGAAATCGTGCTCTTTGAGGTCCTCGACAGCGAGGTCTGGGTTGTCCTCTGCACCTTCCTGTGCGCGGAAGATGGCGGGGAGGCCGCCCGCGATGAGGCCCTGCACGAGCTCAGGGTCCGTGCCGTACGTCGGCGGACATTCCGAGGCGTCGAGGATGCCGAGACGGCCAGAAGTGCCTGCGCCGAGGTAGAAGAGGCGGCCGCCGCGCTCGAGGCGCTGGCTCGTCTCATCGATGGCCCGGGCAATCTCTGGCAGGATCTTCTCGATGGCGGCGGCAATCTTGCTGTCCTCCTGCTGCATGATCGTGACCATCTCGAGTGTCGAACAGCTGTCGATATGAGCGGAGGCCGGATTGCGGCGCTCCGTCGTGAGTTTTGCTAAATCCATGAAAGGAAATCTCCTTTTCTATTTATAGTCAAACACAATAATTATAGTATACCACAAGACGCGAAAAAAGCCTTCCCCATCCGGGGAAGGCTTTTTTGTCTGGTGTGGCTCAGCCGACGAGGGACTGGCCGAAGTAGACGATGCATCCCATGATGATGATGAATGGGATGTAGACCTTGACGGCGAAGTGCAGGAGCTTGCCCTCGCAGCCGACCGTGCCGATGGCGGCGACGGCGATCGCGATGTTCTGCGGGGAAATCATCTTGCCGGCGCAGGCCCCCAGCGGATTCGAGGCGGCAATCCAGGCCTGCACGCTCTCGCTCGCGCCGATAGCCATGGCGGAGTCGGTCTGCAGCTTGCCGAAGAGGACGCAGGACGAAGTAGCGGAGCCCGTGATGAATGTACCAATCGAGCCGATGAAGGCGGCGATGAACGGATACATCGTGCCCGTCGCGGCGACGGCCGTATCCGCAATCTCGTGCGTCATGCCCGCATAGCCCATGACCTTGGCCGTGGCGATGACCGTGATGATTGTGACGATGGTGAAGCGCAGGTTCCAGACCGTGCGGCGCAGGCAGCCTGTCATGCTGCCGAAGCCAGCGCCCTGGATGGCGCCGCCGATGTAGGCAGCGAGCAGGATCAGGACGCCTGGCGTCGCGAGCCATGTGAAGGTGTAGGGCTCGCCGCCAGGGCCGTCGTAGATCAGCACGCTCGTCTTGATGAGGTTCAGCGGGTCGTGAATGGCCGGGATGAGCTTCGATGTCATGAGCAGGAAGACGAAGATGAGGATGAACGGCATCCAGGCACGGATGGCCGTGCCTGCCGTGATGGGCGCCTCGTCGTCATGCGGCGGCAGGGAATATTCCGGGTCATTGACCGGGAAGAGCTTGGCGCAGACGATGACGGCGGCCATTGCGGTGATGGAACCGCCGACGACGGCGAGTTCCGGGCCCATGAACATGGCGATAGCCATCTCTACGGCGGAAAAGCCGACGCCAGCCATCAGGCACATGAGCATCATGCCCTTGAGGCCTTTGAGGCCGTGGCTCGCGACAATGACCATGAGGAACGGGCAGAGGATCGTCAGCGGTGCGAGCTGCAGGGCCGTGTAGGTCGCGAGCTGTATCGGGTCGATGCCCGTGACATTGCCGAGCGTGACGATCGGGATGCCGATGGAGCCGTAGGCAGTCGGGACTGAGTTCGCGATCAGGCAGACCATGGCCGCGAGCACCGGGTTGACGCCGATGCCGGCGAGCATGCCGGCTGGTATCGCGACGGCCGTGCCGAAGCCGGCCATGCCCTCGAGGAAGCCGCCAAAGCCCCAGCCAATCAAGAGAATCAGCACGCGGCGGTCATTGCTGACCGAGGTCAGCATCTTCTTGATGACATCCATACCCTTGGTATGAAGGGCGAGGTTGTAGGTGAAGATGGCCGCAACGATGACCAGCAGGATCGGCCAGCAGGCGAGGGCAACACCTTCGAGGAATGCCTGGACAGCATGTAATGCGGTCATGCCGTAGGCCAGGATGCCGGCGACAAAAGAGATTACAAGGGCAAGCGAGCAGGCCTTGTGTCCGGGCATATGAAGAATGCTCAGAGCGATGACCAGCCAAAGGATAGGAGAAAGCGCAATCATAAACAAATGAGGTCAGTCCTTTCCTATAAATGAGATGAATGAGACACTTCATTATATAAGCAGATATTATCAAAAGTCAATCTACAAATGAAAAAATTTTGAATATAGCGTGAAAATGAAAATAAAAAAAGGGACCCGGATCACCGGGTCCTGAAATGCGACGGATCAATAGATTCGTTCAACCTCATAACCATTTTTGTTGAGGGCTGCGACGATGCGCTGGACATGTTCTTCGTTGTGGGTTTCACAGGTAACTTCGAGGATCACTTTCTTGAAACTGTCAGTGATCCGGGCCTGATTGTGGTTGAGCTCGATGACGTTGGCGTTTTCCTCTGCCAGTATGCGGGAAATGTTGAGGAGCTGACCCGGTTTATCAGGCAGCGGCACAGCAAAGCAGAAAACGCGGCCACGGGCAATCAGGGCTTTTTCAATCAGGGCGGAGATCATGGAGATGTCGATATTGCCGCCGCTGACGATGGCAGCAACCTTCCTGCCCTTAAATGGCAGTTTGGAGAGCGCGGCTAGTGAGAGGACTCCTGCGCCTTCGGCGATGAGTTTGTGTTTCTCAATCAGCGAGAGCAGGGCGCCCATGATCTCCATCTCGGATACCGTGATGATATCGTCAAGGTATTTTTGGCAGAATTCAAAAGTCAGCGTGCCGGCAGTCTTGACTGCACAGCCGTCAGCGACTGTATCGGCGCTTGCCAGCGTAACGACCTTGCCGGCTTTGAGGGCGGCTTTCATGCAGGCCGCATTTTCCGGCTCGACACCGATCACCTTGATATTCGGATTGACCAGCTTGGTCGCCAGTGCGACACCAGCGGCGAACCCGCCGCCGCCGATCGGTACGAGTATGGCATCGATATCCTTGCAGGCATCGATGATTTCAAGAGCGGTCGTGCCCTGCCCCAGCAGCACCTGCAGGTCATTGAACGGATGGATGTAGACGTAACCGTGCTGCTTTTGCAGCTCAAGGCTGTAGGTATAGGCATCATCAAAACCATCGCCATGGAGGACAACTTCGGCCCCCAGGGCTTTGGTGCCTTCAACTTTGAGGATTGGGGTCGTGGCTGGCATGCAGATCACGGCTTTGACACCGAGACGTTGAGCGGCAAAAGCAACGCCCTGTGCATGGTTGCCGGCCGAGGCGGTGATGACCCCTTTTTTTCGTTCCTCATCTGTGAGCTGGCTGATTTTGTTATAGGCGCCCCGCAGCTTGAAGGCACCGGTGTGCTGCAGGTTCTCTGGTTTCAGGAATACCTGATTTCCGGACAGTTCGGAAAAATAGTCGCTGGCAATCAGGCGGGTCTTGCAGGCAACTCCTTCAAGCTGGCGGGCTGCCTGATAGACGCCGGCAATGGTGGTCTGCTCGACGATGTCACGGTTTGAAGCAGCGGGCGCAGTTTTTTCTTTTGACATGAATGATAGGCCTCCTTGAATTTTGCGGGATTAAAATACATATCCAAGATATTGTGGTTTACATTTTATCGCTAATTATATGGTTATCGTACAATTAGTGTTCTGTAAAGTGTAGCACTTTCTCCGGAATACTGTCAATGAAATTGGCAGAAAAAAAATTAGCAACCCACAAGGTTTTTAGAGGAATTTTGTGACAGTTTAACGAATACTATAAGTAAAAGAACTACGGGGAGGAATGTTTCATGAAGAAGCTGGCCCGTATCCTGGTTCCGGTAGACGGATCAGCTGGCTCCGGGCGGGCAGTAGAACTGGCCGCAGAATTAGCCGAAGCCACCGGGGCTGTTCTCGATATCCTGTATGTTTCCTATTTCGATCGCGAGACGGATGCCCAGGAGGAATCATGGCTGCCAGATAGTATTGCCGGGCCTGTTGGCGATAAAGCGCAGGAGACATTAGCGTGGGCGCAGCAGCATATTCTGCTGGCGGTTCCCGTGACCTGTCATCGCCGCACGGGAATTCCTGCCGATGAGATCCTTCGCTTTGCAGAGGATCAGTCCGTGGAACTGATTGTCGTTGGCGGCCGGGGGCTGGGGGTCGTAGAGGGCTTCCTGCTGGGAAGTGTAAGTCAGGCGGTTGTAGAACGCGCTGTTACTTCGGTAGTAGTCGCTAAATAGATATCTTTTTATTATCAAGGGGGTAATTACTATGATTAAAAATATTCTTGTACCGGTAGACGGTTCTGAAGGTTCTGACCGTGCCATAGCTGAGGCAATTGCGTTGGCGGAAGCCTGTGAGGGAAAGCTGAATTTCCTTTATGTGGCAAATATCAATCAGCTGGCTATCAATGCCTGCCTGTCAGACGCTATCCTGGAAGCTGTAACCAAAGCTGGCAATGTGATCCTGGATCGTGCGATGGAGATGGTTCCGGCCGGGGTCGAGAAGGAAGCCTTCTCGGAGACCGGATCACCGGCGGTAGTCATTCTGGACTTTGCTGCTACCAACGATATGGAGCTTATCGTAATGGGCAGCCGTGGTCTGGGGGTTGTGAAGGGTGTGCTGCTCGGAAGCGTCAGCCAGTATATCGTTGAGCAATCGAAATGTCCGGTACTGGTCGTCAAATAACAAGAAAAAGGGAACGTTCCTGTGCAGTCAGGAACGTTCCCTTTTTTAGTCTTGGTATAAGAGCCGCAGCTGGCCGGTACGGCGCCAGCTGTTCATGTCGATGATGCGCTGGTTCTTTGACCCGCGGAAGCGAAGGGTCAGATCACGCTGCTTCTCCTCATAGCGGCCATCGACCAGTACGTCGATTCCACGCAGCAACGCATCAATCGCCGGATTGTGTTTGGCAATCAGCTCTTCGAGCGTAAAGCCGCTATAAGTCCATACATCGAGACCACGCGCATGGATGTCAGCGGCCAGTCTGGCGAGAGGAGACGGCTGCATGAAAGGTTCGCCGCCACTGAAGGTGATACCGTTCAGCAACGGATTTGCATCCACCTCGGCAAGAATTTGTTCGGTATCGGTCTCGCGGCCGCCATCGAAGGGGTGGGTGTTCATATTGTGGCAGCCCGCGCAGTGATGCGGACATCCCTGGGTGAAGACCGTCAGGCGCATGCCGTCACCATCGACGACTGAGTCGTCAACAATACCAGCAATTCGAATTTTCATGTTCAGTGCATGCCGTGTTTTACACGATCGTGTTCCTCGGCACGTTTGGCGTTGTTCCAGCGATCGATGGTGCCGACCAGATAACCGGTAATACGGCGAATCCGTTCGAATTTCTGCGGCTGCAATACATAGTCAATGCTTACATTGCCATCCGCTGCAGCGGAGAGACTCAGCCGGTCCAGCTTCTCGTTGGTCTGCTGCTCGACATAGCCGATATAATTAACGATTTCCTGTTCCGAAACATCCTCAAGCCCGTTTACTGTCACATCAATACCATTTACTAACATGCAAATCACCTGTCCTTTTAGTTATTGGATCTATAAAAATGTTGTATGTTTAAACACGCAACAGACATCAAAGTCTCTCTTTGATGTAAGCAAATTATACAATATCTATGGATATTGCGTCAATAGCAACACTATATATAGTTTGCCTGGCAGAAATAAGGGAGAGCGTTATCCACAAGATAATATGCAAAGTTCATGCGTTTATTATTTTAAATATACATTATGAGAAATAATGGAAATTCAGAGAGGGCAAGAAGCGGGAGCGATATTATGGCAATATCAGGAAACACTCATGTTGAATAAATTTCCGCGAAAAAAAGTTATCCACAAATTTACTGGCAGAACTACTGGCAAATTTGCGGATAAGGAAGACTGCTCAGGGGCGTGGCGGATCAGCCGGGGCGGAGATGACGGTCCGGACCGGATAGGGGATGTTGATTCCTTCTTCCCGATAGCGTTTGGTCAGGGCTTTTATGAATTCATGTTTCAGCAGGAACTGGTGGTCAAACCGGCTTGAATGCATGATGACATTAAAGTCGATACTGGAATCGCCAAATGTATGGAAGCGGACGGCTGGCGGAATCTCGACCTCGTTATCGACTCGTTCGATGACGGCCTGGGCGACCTCGAGTGTGACCCGTTCGACCTGCTCGAGGTCACTATCATAGGCTACGCCAACAGGAATCTTGATCGCGATATCGCCCTGAGGCATGCTGTAGTTTGTGATGTTTGAGGAAGCAATCTTCTGGTTCGGGATAACAACCATATTGCTGTTGCCGGATGGAACAATCGTCGTGAAGCGCCAGGTGATGTCGGTTACGCGTCCTTCTTCGCCAGTGCTCAGCCGCACGTAGTCGCCCAGCCGCAGCTGCTTGGAAAGGATCAGGTGCAGACCGGAGAAGATATTGGCCAGTGTTTCCTGCAGTGACAGGGCCACGGCCATACCACCAACGCCCAGGGCGGTGAGGATCGGTGCGATTGAAATCCCGTAGTATTGCAGGACAACCAGGATTCCCATGGCATAGATGATACCATTGACAATCGCATTGAGCAGCGTTGTCTTCGGCATCTTTTCCTGCGACCGTTCGATCTGCATATCGATGAGACCGTTTACGGTACGGGCAATCACGCGGGTAATGGAAAAGATAATGACGGTGAATAAGATGTAGGAAAATATTTTTACCAGCGGCTCAATAATGTTGATCGTATTGACAATCCAGTATAAGCCAACGACCAGACAAAGTGAGACCGGAACGCCCTGCAGGGCATTGATGCAGATATGCTGCCAGGTGGTCTCATCCGTCATCAGGTGTCCAGCCACCTGCTTTTTGATGGCGCGGTTCAGCATGATGCCGGCAGTCAGTGAAGCAATGAGGATGCAGCCCGGGACGAGCAGCATCTTCAGGAATTGCGCCCAGTCAACCCAGGTTGTCCATTCCATGTTAGGCAAATGAAATTCCTCCTTTTATCGATTTCATAAATAGACTTGAACTAAAAAATCATTCTTATTATACTATAGGTTAGCCGAAAGAAAAGGATAATAGCTGAAAAAGGAGCATTATATGGCTGATATTTTGTATACAGGGAGCAGACTTCGTTTACGCCGGGCAGGGTTAGACGATCTGGATTATATCATGAAGCTGGAATATGATCCGGCCAATCTGCCATTCATTGTGCCTTTTGACAGGGCGTTCCATACAAAGCTTATCGAAGAAGGAAAAGCGGCGATGGACGTCATTGTGGAGGAGTGCAGCTCCGGTGATCCGGTCGGCTATCTGATGATCAATGGGCTGACCTCAGAGGCGCGTGAGATCGAGTGGACGCATGTGATCATTGATCGCAAGGGGCAGGGATATGGTCATGAGGCGATGCAGCTCCTGAAGGCCTGGGCTTTTACGGAACTGAATTTCCATCGGGCGTGGCTGGACTGCAAAGATTATAATGAGCGCGCGCTTCATCTGTATGAATCCGAGGGCATGCAGCGCGAAGGCCTGATCCGCGAGACGCTGCTGACTGATGGCGTTTATGAGAATCTGGTCGTGCTGGGAATATTGGACCGGGAATATCAGGCCAGAAAAGCTCAGGGACTGGAACTGGCGGAGTGATAATACAGGGGCATGTGTCCTGTAATCTCGTGTGGAAACATACGGGGATACGAGACACGTGTCCTTTTATTATAAGAGGAAAAGATTTACAATAATAAGCAATAAAAGAAAGCATATATGGCGATGATCGTCAGATAATTACAAACATAACAAACTGTTTCGAAACAGGCAGGAACGTGTAGTAATTGTTACTTAAGATAAGGACGTATGTATTTCATAAGAATAAGGTTCTATTTAATGGAGGAATTCAAATGAATGCAAAAGAGATTATGGCCCATGTGGATCACACGTATCTGAAACAGACGGCAACCTGGGCTGAAGTTCAGAAGATCTGTGATGAGGCGGTGAAGTATCAGGCAGCTACGGTAATGATCCCGTCTTGTTTTATTCCGCGTATCCAGTCAAAATATGGCGACCAGCTGAAGATCGCCACAGTCGTGGGGTTCCCGAACGGCAACTGCAGCACGGCGGCCAAAGTAGCCGAGACGGCGCAGGCACTGGCCGATGGTGCCTGTGAGATCGATATGGTCATCAATATCGGCATGCTCAAGGCTGGCGAAACCGACTATGTGACTGAGGAGATCCGCACCCTTAAGAAGCTGGTAGGGGAACGTGTGCTCAAGGTTATTGTCGAGACATGTTTCCTGACGGAAGCTGAGAAAATCGCTGCCTGCCAGTGTGTCACTGAGGGTGGCGGCGATATCATCAAGACTTCAACTGGTTTTGGCGGTTCAGGTGCTACGCTTGAGGATATCGCGTTATTCAAAGCGCACATCGGCGAGGGAATCGGCATGAAAGCCTCGGGCGGTATTCATACGCGGGCTGAGATGGAGGCCTATCTTGAAGCCGGCTGTACACGTCTGGGCGCCAGTGCAGCGGTCAACGTCCTGCATGAGGAATTGGATCAGTAATACATGGCAATCTGACATAGAGGAGACGATAAGATGAGTAAGTTCAAACGCGCATTCGTCATTGTACTTGACAGCTACGGCATCGGCCAGGAGCCGGATGCGGCAGAATTCGGCGATGGTGCCTGCAATACCTTAAAATCGATTGCTGCATCAGACAAATATGATACGCCGAATATGAAGAAGATGGGACTTTTTAATATCGATGGCGTGGACTGCGGTACACCGAGCGAGCAGCCAATCGGTTCATTTGCCCGTCTGCGAGAACTTTCACGCGGCAAAGATACCACGACTGGCCATTGGGAGATGGCTGGCATCATCTCAGAACGACCGATGCCGACCTATCCGGATGGTTTTCCCGCTGATCTTATTGCAAAGCTTGAACAGGCTTTTGGCCGAAAAATTCTTTGCAACAAGCCGTACTCCGGCACCAAGGTTATTATGGATTATGGCCGGGAGCAGGAAAAGACCGGCGGTCTGATTGTTTATACCTCGGCCGACAGTGTGTTCCAGATCGCCGCTAATGAGGCAGATGTTCCGGTAGAAGAACTCTATGACTACTGCAGGACGGCTCGTGAGATCCTGCAGGGAGAGCATGGCGTCGGCCGTGTCATTGCTCGTCCGTATGTCGGGAGGTATCCGGATTATACGCGTACTTCCCGCCGTCATGATTTCTCGCTGGACCCGACGGGTGATACGATGATGGATGCGCTGCAGCGCAAGGGCATTGATACGATTGGTGTCGGCAAGATTTCGGATATCTTTGCCGGCCGCAGCATCAGCCGCAGCCTGGGGATCAACCAGGATAATGTCGATGGTATGGATAAGACGCTCAAGCTTATGGATGAGGACTTCACGGGACTTTGTTTCGTCAATCTGGTTGATTTCGATATGCAGTATGGTCATCGCCGCGATGTGGATGGTTATGCCGAGGCTGCGACAGTATTTGACCGTCAGCTCGGTCAGTTTATGGCCAAGATGCGCGATGATGATGTTCTGATGATTACGGCAGATCATGGCTGTGATCCAGGCGCTCCGGGGACCGATCATACCCGTGAGTATGTACCGCTCCTGATCTATGGCAGGCAGGTCAAAGCGGGAGTCAATCTCGGTACCTATCCAACCTTTGCTATGATTGCTGCTACAATCTCGGATATATTTGACTGCGACCTCAAGACCAAGGGCGAGAGCCTGCTGCCGCGTTTTGTGAAATAAGACCGACTCGGAGCCTGACGGCTCCTCTGGAATAAAGGAGATATGCTGTTATGAGAATGTACGATCTGATTATGAAGAAAAAACATGGCGAAGTCCTGACGGAGCAGGAAATCCAGTTCATGATTGATGGCTATGTTAAAGGTGAGATCCCGGACTATCAGATGTCGGCAATGCTGATGGCCATCTGGTTCAAGGGGATGAATGATCTTGAAATCACAGAGCTGACGAAGACCATGGCCAAGTCGGGGGATATGATTGACCTGTCCGCCATCAGTGGCAAGAAAGTCGATAAGCATTCTACGGGCGGCGTTGGCGACAAGACAACTCTCATTGTGGCGCCAATCGTTGCGGCCTGCGGCGGCAAGGTGGCCAAGATGTCTGGCCGCGGTCTCGGACATACGGGGGGCACGGTTGACAAGCTTGAGGCTATCCCGGGCTATCGTACGGTGCTTGACCGTCAGGAGTTCTTCGACACGGTCAATAAATGCGGCGTCAGCGTCATCGGACAGTCCGGCAACCTGGCTCCGGCCGACAAAAAGCTCTATGCGCTGCGCGATGTTACGGCAACGGTTGACAGCATCCCTCTGATTGCCTCATCCATCATGAGCAAGAAGCTTGCTGCCGGCTCCGACTGCATCCTGCTCGATGTCAAGACCGGCAGTGGTGCATTCATGAAGACGCTTGATGACTCGATCAAGCTGGCCCAGACAATGGTTGCTATCGGCGAGGGCGCAGGCCGCCGTACCGTAGCACTGATCACGGATATGGATACTCCGCTCGGCTTTGGCATCGGCAACAGCATCGAGGTCATGGAATCCATGGATGTACTTAAGGGGCATGGACCGGCTGATCTGGCGGAAGTATCCCTGCAGCTGGCTGCTAATATGCTGTATCTGGTTGGCAAAGGGACGCCGGAGGAATGCCGCACGATGGCTGAGAAAGCGATTGCTGACGGCAGCGCCTTTGAGACGTTCTGCACGATGGTCAAGGCGCAGGGCGGCGATGATGCTGTATTGCGTGATTATGAGAAGTTTGTCAAGGCACCGTACAAGGCGGACATCCTGGCTGAACGCGATGGCTACATCGTCAAGATGAATGCCGAGGAAGTCGGCGTGACCTCCGTGGTTCTCGGTGCTGGCCGTGAGACCAAGGAGAGCGATATCGATTTCTCTGCCGGATTGATCCTGCATAAGAAATATGGTGATGCGGTCAAGAAGGGCGACAGCCTCGTGACACTCTACACTTCAAAAGAAGAGTCGCTCAAGGAAGCTGAACGTATGTATCGCGAGGCCGTGATCATTGGCGACAATCAGCCGGCCAAAGAGCCGCTCGTCTATGCGCGGGTAGAAAAAGATAAAGTAGAGAAGTACTGATAAACAGATGGGATATAAAGGGGAGTCTTCGGACTTCCCTTCTATATAAAAGAAATTGTCAATAAATTTTGTATTGAGGGAGTGTTTTATCGTGGAAGATAAAGAACTGATCGAGGCGGCCCGCAAATATCGGGAGTTTTCCTACAGCCCGTACTCCAAATTCAAGGTTGGGGCAGCGGTACTGACTAAGAAGGGAAATGTTTATGGCGGCTGCAATATTGAAAATTCCAGCTATCCGGTAACCAACTGTGCTGAGCGTACTGCTATTTTCAAAGCAGTTTCCGAGGGCGAGCGGGAGATTGAGGCTATCGCCCTGATCGCTGATACGGAAGGCCCGTGTTCACCATGTGGAGCCTGCCGTCAGGTTATGGGGGAGTTTCATATCGATAGGATCATCATGGCCAATCTCAAGGGCGATGTGAAAGTGGTCACGCTGGAAGAACTCCTGCCGTTTGCTTTTTCAGATAAAGACCTTTAATATATATTAGGCAAGAGCATTTTGTAGAAAAATGATTGAAAAGCAAAGGGAGTTTTTACTATGTATTTTATCGTCAATGTTTTGGGCGTAGTGGTATTTTTGGCACTGGGCGTCCTGTTCTCCAAGAAGCGGAAAGAGATTCAGTGGCGCAGTGTCGGTTCACTGCTGGTACTCAATGTTTTTTTGGCGTGGTTTCTGACCTCGTTTTCTGTTGGCCGCGAGATTATCGTGGCCGCTGCCGCCGCCTTCAGCTGGCTGATCAGCGTGGCGTATGAAGGCATTGCTTTCGCGTTCCCGGACTGGGTACATGTGCCGCAGATGAACTTCTTTACATCAGCGCTGCTGCCAATCCTGCTGGTTGTCCCGATGTTCGATATCCTGACGTATATCGGCGTACTGCCGTTCATCATCAAATATGTCGGCAAGGCGCTCGCATACATCACGCGTGAGCCGAAGTTCGAATCGTTCTTTGCCATCGAAATGATGTTCCTGGGCAATACCGAGGCACTGGCGGTATCGAGTCTGCAGCTTAACCGCATGAAGGCTGACCGCTGCCTGACCCTTGCCATGATGTCCATGAGCTGTATCACGGCGGCTATGGTCGGTATCTATACGAAAATGATGCCGGGTGAGTTCATTATTACAGCGATTCCGTTGAATGTCATCAATGCGCTTATCGTTACGAATATCCTTCATCCGGTCAAGATCGCGGAAGAGGAAGATACGGTAGCCCGTGTCAACGATGGCGGACAGGAAAGAGAGCCATTTTTCTCCTTCCTTGGCAATTCGATTCTTGGTGCCGGACGTCTGATTCTCATCATCTGCGCGAATGTCATTGCTTTCGTAGCACTGGCGAAACTCATTGATATGCTGCTGATCATTGTTCATCCGGCCCTTACGCTGGAGAATATCCTTGGCTGTATTATGTTCCCGTTTGCCTGGCTTATGGGTCTGGATACGGGCGAGGCCTTCCAGCTGGGGCAGTACATGGGCACGAAACTTGTCACTAACGAGTTCGTCGTCATGCTCAATGTCCAGGATGTTCTGGGCGAGTTCAGCCGTCATATGCAGGGCGTACTGACGGTGTTCGTCACTTCGTTTGCCAACTTCTCCACGCTGGGCATGATCATCGGCTGCTTCAAGGGTCTGGTCGATGACAGCAAGAATGAACTGATTTCCCGTAACGTCGGCTATATGCTGCTGTCGGGTATTCTGGTGTCCCTGTTGTCAGCCGGTATTGCTGGTATGTTTATCTGGTAAGCGGATTAGGAAACTTTTGAGCAGCGGATTGTTCCACAAGGATCAGTCCGCTGCTTTTTTCTGTTGCCGGGAAGGAATATGCGGCAAGGCTGACGAATTAGATATAAGTAGAGACGATAAGATCGCTTTTTTTATATTCCTGCTTAGGGGGCGGACATTTTGGCTAAGAAGTTGAAAGTGTTGATTACGGATGATTCCAAGTTATTGCGCAAGAAGCTGCGTGAGGAACTGGAAGCTTTGGACTGCGAGGTGCTGGAGGCGCAGAATGGCAAAGAAGCAGTGATGATCAATCTGCAGGAGCCGCTGGATTGCATCTTCCTGGATATTGTAATGCCAGAGGTCGGCGGGATTGAGGCGCTCCAGGTGATCCGGGAAGTTAATCCTGACCTGCCAGTGGTCATGCTGTCCTCGGCGGGGACACCGCAGAAGCTGATGACAACGCTTAAAATGGGAGCAATGGACTTTATTCAAAAACCTTATAGCAGTGCACAGATTGCTAAGGCGATTGAAACTGTCCGGAAGAAGGTAACTGGTCATGAGGCATAATTTCAGTATGATACAGTGCCTGTTCAATGCAGGAAAGTATTCGGAAAAGGAGATACAGAATCTGCTGCAACAGGCAGAAAAGGATGAATCGGTGGTGGCACGGATGCTGCCTGATGCTGAATTGGACACTCGTCCGGTCCGTACGGCGGTATTGCAGGCTGCTCGTGATGGCTATCCTGAAGAAATCGGTTTTTACAGTGATTACATGGAACTCTTCATGGACAGCCTGCGTGACCTTATTGGCATGGAGGCTGTGGTGAGCTGTGAGGCAGAGCTGGCCAGAGAACCGGAGCCCGCCTATGCGGTATCGCAGAACATCAATGGTGATTTTAATCTGACCATTGGCCTCATTGCGTCCGAGCCGATGTACCTGGAGATCGCCAGAAGATACAGCGGGGAGGAATTGACGGTTGTTGATGAGATGGCAGTGGACAGCGTGGAAGAATTCCTGAATGTAATCAACGGGTTGTTTTGTATCGAGCAGGCAAATCAGAAAACGGATGCAGAGCTTGACATACCACATTCCGGCAAGGATATTCATCCCTGTGGCAGCCATCAGCTTTGTTTGCGGATCTATACGGCAGCTGGTTCTTTTCAGGCAGTATTGGCGGCCGATGAGTTCCTGCAGACGGCCTGGAGACCGGAAGGAGCGTTGGCAGGAATACTGTTTTGACTTTTTTAAGAAATGGGGCTTGACAGATTGGAAGGCGAATGATACACTATATATCGTTGTGAGCGACAAGTTACTGTGTCGTGAACAGCTGAATTGAATAGCTTCTTTTTGTAGAGCATTGTGGAGAGTTGTCCGAGTGGTTGAAGGAGCACGCCTGGAAAGCGTGTGTACGGTAATACTGTACCGAGAGTTCGAATCTCTCACTCTCCGCCATTTTTTTATCTATTTTTAGGAATAGGAAAGAAGCAGATATTCTTTTTCAGGTCGGGCTGCAGTGCCTGGGTCTTGCGCAATGGAGTCCTGCGAACCTCGTCAGGTCCGGAAGGAAGCAGCGATAAGTGGGCCGCTCCATGTGCCGCAAGGTTGCCTGGGGACTGTGGTCCGACGTGAGAAAGAGTGATCTGACAGCCGTGAGGCTGTCTTTTTTGTTATTACTGTTTGCGGGGAGTGGTGAATGATGGCTTATATTGCATTATATCGGAAATGGCGGCCGGGGAGTTTTAAAGACCTGGTCGGGCAGGAGCATATCAGCCGGACGCTCAGCAATGCCATCACTTCCGGGCGGATTGGCCAC
>ERZ650307.1185-NODE-1185-length-14846-cov-5.455818_pt1 | contig 14846 bp, 10 predicted proteins | sample MGYA00376243_ERZ650307 | MGnify/ENA primary metagenome ERZ650307 (study PRJEB26733, sample SAMN07839242) | wastewater metagenome | biome: urban; feature: artificial channel; material: waste water | place: USA: North Carolina | collected 2016-03-31 ... | reverse complement strand
GGACGTTGTCATCCGTGATGTGCACCTCGACATTGTCCGCTTTGTTGATCTTGCGGGCCAGCGCTTCGCGCAGGCCGTTCTCGTCAAACATGGCCGTCAAGGAGAGCGCCTCTGCCTGCGAGAGTGCCAGGCGGCCCTCCGAGAAGGCTCCGAAGTCAAAGACCGTATTGCGGCCGGAAAGCGCCATCTCGTGGACGCGCAGCTGGCCGACCTGTCCATCCTGGACCGTGACCTTGAGGCTGTCCGTCCGCCCGAGCAGCAGCTTGAGCCGCGGCGAAGCAGAGAGCTCTACCTCCACATGCGGCGTCGAGAACTTCTGAGAAAGACGGCTTTCAAGCGCGCTCTCGACGACGGGAGGCAGCAAGAGCTCTCCGAGCACGATTAATATTATGAAGAACAAGCCCGTAATAGTCAAGGCTTTTCGCAATTTCATCACCTGCCAATGGAACAAGGAGTCAGAAGCACTGCTCCTGACTCCTCTGAAAACAAGACTCAGATTTCATGATTTGCTTTCGCCGCGAGGAAGGCGCGGATGAACATATCGATATCGCCATCCATGACAGCCTGGACATTGCCCGTCTCGACATTCGTGCGGTGGTCCTTGACCATCGTGTACGGCTGGAAGACATAGGAGCGGATCTGGCTGCCCCATTCGATCTTCTGCTGGTCGCCCTCGAGCTTCGCGAGCTCTGCTTCCTTCTTCTCCATCTCGAGCTCAAAGAGCTTGGCGCGCAGCATCTTGAGGCACTGCTCGCGGTTCTGGAGCTGGGAACGCTCGTTCTGGCACTGCACGACGATGCCCGTCGGCATGTGCGTCATGCGCACGGCGGATGACGTCTTGTTGATGTGCTGGCCGCCGGCGCCCGAAGCGCGGTACGTGTCGACGCGGACGTCCGACATGTTGATGTTGACCTCGACGTTGTCGTCGATCTCCGGCATGATGTCGCAGGCCGCGAACGACGTGTGGCGACGCGCCTGCGCGTCAAACGGCGAGATGCGCACGAGGCGGTGAATACCCTTCTCGGAGCGCAGGAAGCCGTAGGCGTTATGGCCCTTGATGAAGAGCGTCGCGCTCTTGACACCGGCCTCATCGCCCGGCAGCAGATCAGCCGTCTCTACCGTGAAGCCGTGGCGCTCTGCCCAGCGGCCGTACATGCGCAGCAGCATCTGTGTCCAGTCCTGAGCCTCCGTTCCGCCGGCACCAGCATGCAATGTCAGGATAGCATTATTGGCATCATACTGGCCGGACAACAGTACCTCAAGCTGCAGGGCCTCAAGTCCCTCTGCCACCTTGCGGATCTCTGCCTTGACGTCGGCCTCCATACTCTGGTCTTCCTCTTCCATGCCCATCTCAAAGAGCGTCTCCGCATCCTCGAACTTCGCCACCAGCGCTTTATACTTGTCTACGCTGATCTTGACATCATTGAGTTCCTGGTTTATTTTCTGCGCTTTTTCCGCATCGTCCCAGAACGTCGGCTCACCCATCTTATACTCGAGCTCAGCGATCTTCTCTTCCTTGGCCGGAACCTCCAGAGATACTCCCATCTGGTCCAGCTTTTCGCGGAGCGCGCCAAGCTGCGGTTTTAAATCTTCAAGCATTCTCTCGCACCTTTACTACTATATAATATATGGGAATCACTCGGCCTTGCCACAGCAATTCTTGTACTTCTTGCCACTGCCGCACGGACACGGATCATTACGGCCGACTTTCCTGCCATCAGCCGTAACCGGCTTCTTCTTCGACTCGGCAGCGCTGACCTCGTCGCCATGCGATGCCTGAGCATTCTGCAGATGGTCCGAAAGCTGCGAACGCTGCTGTTCAATGGTCTTCTCCAGCTTCTGTTTCTGCGTCTCATTCGCCTGCTGGGCATTGTCCATTGCCTGCTGCTGCTCCGGTGTCACAATGCTGACATGATACATGAGCGACGCAATCTGATCCTGAATGGCTGCTTCCATCTCATCAAACATATCGAGTGCCTCGATCTTGTACTCGACCAGCGGATTACGCTGACCATAGGCACGAAGATTGATTCCCTCACGCAGCATATCCATATGATCAAGATGTTCCATCCATTTATTGTCGACCACACGCAGCATGACAACTTTCTCAAGCTCGCGCATGTTGTCCTCACCGAACAGCAGCTCACGCTGACGATAGCCCTCTTCGGCTACCTTCTCGAGCTCTTCGAGCAGATCATCACGGCTCAGCTCAGCCAGCTTTTCCTGAGTGAGACGGCCAGCAGGTGCATAGATCTTCTCTGCATCCTCGATCAGATGATCAAGCTGCCACTCCTCCGGATACAGCTGCTCATTCGCATACTGATCCATCTCGTTCTTGATGATGTGATTGACCATGCCCATGATATTCTCACGCAGGTTATCTCCCACAAGGATCTTACGGCGCTCACCATACATGACTTCACGCTGCTGATTCATGACATCATCATACTCAAGAACATGTTTACGAATATCGAAGTTACGAGCCTCGACCTTTTTCTGTGCATGTTCAATGGAGTTCGTGATGAGCTTATGCTCGATCGGCTCATCCTCTTCCATGCCAAGCTTATCCATCATGCCGGAAATCCGTTCCGAGGCAAAGAGTCGCAGCAGGTCATCCTCAAGCGACAGGAAGAAGCGGGATGCGCCCGGATCTCCCTGGCGGCCGGAACGGCCACGCAGCTGGTTATCGATACGGCGGGACTCATGGCGCTCGGTACCAACAATAAAGAGACCGCCCAGGTCTGCCACGCCATCGCCCAGCTTGATATCCGTACCACGACCAGCCATATTGGTGGCAATCGTCACGGCACCACGCTGACCGGCATTGGCAATAATCTCGGCTTCCTTCTCATGGAACTTCGCATTCAGCACATTATGCGGAATGTTATGATGCTGCAGGGCCGCACTGAGTTCCTCCGACTGCGTGATCGATGTCGTGCCGATAAGCACCGGCTGTCCCTTCTCATGCAGTTCTTTGACGAAATTCCCGACCGCTCTATACTTGGCCCGCTTCGTCTTATAGATGAGATCCGGATAATCCGTACGCATGACCGGTTTGTTCGTCGGTACAACGATAACAGACAGATTATAGATCTTGATGAACTCATCTTCCTCCGTCTTGGCTGTACCGGTCATACCTGCCAGCTTGCCATACATACGGAAATAGTTCTGGAACGTGATCGTGGCCAGCGTCTGCGACTCACGCTGGATCTTGACCCCTTCTTTGGCCTCAATCGCCTGATGCAGACCATCCGAATAGCGGCGGCCTTCCATAAGACGGCCTGTGAACTCATCAACGATAATGACTTCACCATTGCGCACTACATAATCACGGTCACGTTTCATGAGCGCTTTGGCCCGCAGAGCCGCGGTAAAGCAGTGCGACAGCTCGATATTCTCCGGCGCATAAAGATTGCTGATACCGAGGATCTTCTCAATCTTCGGCACAGTGCTGTCCGCAGCCGCAACGGTCTTCTGCTTCTCATCGAGCGTGTAATCCGGCCCTTCCTTGAGTCCGGCTACAGCCTTGGCCATAACAGCATACATATCCGTTGACTTGGCTCCCGGACCGGAAATGATCAGCGGCGTACGGGCCTCATCGATAAGGATAGAATCCACCTCATCGACGATGGCATAGTTAAGCTCACGCTGAACCATCTGATCGGAATAGATCACCATGTTATCACGCAGATAGTCAAATCCGAACTCATTATTGGTACCGAACGTGACATCACAGCTGTAGGCATATTTGCGCTCTGGGAAATCCATGTCATGGACAACCAGACCGACCGTCAAGCCGAGGAAACGGTACAACTTGCCCATCTCCTCGCTGTCGCGGCGAGCCAGATAGTCATTGACCGTAATCATATGCACGCCCTTGCCGGTCAGTGCGTTGAGGTATACCGGCAATGTCGCAACCAGCGTCTTGCCCTCACCAGTACGCATCTCAGCAATACGGCCCTCATGCAGGCACATGCCGCCGATCAGCTGCACATCGAAATGACGCATGCCCAGTACACGGCGCGACCCTTCACGAACTACGGCAAAAGCCTCCGGCAGCAGGTCATCCAGCGTTTCGCCGTTCGTCAGCCTTTCCTTGAACGTATTCGTCAAACCGGTCAGCTTATCGTCCGTCAGACCTTCCATCTGTGGCTCTAATGCATTGATTTTCTCGACAACCTCGCGATAACGGGCTATTTCTTTATCGTTATTGTCGCCCAAGAATCTTTTGAGAAATCCCAGCAAACAAAATCACTCCTTCTTATAAGTAGTCTCACCCTACAATCTTAGCAGACTGCCTGATATAAGTCAATGAAAGGCCCTCTGCGGCCAATCTATCTGGCTTCATCCTCGCGCAGCAGCCGATAACCAATCCCGACATGCGTCTGGATGTAGTGTGGGGTCCCCGGGGCAGACTCGAGCTTCTTGCGCAGTGCTACCATGAACACCCGCAGCGATGCGACATCACTGGGCAGACTGCTGCCCCAGACCCGACGCAGGATATATTGATGGGTCAACACCTTGCCGGCATTCTCCGCCAGGGTACAGAGCAGCTTATACTCAATCGGCGTCAGATGGACTTCATGCCCCTGAACATAGACCAGATGTGCAGCATAATCAATACGCAATTCACCATTGAGAAATGTTGCAGGATCAGCCGGCTCCTCTGTCTGCTGGGCGATGATGCCCAGCCGCCGGACCGTAGCCCGCAGCCGGGCCAGCAGTTCATTGACGCTGAACGGCTTGGTGATATAGTCATCAGCCCCGGCATCCAGCGCCTCAATCTTATCGCCATCATCCGTACGGGCACTGATGACCAGGACCGGCATCTGTGACCAGCTGCGCAGTTTTCCGATAACTGCTATGCCATCCATATCCGGCAGCCCCAGATCCAAAAACAGGATATCGGGTTTCTCCGCAGCAGCCATGACCAATGCCTGGCTGCCCGTCTCGGCCGTCAGGCAGCCGTATCCTTTCGACTCGAGTGTCACTTTAATCAGATTACGGATGGCCTTATCATCTTCCACGATCAGTATCGTTGGATTATTCATCCCCCTGCACTCCTTCCAGTTCCAGAGTAATCTCAAAAATCGTTCCCTGCGGCACATTATCGCGGACAGCAATCCGGCCGCCATGCGCCTCCACGATTGCCCGACAGAGTGCCAGACCAATGCCCAGCCCCCGGCGGGAGTCCGTACTGTGAACCTTGCCCGTGCCAAACTCATCAAAGATATGCTCCCGCAACACGGCCGAAATGCCGGGGCCCTGATCCGCCACGAGGATAATAGCCCGGCCAGCCTCCTGACGAGCCGAGATTTCCAACGGTGTTCCCACCGGTGTATATTTCATCGCATTATCCAGCAGATTGATAAACACCTGCACGAGCAGCCGGCCATCAGCCCGGACCATCATATAATCATCCGCCAGCCGGACCTGCAGCGGATACTGCTCCCGTCTCCGCCCGATATGCGCGAGTGCTTCCTGAATGATATCCGCCAGCATCTCCGGTTCCAGCTGGATCTGCATCGTTCCATCCTTGATCCGGGTAACGGCCAGCAGATTCTCAACCATATTCGTCAGCCAGCGGGCATCATTGGCAATATCCTGACATAGTTCCTGCTTCTGGGCTGGCTGCAGATTTTCCCCTTCATCCTTGAGCAGCTCGGCATTGCCGGCAATTGTCGTCAGCGGCGTCCGCAGATCATGTGAGATGCCCCGCAGCAGATTTCCCCGCAGCTGTTCCTGCCTGGCTGCCAGTTCCACCTCACGCCGCCGGCGCCCCTGAAGCTCTTTTTCCAGTGCCATGGCGCAGCCGTCAAGGATCGACAGTACGACATTGTATTCGAACGCGCCCAGCGTACTCTCATCAAGTGCAATACCGACCACCGCCAGTACCGCGGTATTGCCGCGCACAGCCAGATACAAACATTTTGCCCCCGGCAGGGTCTGCGTACCTGCGCCGGCATGCTTATTGTTTTTATAGACCCATGCCGCCAGTGCCTGTTCATCGGCAGTGATATAGTCCGCTAACCGGGACTCAGACAGCTGATGTGCATAGAACTGCGGTTGGAAGACCTCACCATCATAGACAACGACCGGCCGGTCAAGCAGCCGTTCCAATTGCCGCGAAAGAGCGCGATAAATCTCCTGCTTTCCCTCCGCCTGTTGAAGCAGGCTGCTCGTCTCCAGCAGCACCTCCGTCCGATAAGCCTTATGTGAGGCCAGTTCAGCCTGCCGATGCACCTTGCGGGTCAGGAAGCCGGTAATCAGCGATACCAGGAACAGCATCGCAAACGTCACCAGATCTCCGGGATCAAAGACAACAAACGTATACCGTGGCTCACTGAAAAAGAAATTGACCACCAGCACGCTGCCCACGGAAACCAGCAGACTGTAACGCCAGCCTGTCGTGAGCATCGCCGGCGCCAGCGCGGCCAGGATATAGATAAGGACAATATTCTCCGTCTCGATCTGCCAGGCCAGACAGATCAGACCTACCACTGTACATACGCCCAGTGAAGCCACCACAATCCCCAGATCCCGCAGATTCCGCCAGGGGTCCGGGCGGCCATCTTTACTGCCGGCTGCGCGGAGAACATAACTGCCAGCCATTTTATCGGGAATAATATAGATGTCCAGCTGCGGAACCAGCTCCGTCAGCCGCTCCGAAAAGGTCGGCTTCACAAAAAACAAGCCACGCTTTGTTGTCGAACGCCCCAGGACCACCTTGGAAATCCGGGCCTGCTTGACATATTCCGCAATCTGCCAGGCAACATCTTCACCATAGACCGTCACGATATTGGCACCGAACGAACGCGCCAGTTTCGTATTCGCATCGAGCCGCTGATGATCTGGCAGCGACATCTTGGGAAAATCCGGCGTCTCAACGAACAAAGCCGTAAAAGTCGCGCCAAAAGCAGCTGCCATCCGTGCTGCCGTACGGATAACCTTGGGATTGGAAGGCGAACTGGACAGACAGATCAGAATGTGCTCCTCGATTGGTACCTGGGAGCTGTTTTCACGGCGGCTGACCCGGTCCGCCATGCGCCGCAACGCCACTTCCCGCAAAGCCGTCAGATTATCCCGCACAAAAAAGCTCGCTAACGCCGCTGTAGGTCTGGCATAGATCTTGCCATCCCGCAGCCGGGCAATAAGCTCATCTGGTTCAATGTCAACGAGTTCCACCTGTTCCGCGCCATCAAACACATCATCGCCAATGCGTTCCTGCACAGTAATGCCCGTAATCGAAGCCACAATATCATTGAGGCTTTCGATATGCTGTACATTTACTGAAGTATAGACATCGATGCCTGCCCGCAGCAATTCCTCAACATCCTGCACCCGCTTCTGATGGCGGCAGAATGGGGCATTTGTATGCGCCAGTTCATCCACAAGAATGAGCTGCGGCTTTAGAGCAAGTGCCGCGTCAAGATCGAGCTCCTGCAGCTCAATCCCATGATAAAGTCCAGTCTTCACCGGCAGACACGTCAATCCGTCCAGCAGCGCCATCGTCGCCGGCCGCTGATGCGGTTCCACATACCCGCAAACCACATCTACGCCCTCTGCCTGCGCCGTCTGGGCTGCCTCGAGCATCGCATAGGTCTTCCCGACCCCTGCCGCGTAGCCAAAGAATATCTTCAATTTACCATGACTCTGTTTATCTTCATCCTGCCTGATCCGGGCAAGGATTTCCTCCGGCGTTTCCCGTTCCACACACTCATCTCCTTTTCTTTACGTTCTTCATTACTATTATTGTAGCATAGCTCCCCAAAACTGCCACCCCCATAAGCAGCTATAGCAAAAAGAGCCCAGCCGCAGGGATGGTCTTATCTCTCCGCCCCACGCTGAGCTCTGCCTGCCCGTTTATTCTTTCCTGATTTTACCGCTTCCCGTCAAGCCGCAGATTCACCTCTGCCACATTGACCCGCGGCTCCCCGAATATCCCGAGGAATCTCCCCTGCGTGCACGCGGCGATGATATCCTGTATCTCCGCCTCACTGCGCCCAGTCGTCCGGGCCAGACGCCGTACCTGATACGAGGCGGCAGCTGGCGAAATATCCGGATCAAGCCCGCTCCCCGACACCGTGACCAGATCGACCGGCACCGGCGTATCACCCATTTCCGGATGGGCCGCCCGGATATAGGCCGTCCGGGCTGCCACACGCGTCGCAAAAGCCTCGCTCTTCACGGCTTCATTCGTTGCGGTGCCGTAAAGCAGCGGCGTGTCATCAGCCGCTCTAAAGGTATCCGCTGTAAGCTTCATATCCCGACCCCACAAATGATTATCGGCCGCAAAAGGCTGCCCCATCAGCCGCGAACCATAAAGGACAGTATGATCCTCTGACCAATGCAGACTGCCTGCAGCCTGCATTGGGAAAAACAACTGCGCCAGCCCCGTCATAATCAGCGTATACCCGCCGCCCAGCAGCAGCGTAAAGACCAGCATCAGCTTCGCCGCCTGCATACTGACCGCTATTTCAGATTTCATTTCAAACTCCTCCTCATAGGAATATCCCCAAAACCATATCCAGCAGCTTGATACACACGAATGGTACCACGATACCCCCCAGTCCATACACCAGCAGGTTATGCTGCAGCAGTTTTGCTGCCGGCAGCTCCCGATACGCAACGCCCTTCAGCGCCAGTGGAATCAGCGCAATGATAATAAACGCATTATAGATCACCGCTGCCAGAATAGCTGTCTCCGGACTCTTGAGCCCCATGATATTAAGTACCGCCAGCTGCGGATAAAAAACCGTAAACAAGGCAGGAATAATGGCGAAATACTTGGCCAGGTCATTGGCAATACTGAAGGTGGTCAGACTGCCTCTCGTCATCAACAGCTGCTTGCCGATACGCACGATATCAATAAGCTTCGTTGGTGACGAATCAAGATCCACCATATTCCCTGCCTCTTTGGCCGCCTGCGTACCGGTATTCATCGCCACAGCCACATCAGCCTGTGCCAATGCCGGCGCATCATTCGTACCATCGCCAGTCATCGCCACCATATGTCCCTTGGCCTGAAAATCCCGGATCATCTGCAGCTTGCCTTCCGGCGTCGCCTCCGCGAGGAAATCATCCACCCCGGCTTCAGCAGCAATAGCCGCCGCTGTCATCGGGTTATCACCAGTAATCATGATGGTCCGGATTCCCATACGGCGCAAATCTGCAAACTTTTCCTTTACGCCATCCTTGATGATATCCTTCAGATGAATAACGCCAAGCACCTGACTGTCCCGTGCTACGACCAGCGGCGTACCGCCAGCCTGGGCAACCGCACGTACCGTCTGATCACAGGCTTCACTATATACCCCGCCTCGTTCCTGGATATATTTCCTGACCGCATCGGCTGCCCCTTTACGGATGGCATGTCCATCCAGATCAACACCACTCATTCTGGTCTGAGCGGTGAACGGCACAAAACAAGTGTCATGCGCTCCGACTGCCCGGCCACGCAAACCAAACTGCTGCTTTGCCAGCACTACGATACTGCGCCCCTCCGGCGTCTCATCGGCCAAAGAAGACAGCTGCGCGGCATCGGCCAGATCTTCCGCTTTATGCCCATCTACTGGCAGAAAAACACTGGCCTGACGATTTCCGAGTGTAATGGTTCCCGTCTTGTCGAGCATAAGTACATCCACATCGCCAGCCGCTTCAATGGCCCGACCGCTCATTGCCAGTACATTGGCCTGATTCAGACGGCTCATTCCGGCAATGCCGATCGAAGACAGCAGGGCTCCAATCGTTGTCGGAGCCAGACAGATCAGCAGGGCCGTCAGTTCTGTCAGTGATATCGTCCCGGACAATGCGAGCTGCTGCTGCGTAAACCAGCTGTAGGCATACAAAGACAACGTAACGACAATAAAGATAATGGAAAGCGCCAATAAGAAAATCTGCAGGGCCAGTTCATTCGGCGTCTTCTTCCTGGCTGCGCCCTCGACCATCGCAATCATCTGATCCAGAAAGCTATGGCCGGCTTCGCTCGTCACCTCAATAACCAGCCAGTCCGACAGTACGGTCGTACCGCCAGTCACCGCACTGCGATCGCCGCCACTCTCACGAATCACCGGTGCTGACTCGCCGGTAATAGCCGACTCATCAACCGATGCCGCACCTTCTACCACATCGCCATCAGCCGGAATCTGCTCGCCAGCCTGCACCAGAACATAGTCGCCTTTCTTCAATTCGACGGAAGAAACCTGTGTCACCTGCTCCCGCCGGTCCGGCGATGGAATGCGGCGTGCCTCTACCTCTTTCTTAGCCGAGCGCAGTGCCGCCGCCTGTGCCTTGCCCCGCCCCTCGGCAATAGCCTCAGCAAAATTGGCGAACAGAACCGTAAACCAGAGCAGCACCGCAATACTCAGCGTAAACCAGCCGGGCGCATCGGCAGCGCCCAGCCATTCACCAGCATAGAACATCGTCGTCAGTATCGCTGACAGATAAACCATAAACATAACCGGATTTTCCAGCTGCTTGCGCGGTGACAATTTCCAACAGGCATCTTTTATCGCCGCCAGCAGAATATCCCGATTGAATGTCTCGTTCTTCTTCATCTTCAATCCTCCTCAAATGCCTTGCAAATGCTCGGCAATCGGTCCCAGCGCCAGTGCCGGGAAAAAGCTCAGGGCCCCCACCAGCAGAATAACTCCCACAAGCAGTCCGGCAAACAACAGAGTATCCGTACGCAGCGTACCTTCTGTCACAGCCACCCGGCGCTTAGCCGCCAGATGAGCAGCAATCAACAAAATCGCTGCCATCGGCACAAAACGTGTCACCAGCATGATAAGCCCCAGTATTCCATTAAAAAATGGGGTATCTGCAGACAGGCCTGCCATAGCCGAACCATTATTCGCCCCGCAGGACGTGAACGCATACAGCAGCTCCGAAAAACCATGGACCCCGGAAGATCCGAGACTGGCCGGTGTACCCGGCAGAAGTGCCGCTATGCCGCTGCCAGCAAGAATTGCCACCGGCGGTACCAGACAAACCAGCACTGCCATCTTCATCTCATATGGCTCAATCTTCTTACCCAGATATTCCGGTGTACGCCCGACCATCAGACCGGCTATAAACACCGTCAGGATAGCAAAACAAAGCATCCCATAAAGTCCGCAGCCGACACCACCAAAGATAATCTCACCCAGCTGCATATTCACCATCATCACCAGCAGGCTCAGCGGCGTGTAGCTGTCATGTGCCGAATTGACCGAGCCGTTCGATGCAGCGGTCGTGAACTCTGCCCAGGCAGCCGATGAGGCAATACCGAAACGGGTCTCCTTGCCCTCCATATTGCCGCCGCTCTGATCTTCGGCCGACTGCATCATGACTGCTCCCTGCTGTCCCAGCACACTGGCCCCGGTCTGCTCGCTCCAGCCAATAAAACCAAGTCCAAGGACCAGCAATACAAGCATAACCCCTAAAATGGTGCCGCCCTGTCTGGCGGCACAGATTGCACGGCCAAACGAGACACATAAGGCCATCGGCAGCAGCAGGATCGACACCAGCTCCACCAGATTCGAGAGCGGAGTAGGATTCTCCAGCGGATGCGCTGAATTAGCCCCAAAGAAACCGCCGCCATTGGTGCCGATCTGCTTAATTGCCACCTGACTGGCTGCCGGGCCCTCCGGAATCACCATCTGCTGAACCACTGCACCATCAGGCAAACGGACTGGCTCAGACAATGTGGCCGCCTCATAGGCGGAAAAGTTCTGCACCACGCCCTGAGAAGCCAGCACCAATGTTACTGCGACAGATAGTGGTAACAGAATATAGGCAATACTGCGCGTCAAATCAACCCAGAAATTACCGATGGTTGACGCTTCCGTCCGGGTGAACCCGCGCAGCAGTGCAAACAGAACCGCGATCCCGGAACCCGCTGATACGAAATTCTGCGTTGTCAGACCGAGCATCTGCACCAGATAACTTACCTGCGACTCCCCCTGATAAGACTGCCAATTCGTATTCGACACGAAACTCGCTGCCGTATTGAACGCCAGATAGGGGTCCATCCCCGGCCAGCCCTGAGGATTCAGCGGCAAATACTGCTGAACCTGCAGCAACAGGAAGAGAATCAGGAACCCCGCCAGATTGAAGAGCAGCACACAGCCCAGATAGGCTTTTCCGCCCATCTCAGCCTCCGGCTGTATCCCCAGCAAGCGATAGAACCTGCGCTCCCAGGGGCCAAACACACGATCAACCCAGGAAAGTTTACCATTCATGACCTTTTCTGCATAGATCCCCAGCGGCACCGCCAGCAGGATCAGCACCACGAGATAACCAATATATTGTGTCAAGGACTGCATCATCCTTCATCTCCCTCCAACAAAAGCTTTACCATGTAAATCAACATACCAATCCATACAATTCCTGATAAATAGAGCATATTCATAGCCCCCCTTTGCCTATTATCCTAGCACAACGAAAATAAATACAGTGTTAGGATAAAGCCTGCAATATAAAGATAGTATTAAGATTCATGCCTTAGGGCCTTTGACATCTTTACAAACAGCCATATGCAGTTATAATAAAATCCAGCAAACATTAAATAGGAGGGAATATTTTTGAGAGAGATCTTAGTCCTGGGCAATCGTATCTACCATCACCGTGACCACACGGATTTTAATATACAGAGGCTTATCGTCTTCTGGCTGCGCGGTCTGCGCCACCAGCAGGACATTCTCGCCCTGTCTCATTTCTTCCAGGCTTACAGCGAACTCCGGAAGATAGAATCCGGCAATGCCATCTTCTATGAAGAGGCCACCCGGCAGGTATTTTATTATCAGTCCACACTACCAGAACGAGCCTGGCTCATTCGTTCTCATTTCGACTTCTGCCGCCAGTACTTCTCGGGCGACAGTCTTCAGGCCATCTATTACGACGGACGTCTGCCACTCTGGGAAGAAGACAGTGCCCTCGGCCATCTCTCGCTGGGGCTGGACTTCCACTACGTCGACCGCAAAGAGGGACTCATGTCCATCGATCTCCTGCTCAATGAGGAACGGCTCTACCACATCACCTTCCTGTTCGAGCAGGAAAGTGATGGCAGCCGCCTGCGAATTGGTGCTATGCAGGGCTGTCTGGGCGCCCAGGACAGTATCCATGCCCTGACCAAAGCCTTCTTCGGCTTCCGGCCGAAAAACCTGATCCTGCACGCCATACGCCTGCTCGCACAGGAACTCAATATAAAGGACATCCTGGCTGTCTCAAACCTCGGTTTCTTCACCAGCAATCACGTCCGTCTCGACCGCAAGCTCAAGACGGACCTCGACTGTTTTTGGCAGGAAAATCAGGGACAGGAGCTGCCCACTGATCCACGGTTCTATATCCTGCCCGTCACCGAATGCCGAAAACCGCTGGCAGAGGTAAAGTCCCATAAGCGCAGTCAGTATCGCAAACGCTACGCTCTGCTGGACTCTCTCGATGAGACTTTCCGTCAAAATCTGCGAACCTACCTTCTATAACTTAAAAGCAGGCATAAAAAAAGAGCACATCGTGCTCTTTTTTTATGCCTGCTCTGACAAGCCTGCTGTTTATTGCAGCAGGCTGCAATTCAGTAATCAGTTACTGGACTCGATAAGTCCATAGTTGCCATCAGTACGGCGATAGACAACATTGACTTCCTCTGTTTCCGCATCACGGTATACAAAGAAGTTGTGGTTCAGCAGATTCATCTGCATGATGGCTTCCTGAACATCCATTGGTTTCACGATGAACCGCTTGGTCTTCACAACCTTGTAGTCATCATCCTCCTCTGCCTTCTCCGGAACAACCGGCGTCTGCAGAGCCTCTGCCTTGAATCCGTTATTACGGAAGCGGCGGGCCAGTTTGGTCTTCTGTTTGTGAATCTGACGCTCCAGTTTCTCGACCACCAGGTCAATGGACGTATACATATCCATCGTGGCTTCCTCACCCCGGAGCAGGATACCACCCTGCACAGGGACCGTGACCTCCACAATGTGACGCCCTTTCGACACGGTGAGAAGCACCGTGATGTCACCAACGTTCTCAAAGTACTTGGTGACTTTGCCCACACGTTTCTCCACGTACTCACGCAGGGAAGGAGTAATCTCGATATTCTTGCCTCTTACAGTGAATGTTGCCATACGACACATCCCCTTTCTTATGATGGCCATGGCTTACGCCACGGTTTCTATCGGTTCTACCTGACTCCCATCAGGTTTATATTAGTATAATTCGCCGCCCCATGATAAAACCCTTCTTTTCTGTATATAAAATATCTGAAATTTTTAGCAGGCAGTTCCTGTTCACCGGACAGCATCCCGGGCACCAAAAAAGCCTCCCCTGACGGAGAGGCGATTATGTATCGATAGAAAAACTTATGCCATTCTTACGACATTGGATGCCTGCGGACCGCGAGCACCTTCAACGATGTCGAACTCGACCTCCTGGCCTTCATTCAACGTCTTAAAACCTTCATCTTTGATTGCCGAGAAGTGTACGAACACATCGTCACCATCTTCACGAGCGATGAAACCAAAACCCTTTTCAGCACTAAACCATTTCACTTTACCAACCATTGAGATTCCTCCTAGTACGATTAAACCATGTCGTATTTTCCCCTTTAAATCGATGAAAACACAACCTAAATCTAATTATAAGTGTTGGTTATATGACTGTCAACTGATTCTTATATATGAATACAATCACAACCTGCTGGATATGCTGATATCACAGCACCTTCGACAGGAATGCCCGCGTGCGCTCCTGCTGCGGATGCTCCAGCACCGCTTCCGGCGTTCCCTGCTCAAGTATCCGTCCATCATCGACAAACAGCACACGGTCATCGACCTCACGGGCAAAGCCCATTTCATGAGTTACGATCA
>ERZ650307.1183-NODE-1183-length-14855-cov-11.030541_pt1 | contig 14855 bp, 14 predicted proteins | sample MGYA00376243_ERZ650307 | MGnify/ENA primary metagenome ERZ650307 (study PRJEB26733, sample SAMN07839242) | wastewater metagenome | biome: urban; feature: artificial channel; material: waste water | place: USA: North Carolina | collected 2016-03-31 ... | reverse complement strand
TCCTGGAAAACGGGAATGGTTCCGTTCAGGGCGCTACTTGTGTATAAGAGTCAGGTCTTACAAGCAGGACAAAAATTCCCATTAATTAGTGTAAATACACTGACCGGTGAAAAACTAGAATTATCGAAACCTGCGCAAGGCTTCGATTGGAGGATGTTAGTCGTTTACCGTGGTAAACACTGCCCTTTGTGCACAAAATACTTAAACGAGCTAAATGAGCTACTCCCGGAGTTTAACGCACTCGGGGTTGATATTGTTGCAGTATCTTCCGATTCGCTTGAACGAGCAAAATCACAGTTAGCAGAAGTAAATCCTCACTTTGAAGTTGGATACGATTTAAGCATTGAACAAATGAAAGCTCTAGGGTTATACATATCAGAGCCTCGTTTAGGGATGAATGCGGAACGACCATTTGCTGAACCTGGCCTATTTGTCATTAATGAAAACGGTGAACTGCAGATGATTGATATTTCAAATGTCCCGTTCGCGCGCCCTCCTCTAGCGTCAATGCTAATGGGCATACGCTATTACCGCGGCATGACAGAAAAGTTTCCTATTAACGGCAGCTACAACTCATAACGCTTATTATATTAGAGAAATACCATGACCGACCTGAACAACTACGAAAGTGATGTCAAAAAGACTATCGAAAAGCTCATCCAAACTGCGAGCCATTACGACTTAGAAGCATTAGAAAAGATTTATCACGACCAAATGGAGGTGGTTATGATTGATCCATCTGGTCAAGTCCACACGGCGGATAAAGCGTCTTTCATTGAAATTTTCCAAGCTAGAAAAGAGGAAAACGCACCAATGAATACTTGGGTGGAGTTCCACCATATTCAAGCTGATGCTGAGAACGGTTTAGTTGTCCTAACGCGCAAAAACAATTTAGCGGGCCAAGACATGCTTGTAAATCTAAGTATTGATCTCAAATACACAGATCAACGCTGGCAAGTCACTAGAGAAGTTATTTTTCTGCACCCAATATCCAACTAATCTACTAACTCTTAAGGATTTCTTCATGTCTATACTTTTTGAGCCCACTCAAATAGGACGATACACCGTTCGAAACCGAATATTTATGGCACCAATGAGTCGCTACCGTGCATTAGAAGGTGGCATAAACCCTAAATCAACCGCGCAATACTATAGCCAAAGAGCCAGCGCAGGACTCATCATGGCAGAGTCCACTCGCATCAACAATTGGTCAGGCGGTATTAATTGCCCCGGTATCTATACAGATGAACAGATAGCATCATGGAAAGAAACCACCGAAGCTGTGCATGAAAAAGGGGGAGTCATTTTTCTACAGCTCTGGCACGCGGGACGCGCATCTCATGAATCTCTCATGCCTGAAGGCAGGGATGTGGTAGCACCTAGTGCAATTCCTATCCAACAAGAAGTCATGATAGAAAACGGTATGGCAACACCCACACCTCCAAGAGAATTAACGCTCGATGAGATTGCAGAGCTACGAGCGGATTATGCACACGCAAGTCGCAACGCACTCGAAGCTGGCTTCGACGGTATTGAGATCCACGCCGCAGGCGGTTTTCTTATTGATACCTTTTTGCAAGAAACCACGAATAAGCGCGATGACCAATACGGTGGTTCGCCTGAAAATCGATTCCGTTTTCTTAGAGAGGTTGTCGAAGATGCCATCGAAATTTGGGGTGCAGACCGAGTAGGCGTAAAACTATCACCGACCAGCCAATACAATAATGTCGGTGATGGAAATGTTTTGGACACATTCAAATACACTATTTCTGAGCTCAACAACTATGGCCTCGCATTTTTGGAAGTAAATGAAGAAATGCCATTTACTCAACTCCCTCCAGAAAAACGCGCCCTATTAGATGAACTGCGTAGCTACTGGACAGGCCCTTATATTGGGAACGGTAATTATACAGCTGAAACAGGAGCTCAAAGAATCAGCGACAACAAAGCAACTGCAATTACCTACGGTCGATTCTTCTTAGCAAACCCGGATTTACCAGAGCGTTTTAGACGGAATGCAGAACTCAATGAACTTGACGTAAATACCTTTTACGGTGGCGACCACAAAGGCTATACCGACTACCCTTTTTTGAATAACTAGCCCTCCTTAGCCTAGGGATACTACGAACAAGTTAGATAATTTTGAACTAGCTTGTTCCGCATCCCAGCAATTATTAAAAAGTGCCAATTAGCCTCAGTTTTACCCTATTACGCTGTTCTAAACAGCTAAAAACCCCGTCATTTGGACTGACTATCCCCGCGCAGACCGTATCATCTGATCCACTCGCAGTAGATTTCCAAGAGCAAACAACACAGCGAGCTTGTTGTCATTTTTACACAGACCTTTGCAGAACCCGAACTGACATTTCAAAATTCTAAACGGATGCTCGACTTTTGCTCTGATATTCGCCTTTAAGTATTCTCTTCTGATTGTCTGCTTATTTTTACAAGGGCGCTTCTTCCAAACGCCTATCTTGCTAGGCATCTCAGTCACTAACCAATCGACTTTCTTATTTTTGTTTCTAAATGCTTTTCTGCGCCTCGGTAGCCCGAGTCTGCCGATACAAATGCTTCATTAACATGAAGGAGCTTTGGCAGTTGGTTTAGATAGTTAGCATTGGCAGGCAGGCCTTGTGGTGAAGCTGAGCACCAGACCTCGTTTTGCATCCACACCGATATGAGCTTTTGTCGGGTAAGGACAGTGTGTTGCCACACCATCGCTCCTAAGAACCGTACTTGATAGTCTCTCCTCATACGGCTCAAGCCTTTCAACAACCTAAGTATCACCGCCTCGAAAAACATATTTAACTAAATGGCAGTTACACAGAATATGTTACAGACTCCAAAATTACCGTCCCAGTGAAAATTTTCAATCAACTATCAAATTCCTTCGGGACATACATGATTCAAATTTTCGAAGCGCAATCTTGGGATAAATAAATTTTTGACGATTATTTGATCGACATATCGCAAAAATTTCCCACATGCGGGTCATTCTCTCTCAATTTCAAGCCAACAACCCTTTCAATCTCGTAATATTGTAGGCCGCTGCCTTAAATCAGAAAATCCAGGCAGTCTTCGCCCGGCCCACATGGCGTAATTTGCGCATCAAGCCAAAGCATTCTTCAATCCGCTTTCGTTTTAACTGGCTGATCCGATAGCCCCACGTATTTGTCGTCCTGCCATCAATTGCACTTCGGACAGACTTCTGTGCAACATGGTGTGTGATCGATAACCCCCTGCATCCGTCTACAAACTCGCCCGTATCGTAGCCCCGATCAGCGCCGACGGTCATGCCTGGGCGTGTTCCCTGCGCAGCCAGCATGGTCCTGCCTGCATCCCATTCTTGCCGTGTTCCCGCTTCAGAAACCTCGGCCTCCACGATCAATCCATTGCGATTTTCTGTCAGCAGATGCCCCATGTGGCACACGCGGGATTCCTTGCCGTCGCTTTTTCTGAACAGCTTGGTATCAGCATCCGTAGTGGAAGCGTGAGTCTTGTTGCTGCGCTTTGACTATGGAAATTTCTCCATCATCATCGTGATCATCAGCACTTTCTTTGGGCTTAAAGGACTTCATGGATGCACTGACTTTCAGCAGAGTACCATCCACTGAAAAATGGTCGCGGGACATGAGCTGCTTGGCATACGCCTGCTTCTTAATGGCCGAAAAGAACAGCTCATCGATACTGCCTGACATAAACGATCACGATTTTTAGAGAATACCGAATGATTCCAGGCGCGATCATCCATACCCAGACCTACAAACCAACGGAACATCAAATCGTAGTCGAGCCGCTCAACCAGCTGTCGCTCTGATCGAATGGTGAAGAATATTTGGAGTAACATTACCCGTATGAGCTGCTCGGGTGGAATGGATGGCCTGCCAACCGAAGAGTACATATCATCGAAGGCTGGCTCGATCTCTGCCAATGCCGCATCAACGATTTTGCGCACTTTACGGATTGGATGGGTCTCTGGAATCCGAGACTCCTGGCTCACATAGCTGAAAAGCTCACCCTGATTAATCGAATCGCCGCGCATTATCTTTGGCCCAAATTGGAAACTACGCTATTGTCGCACTTTTAGGTTTTTTCAACAGCCTGGTAGATACGCTATTCCTTGCGTTGCCCTTTGCCTGGAAGGGTCCACTGGCTCAGTATGCGGGGCGTATTCACCGAGAGTCGGATGGTAAAGACCGTGTTACCATATACGATTATGTCGATTGCTCGCTCCCTATATTGCAACGAATGTTCAACAAACGGGAGAAAAGCTATAAGACAATGAGATATCAAATTTCGTTGAATGGTGAAGTGCCCGAGCAAGACCAATTGTCAACCGAGTTTCTGCTAGCTTCTAACAAATCAAACTCCGAAGCTCCTGCGTAAGCACAAACCCTCACGAGCTTACTCAAGCTATTGATGGACTGATTCAATTGCTATTGCGGGAACCGAACCGGCGTCCTAAGCCTCCACCATATTGTAAATAGCCCTAATGAACCCTCACCGGCCATTAGGGCTTTTTATTGACCTGCAACTTTACTATCAAGAATTTAGGGCTGATACGGGCAATTGCATACTCACCAACCTTCAAACAGCTTCAAACAACACTCCTTCCCAAGCAACTAAATTCATACGCAATAGTTCAGGCTTGATCTACAAGCTGAGCAATGGATCAATCAATTCCTTCCAATTGTCTAATGTAGAGCTGTGGTCAACAGACACCTTATCGCCATTATTAACAAAGAAGGTGGGTGTCGCCCAGACGGATTTAGTAGCTGCATATCGTATGGGGGTTCGGGCATCGATGTAAATATCGTGAGAGACCATTTTTTTTAGGAATGCGTCTCGATTTACGTCTGAATGCGCCTGAGCCAGATCGGCCACGAATTGCCGTAAGTCATCATGGGTTTTGTGCAAGAATGGCGCGTTATAAAACTGCTCTTGCCGCTCGTACACATAAGTAGCGAAGTCGTAAAACTTGCGGGCGTCACCGTCTGCGAGGGCAAATAATCCTAAGCTTACATCCCAAGCCTGCCGATGGTTGCTCAGCGTTATCAAATGCACCCTCAAGCTCACCGGTTTGTCTTGATAGTGCTCCATAACTGCCAATAAAGTAGGCCAGGCTTGACGAGAATGCGGGCACTGAATGTCGATAAACGCATCTAACGTGATGGCGGCTGCTGGGTCACCGAGTAAATATCCACTCGGGCGATTAGGAATTGGAATGGCCATGCTTATAATTCTCCTTCTTTGTTGTTCTGGTGCGTGCTAACGTTCGCCTAGTTTAGTGTTTACCACTAAATGCTCATGCAAGGTTTTATGTACAGGGCATTTGTCGGCAATCTCTAGTAGCTTTTCACGCTGCTCATTATCTAAATCGCCTTCCAAGGTGATTTCGCGATTCAAATAGTCGATTTGCTGCGGGGCTTCATCACACTGCTGACAGTCTTTATTGTAGCTTCGCTCATGATACAAATTGATCCCTATGTTTTCTAATGGCCACTTCTTTCTATTTGCATACATCCGAATGGTCATCGATGTGCACGTACCCAACGCCGCAAGCAAGTGCTCATAAGGGTCTGGCCCTGAGTTATTGCCTCCGACGGTCGTCGGCTCATCTGCTAGCCAGTGATGACTGTCACTGTACACATTCTGAGCGAATTTATGGTCTTTCTCTTCAACATAAACATGGCCTTTGTGGACGTCTTTGGAGACGCGTTCTTCCGTGGGCAATTCGATATATCGGCTAGCCCATGCCGCAATGGTGGTGGCAATATAGTCGGCATCGCCCTTATTGGATACCAAATGATCCGCATTATCTAAGCTTACAAAGCTCTTAGGGTGCTTGGCATCTTTGTAGATTTTTTCTGCCTCGGCGATGTTAACGGTACTATCCATCGGTGAGTGCATCACCAACAAGGCTTTTTTAAGACTGCCAATCTTGGATTCTGATTGAGCGACATCATCAATAAACTGCTTTTTGATCACAAACTTTCTAAAGCCCAATGTTACTTCGGCCTGACCTTCTTGGTTGATCGTGTCGACATCTGCGGCAAAGTTGTGAACAACGTGCTGAGCTTCATGCGGGGCACCTATCGTCGCAATTGCTTTGACTTCAGGTAGTTGATGGGCGACAGATAAGACCGCAGCCCCTCCCAAGCTATGGCCAATCAATAAGCTCGGGGCGCGGTAATTCAGCTTCAGAAAGTCCGCTGCTGCTTTTAGGTCCTCTACATTGGATGAGTAGTTGGTGTTAGAAAAATCACCGTCACTGTTCCCCAGGCCGGTAAAATCAAAGCGTAATACGGCAATGCCTTTTTCAGTCAGGGCTCTCGCTATTCTGGAGGCCGCCGCGATGTCTTTGCCGCATGTAAAGCAGTGCGCAAATAGTGCGTAATTGGAGACATTTTGATCAGGAGACTCCAGCATGCCTCGCAAGGTGACACCGTTGCTAACGAATTCAACTTTGTTTTTCATTTTCTTGTGCCCTTGAAACCTGTAGTTTTAAACCAAGTAGTTTTAAACCGAGTAGCTAATATCCCTGAGTGTGACAAACTCTTCAGCCATTGTCGGGTGGATGCCAATAGTGGCGTCAAATTGATCTTTGGTAAGGCCCGCTTTTACCGCGACGGCAAAACCTTGAATAACTTCGCCCGCATCCGGCCCAACCATGTGCATGCCGAGCACCTTCTGTGTGCCTTTGTCGACAAGCATACGCATCAATACACGTTCATCACTACCAGATAGGGTGTGCTTGAGGTGTTTAAATTCTGATTGGTAGACATCGACTGCCACGCCCTTCGCCTTCAATGCTTCTTCAGACAAACCTACCGTTCCAATATTGGGTTGGCAAAAAATGGCGGTAGGAATATTGTCGTAGCTAATGGTGCGCGTGCCATCGCCATACTGCTGGTTAACAAAGACCATGGCTTGCGCCGTGGCAACAGGCGTCAACTCCGGTGTTCCAATCACATCGCCTAAGGCATAAATGGATGGGATTGAAGTTTGGAATTGCTCATTGGTTTCGATAGTGGCGTTATTTCGAGTCATCAGCCCCACTTTTTCGATGCCTAAATCGTTGGTTAGTGAGCGTCTACCCGTGGCATACATCACCTGGCCTGCCACTATGCTTTGACCATTATCTAGTGAGCAACTCAATGAACCGTCAGACTGCCTGTCGATTTTCGTAATATTGGTAGAATAGTGAATGTTGACGCCTTTTTTTTGCATTTCCTTTGCAGCAAATTGCGCGGTAGGCTGGTCGAAGTTCTTTAAGAGTTTATCGCCACGATAAATCAAGTGCGTTTCAACACCTAAGCCATTCATAATGCCTGCAAACTCAACAGCAATATAGCCACCACCGACAATCACAATCTTTTTGGGAAGTTCAGGTAAATAGAACACTTGATCTGAGCTGATCACATGCTCTGAACCAGGGAACTCAGGCACACTTGGCGTCGCACCGACGGTCACCAGTATTTTTTGGGCCGTGATGGTTTTACCATCTACCTCAATACTATTTGCAGAGGTTAATCGTGCACGACCCCAAACGATAGTCACGCCTGCATTTTCTAACAAGTTTTGATAGATGCCGTTAAGCCTTTCGATCTCTTTATTTTTACGTTGTAGTAACGTAGACCAATTGAAACGATGCTCACCTAATTCCCAACCAAACCCAGCAGCATCTACAAATTCCTCTGACCAATGTGATGCATACACGAACAGTTTTTTAGGGACACAACCCACATTAACACAAGTACCGCCTAGGTATTTTTCTTCGGCAATGGCTACCTTGGCACCAGCCGACGCGGCCATTCTCGCTGCGCGTACGCCACCTGATCCGGCGCCTATCACGAATAAGTCATAATCATATTCTTCAGTCATGCTTTACTCACTTATGGTTATTTCCAGTTATTTACGCGCTTTAGGAAGCGTGTTTTCCTATAGCTGAGTTAAACAAGGCACTATCGCTAGTGCCTTTCATGGATGGATTAATTGCTTATTTACTGTAGCGAAGTGCTTTTCCTAAATAGCTGATCCTAATTGTGATACACCTGCTTCAATCCATGCTTTCCGCCCGGAAACGGTGCGGCAGTGTCCATAAAGTAGTAAACCTGCTCCAGTAAATCATCCATGTTTTTGCACTGATGATTCCGGGTTATCGTCTCGTGCAGGGCATGCCACAGTTTTTCAATTTTGTTATGCCATGGGCTATAAACCGGCAAGAACAGTAATTTGAACTTTGGGTTGTCGCTCAGCCACTTCTGGGTTTTCTTGCTCTTGTGGATGATGTAATTATCCACGATTAACCGAATGCTTTTAGCCCGACGATACTGACCTTTAAGCTTTTCCAGCAATTCAATAAATAAGTCACTGGTCTTGCGCTCGCCACCTACATAAACGATTTGCCCTGTCTGGCCGTGTAATGCTCCCGCCAGATAATGTTTCTTGTTCTGTCCTGGTGTTGCCACTTTACGCTGCGCGCCACGGTGCCCCCAATCTGCACCGATTTTAGGATTCAGATGGATATCCACTTCATCCTGGTAAAACACCGGGTGGTCAACACTGTTATCTGCCAGCGCCTCCCGGATAGCCGCCAGTTTCTCCTTTTTATCCGGGTCTTGGATATAAAGTGTTGGCGCAGCTCGCCGCCAGACAATTCCTGCTTTGGGCAACCAGCGTCTGATTGTTGAACTGTGGATCTGAATGTTGCATAACTTGTTCAGTAACAGCGCAAACAACTCAGTACTCCAGCGTGAACGCTGATATCCAAGCGTCCTTGGCGTGTACTTCAGCAAAATTTTCAGCACGCCACAGATAAAATCCCGATTCAGCCTAACGGGGCGACCAACGCCTTTCGTTTTTAGACCATCAACACCGGCAACGTCATACCATTTCAACCAGCGGTTAAGCGATGACCGGCCAGCTTGCAGTAGGCTCGCAACCTCTGACTTGGTTTTACCTTTCAACACCAGCAAGACGGCATTCGCACGGCGGCAAAGGTCTCTATCTCGTGTTTTATGAATAATCTTCTTCAATCGGCGGGTTTCCGCGCCATATAAAAATGCTATCCTGTTCATACTCAATGCGTTTGTGGGTTTGGTTTGTTTGGCGACTGATCTGATCGCGCAAACCGCATTGAGTTCCCTTACCTGAGTGATCTACTATTACGCACAGTTATTTAGTAAGGATATGGCAGCTGCTAGCAAGACAATATCTTTTAAGAGAAACTGACCTGGCACGACGTTCAGTGCCGGAAAGCCACCCAAGCTCGCTTCCCAAACCGGAGCCGTTAGCAAGAAGCTTGATGTCACCGTAAAGGTTGCTATCGCTGCTAAGCTTCCCGCAATAGCAATTTGTCGATGCAAGGGTGCTAATAAGATGGCCGCAGCCGTTACCAGCTCAACTGTACCAATTAGGTTGGAAGCTCCTTGAACACTAAATACGTTATACAGCCATGATGTGAGCGGACTTGACGCAACGAGTCCTTGAATCGCGCCGGCTTCATAAGCCGAAAACTTCATGGCACCAATCCATGCCAATACGACCACCACTGAGTAGCGAAGTGCTTGGTCGCCGATTCGAGAGATAGTGAGGTCCAATGAACGTGTTGTTTGTGATAAGTTCTTATCAGTTAAATGTGTTGCAGTATTTGTAGTCATGCGTTTTACCTTCCATTTCAAGTTTAGGGTGTTTAGGGTGTTTAGGGTGTATCAATGTTTACGGGTTAAGCTGCGGTTGAATGTCTTTCTAGAATCCGTGCTAATTCGCCGCTTCTAAAAGCTGTTTGCAGATCGTCATTGCCGCCAATATGCTGTTCATTTATGAATATTTGAGGCACGGTTCTTCGCTTGCTACGCTGCTTCATCTCATGTTCAAGCTGGGCGTTGTTCGTAATATCCAATTCTTCGAAGCGCAGCCCTAGTTTATTAAGCGTTGCTTTCGCCATTTTGCAAAAGGGGCAGTAGCCTTTGCTGTAAACTGTGATCTTATTTGGTTGTTTCATTGTCGTCGTCTATCTCCTGCTGGTGTTCTGATCTGTGTGTTGTTTGTTTCGTCTTGATGTGTTCATTATGGACTTTTGGTAGTTACTAACAATGCACAAAAGTATTGATTTCTTACACAGAACGTCTATTATTTTATTTTTGCTTTATATCTTTGATGTTTTTCGATGTGGCGAACGGCAGGAGATGAAATGTTGTGGAAATTCTCAGTGATATTCTTAAATCATTACGCGTCAGTGGTAGCGTCTACTTTTGTAGTCAGGTAGAAGCGCCTTGGACAAAAGAATTTAATGGCTCGTCAAACGCGGGCTTTCATATGGTCCGACGTGGGCATTGTTGGGCAACAGTCGGTGATAGGACTGAATTGCTAGGCCCTGGTGACTTGATCTTTATCGGGCCAGGCATCGATCATGTGTTGACGAGTGAGCAGCCGATAGGTAAATCTGCGGCTACAAGTGATAGTACACTTTTGTTATGTGGCTATTGCAGTTTTGATGACGATACGCTCACACCTTTGAAAAGTATTTTTCCTCAGCGCACGATTGTGCGTGAAGAAGAACTGCATCAGCACCCGTGGCTAAAAAGCACCTTTGACCAGCTCAGTGCCGAATATATGGCTCAGAATCCTGGAACTGAACTCATTGTGAATAAACTGACCGAAGTGGTTTTGATTGAGTTGATAAGGATTAACTTCGGGCGTCAGGAGAAAAACTCCTTTCTTATGGCACTTGATGACAAGCGTATCTCAAAGGCCTTGGAGCTCATTCATCGATCCCCAGAAGAATCATGGACAATAGAACGATTAGCCAGCCAGGTGGGAATGTCGCGAGCGGCTTTTGCCAAACAGTTTAAAGACCTGGTTGGTGAAACGATGTTTGCCTATCTATCGCAACTGCGTATTCAACGGGCGAAGGAAATGCTCAGGAACACTAAGCTACCTGTTGATGATATTGCACTTAAAATCGGCTATGAATCAGAACGCGCTTTTACAAAGACTTTTGGTAAGTATGTCGGTATGACGCCAAAACAATACCGAAAGCAATAACTATTTTGGACAAGGAAAAATAGATGATTTCATGCCAAGATTATGACTATATTGAGATCGCCTGCACCTATCAATACCCGATTAGATTAACACTAAAATCCAAGGAGGTAATTGATTGTATCGCGAAAGATACTGTTCTCAATAATACTAGAGAGGAATGCATAAAAGTAGAAGTGAAAGATACTGAGCGCTTAGTGATGCTGGATGAGATCGCGGCAATTGAAGCTCAAGTAGATAACCCGCATATCACGAAGATTTCTTTTGCCAAGTGAGCAACCAACAATTAAGACTCCTATTGCGTCAAAGCCTACTGAAACACTGTTTTATCAGTGCCAATTGTCAACCGAGCTTCTGCTAGCTTCTGACAAACAGTGTTCCGAAGCTCCTGCGTAAGCATAGACCCGCATTGGCTTACTAAAGTAATTGGTGGACTAATTCAGTTCCTATTGAGGAAACCAAACCGGCGTCCCGCCCCAGGACGCTAATCGTCATGAATGTACGAATCCATAAAAGCAAAAAGCGTTCTGTCATTGCCCACGTTGGTGATCGTTGCAATGGGTTCAAGCACAGTAAAACGTTGAGCGTAGAGACATGGTTCAAGCACCTTCAAAAATAAACGCTAAAGCAAAAAAATACACCAACAATAAATCCCTGCATATTTCGGGATGATCTGGCCAGCGATTTCGGCATGAGTCGGCCACCCATTTCGGTATCATCCGGCCACTGATTTCGGCTTCATCCGGCCACCTGTTTCGGTATCGTCCGGCCAGTTTGTTCTTCCTTCGTTTTACGGTCTTTGGCATAACAGTTTTTTAACTGTTTGCCGGAGTAGTCATGACACGTAAAAAGAAAATGGTAAGGACAGATATGCAAACTTATCTGGATATATTCCGCCTCAAATTTGAGGCCAAGTTAAGTGACAGGCAAATCTCTCAGGCGCTAAATATTGGCCGGGCAACCATCAGTGATTTGGTTATCCGCTTTAACAACTTAGGCCTCAGTTGGCCGCTGGCAGCCGACTATCCGCTTGATAGCCTCGACAAACAGTTATTTCCTGGCCGTGATTACAGTACGCAGCGGGTCTTGCCGTCGTGGGTGCAGGTACATCTTGAGCTGCGTAGAAAAGGCGTCACCAAACTGCTGTTATGGCAGGAGTATCAGGCAGAGCACGGCAGTAAAGCACTTGGCTACACGCAGTACTGTGAACATTACCGGCGTTGGTGTGCTGTACAAAAACGCTCGATGCGACAGCATCATGAAGCCGGTGAGAAGCTGTTTATCGACTTCTGTGGCCCGACAGTGCCGATTGTGAACCCAGAAACAGGTGAGATAAAACCGGCCGCTATCTTCGTCGCCACCCTGGGCGCATCTAACTACACCTATATTGAAGCCTGTAAAGGTCAGGATAGGGAATCCTGGCTGATGGCGAACAGTCGTTGCCTGACCTTTTTAGGTGGCGTACCCGCATTATTGATACCCGACAATCTCAAAGCGGCGGTTGATAAAGCGGATAAGTTCGAGCCGGTGATTAACGACAATTACAAAGCGCTGGCCAGACATTATGGCTGTGCGTTGATGCCGACCCGACCACGCAAACCGCAGGATAAAGGCAAAGTCGAATCGGCTGTGCTGATTGTGGAGCGCTGGGTATTAGCCCGGCTGCGCCATCAGGTATTTCACTCACTGGCAGCGTTAAATCAGGCCATCCGCGCATTGAATACAGAACTCAATCAGCGGCCAATGAAGCATTACAACGGTGCCAGCCGTGAGCAGTTGTTTAACTTGCTCGATGCGCCTGCATTACAACCACTGCCGCCTTACGCTTATGAGTACACCGATTATCGCATTGCCAAAGTCGCCAAAGACTACCACGTACAATACGACTATCACTGGTACTCGGTGCCACACCGTTTAGTCGGTGAGCGGGTTGAAATCAGTGCAACGCAGACGCTGATAAAGGTTTACCATCAGGCGAAATGCGTCGCTCAGCATCCGCGCAGCTATACCCGCTACCGGCACACGACTGATATAGCGCATATGCCAGAAAACCATGCTGCCCATCTGGAATGGAGCCCTGAGCGCATTCGCAGCTGGGCAACCCATATCGGCACTAACACGCTGGCGGTGGTCTTAGCGGTTGAGCGTAACAAAGACCATCTTATCCAAGCGCAGCGCACCTGCCTGGGACTCCTGAGCGAGCAAAAGCGCTATGGCAGTGACCGGCTGGAAAAGGCCTGCGCACTGGCCATCAGTCGCCAACTACCTTATATACCGGTCATCAAAAAGCTACTGAAAAACGGTGAAGATATGCGCTGGCAACCGGATGAAACTAAAACCATTATCCCTGGCACACACACCAACATCCGTGGCTCAAAATACTACCAATAAGGACCACCAATGGACTCACTGCTTATCCAACTGCGCCAGCTTAAGCTGGCGGCCATGGCCAGTGCGCTGGAGCAACAACGTCTTGCGCCCCATACCTATGCCGAACTTAGCTTCGATGAACGATTGGGATTGCTGGTCGAGCAAGAACATCTGGCGCGGGATAACACCCGCTTACAACGCTTGCGCAAACAAGCCAATCTGCGCCTTAAAGCGACACCAGAAGGCTTACGCTATCCGGCAAAGCGCGGCTTGCGAGCTGAACAAATTACACCACTTATGCAAGGACATCACCTGACGTACCACCAGAATATCTTGATAACCGGGCCCACCGGCAGCGGCAAAACCTATCTTGCCTGCGCCTTAGGTGAGCAAGCTTGCCGACAGAATAAACGCGTGCTGTATTACCGGTTAGGTCGGTTACTGGAAAGCCTGAAAATGGGGCATGCTGATGGTAGCTATCTGAAACAACTGGTACAGCTACAAAAGGTAGATATGTTGATCCTAGATGATTGGGGCCTTGAGGGATTTAAAGGTAAACAAGTCAGCGATTTACTGGACGTCATTGAAGATCGCTACGAGCAACGCAGCACAATCATCGTCAGTCAGTTACCGGTCTCGGAGTGGTACGGCTTAATGGATAATCCAACTGTTGCAGATGCGCTGTTAGACAGAGTGATCCACAATGCCCACCGACTGGAATTAACAGGTGAGTCACAACGTAAAAAAACACTGGTTCAGGGTGAAGAAGTCGGGTAAAAAGAGAGGATAAACGAAGGTCAGATCATGCTGGCCGGATCACACCGAAACGCCTGGCCGGATGAAACCGGAACAGGTGGCCGGACAAACCGAAATACGCACATGGCGAGTTTTGGTATGAGGTGCCAAAACTTAAACTTAAAGCATTGGCGGAGCAGGGCGATATTTTGATCTTTTTCAAAGGGATGGAGCACACCATGGCCAGTGCACCAAAAATCAAGGCCGAGCCTGCGGTCGAATTTAGAGCTAAAGCCAACCTCACCGAAGCTCAAGTTTTGGAATACGGTGATCAGAGCAAGCTCAAAGCCAACGTCGTTTGCGGACATTTTTGTTTTAATGGCGGACCCGATCATCCATTCTTAAATTCGCTGCCAAATGTCGTGCATATCAAGAGTGCTGATAACTCCCACTCGCCTTGGCTTGCCATGCTTTTAAGTATTATAGAGCAGGAAGCAAAATCAGGGCTTCCTGGAAGCAACACGTTAGTCAGAAAGCTGACCGAAATTATCTTCGTGCAAGCGTTAAGAATCCACATGTACAAATCCAATAAAAATGCTGGATTCTTCAAACTGATCGAAAATCCGCAACTCAGCAAAACCTTGGAAGCTATTCATCATAGTCTCGATAAAAAATGGGGTCTTGACGATCTCGCCGGGATTGCG
>ERZ650307.1182-NODE-1182-length-14859-cov-21.738314_pt1 | contig 14859 bp, 15 predicted proteins | sample MGYA00376243_ERZ650307 | MGnify/ENA primary metagenome ERZ650307 (study PRJEB26733, sample SAMN07839242) | wastewater metagenome | biome: urban; feature: artificial channel; material: waste water | place: USA: North Carolina | collected 2016-03-31 ... | reverse complement strand
GCCGCCGTCACGCCGCTCACAACATTCCGCGCCAGATGAGTGCAGATAGTGCCGCGAGTACGGCAAGATTACACAACAACGCTGGATGGGCTTGGCGGGCGGTAAGCCGCCACGGCTCACCGCATCGGCCGCATCAAGCGGCTCGCTGCGGACACACCTGAATCCCCCGCGCTTCCAGCCGCGCGCGCAGCCGTCGGGCCACATCCAGCGCATGCGCGCTGTCACCATGCAAACAGACGCTGTCGGCGCGCAGCTGCACGGTGCGGCCATCCTGGCTGGTGACCTGGCCTTGCTCGACCAGCCGCAGGGTCTGCGCCACCGCCTGGACCGGATTGACGATCACCGCGCCCGGCAGCTCGCGCGGCGCCAGGCTGCCGTCGGCCAGATACGCGCGGTCGGCAAACACTTCTTCCACGGCATTCAAACCCTGCAAACGCGCCTGACGCACCAGCGCGCCACCCGCCAGCCCCACCAGCTTCAGGCCGGGGTGGTAATCATGCACGGCGCGGGCAATCGCCTCGGCCAGGGCCTCATCGCCCGCGGCCTGGTTATACAGCGCGCCATGCGGCTTGACGTGCTGCAACTGGCCGCCTTCTTCGCGGACGATTTCATCCAGCGCGCCAATCTGGTCGAGCATGTCCTGGTAGACCTGCGCTGGCGCGCGCTGCATGGCGCGGCGGCCAAAATGCGCGCGGTCAGGAAAACTCGGATGCGCCCCCAGCGCCACGCCATGCGCCAAGGCGGCGCGCGCCGTGTCGCGCATGGTGCGCGCGTCGCCCGCATGCCAGCCACAGGCAATATTGGCGGAACTGACATAGCGCAAAATCGCGGCGTCGTCGCCGCAGCCTTCACCGAGATCGGCATTGAGGTCGATGTGCATCACAGGCTCCGCAGGTAAAACAAAATGGTAGAAACGCCCGGCGCAATGCGGCGCAATAAGAGCCGCTAACAAAACTCAGCGAAGCGCTCCTGGCTAGGCGCGCGGCCGCAGACAGTACAAGGAGTACGGCAAGGTCGCGCAACGACGCCAGGAGGGTTTTGTTAGCGGCTCTAAGCCAGATTGCAGGGTTTCACTCTACCTATTTCATCGACGCAGGAATACCCTGCTAAAGCACAAGTTTATTACATTTACTTTCACCGCTACGATATTGCCGCAAGACGGCCAATATGTGCAGAACACGCCAAATTTTCACTCTCGATGATACGGATGGTTGTTCAGAATCGACACCGCGCAGCGGTCGCTAGATCAACGGCGGCGCATGCTGCTGCAAGACCTGCTCGGCGGTCTGGCCAAAAAACTGGCGCGTCAGGCTGAAAAACCGGCTCAGGCGCTGGTTAACGGGCAGCAAATCCACGCTGGCCAAGTCAGCCAGGCTCCAATGCTTTGCCTGGTGTGTGTCGAATAATTCATCCAGCTCATCCCACCATTGCTGGCGGAGCGTGACCAGATAGCCGCTGTTGAGATTGAGTAAATCGATGGTGTAACGGGCGCGCGCGTATTCCGCTGGCGTCAGATGAATCGAAGGCACCACGCGGCCATCCGAGAGGTAGGCAAAATATCGCGAACAATCCGCTTGATGGCAGGAGACAAAGCGCGACCTATCCACATCACCTTGTTTGCCTGGCGCATGGCCGCCAAAGACTTCATCCTGTTGTGCCTTGAAGGTCTGTAAGTCAGACGAATGCAGTGCGCTGGCCGCCAGATTGCTGTAATCAAATGTGCGGGCGGGGTTTTGGCTTTTGTTCTCTACATGCTCGATGTGGTAGCCAAGGCCCAGTTCGTCTGCGCGCAGCTCGCTGTAGCAGCACAGGTGATACTGCTCGGCGAGCAAGCTTTGCAGTATGTCCTCTTTATGTTTGAAGTGACCCCAGCCACGGGTGGCTTGTTCTGCGGTGGTCGGCGGCGTGGCGTGGGCTTTATTGAGGTGATAACCGCCGCCGCTCTGCTTGCTGATGGCCCTCATGACTTCAGCGCCTTCTGGCGTAGCCTGCTGCGCTGCAAACGTTGCAACTGCGGGTGTTGCTCACCCAAGCTGGCAGCCAGCTGTTGATACAAGGCCACGGCCTCCGGTTGATCATAAAGTCCTTGGTCCACCCACTCGGTCAGGCGTAGCAGATCGGCTTTTTCTTTGACCGGCGGCTGTGGGTCCACCTGCATCACACTGCGCAGCACATCGCCGCTGGGTTCGCCATAGCTCATCGCCAAAGGGGGCGTGGCGATCATCTGGCCGCTGACATCCAGACCAAGGAGGCGGATGTTCTCTCGCCTGACGGTGCTTAATACTTGTGGGCTATGCGTGGTGATGATGAACTGAATGCGCGGAAAAATTTCCATCAAGTCGGCCACCACGGTTTGTTGCCAGCTTGGATGCAAATGCATATCCACTTCGTCAATCAGCACAATGCCTCGGGTGCGCTTGGGCGCCTCCTCGCCCAGGTGGGCATTCAGCTTGTAACAACGGTAGGCAATATCTCCCACCAAGGCCAGCATATTGCGGATGCCGTCGCTGAGCTGACTGGCCTTGAGTTGCCCATGCCCCTGATGATTGAGCACTAAATCGGCATATTCTTCGCTGTATTCCAGCTCTTGCCAGCCGGTATGCCGCGCCAGCATGGCGTCTGTCGCCAGTTGAATGGCCCGGATGGGCGCGCTCAGTTCGTTCAGCGTGTCAGCTGACACGCGCTTTTCAAGATGGCGAATCTGGGCGGCGCGAAATGACTTGAAAATGCGTGAATACCACGCCGAGAAATGCTTATAGCTGGAGGCTGGGTCCAGGCAGTCCCGGTAAGCAAACGTGCGGGACGCCGCCTCGCCATCGGCTTTGTCATAGGCAGCAGTGAGCTTTTTGTGCGCCCATAAGCGGCCTGTGCCGTAATAGCCCAGCATCGGCAAGTCGTCTGGCTGGTGTTGAGCATCTGAAAAAATGCGCTTTTGCAGTGCTTGCGCCACGTTTTCCAGATCCAAAGCGTGTTTGGAAGTGCGACTCTTGGTTTTGGTGTTTTTCTTGATGCTTTCCCTATATCGCACACACGCCCAAGGCTGTTCCTCTGGCGTCGCATCAGTGGCATGGCTGGCAGAGGCAGGGAGTTTCAGCGCGCCATCCTGCATCAGGGCGCGCACATGCAGCGTGCCGCTGGCGTGGATTTCAGCTGGCAAACGCCAGTCCATTTCATGGGCGCGCACCCGCGCTTGTCGCACATCGTCGATTTGGATGCTGGTGACATCGTTGGTGGTGCTGCCCAGAGCAAAGCCTGCCACATAGGGCCATAACGCGACTTTGACCGCATCCAGAATCGCGGTTTTCCCGGAGCCATTTGGCGCCACCAGCACGGTCATCTGTGAGTCAAACTCCACATGCAAATCGTCAAAACAGCGATAGTTTTTCAGATCAAGACGGTCAATGCGCATTTTGCGTCCTTGGTTAAAAGCCGCCCACAACCCCCTTGACGACACGCACTGTCTACGTGCGCTGCGCTGAGTGGTGAACGGCTTTAAGAACTGCAATGCCGCCATCGCGGGCAAAGCGATGCTGGCGAGGGTAGAGGCTGAAGTGTATGGGCACTTCATAACGCCGCTAACAAAACTCAGCGAAGCGCGTCTGGCTAGGCTCGCGGCCGCAGACAGTACAAAGCGTAGGGCAAGACCATGCAACGACGCCAGGGGGTGAGCGGCGCTTACTCCCGATGATACGGATGATTGTTCAGGATCGACACCGCGCGGTAAAGCTGTTCGGCCAGCAGCACGCGCACCATGCCGTGCGGCAGGGTCAGTGCGGAGAGGCGCAGCAGCACGTCGGCGCGTTGTTTGATGGCGGGGGAGAGGCCGTCGGCGCCGCCGATCACCAGGCAGATGTCGTCGCCGCTTTCCAGCCAGGTTTTCATTTCGCTGGCCAGGCGCACGCTGGTCCAGTCCTGGCCGCGTTCGTCCAGCACGATCAGCTTGCTGCGCGGCGGGATGGCGGCCTCGATGCGGGCGCATTCGGCGGCCATGCCTTTTTCGGCGGTGACGCCGCCGCCGCGTTTTTCGGGTTTGATTTCCTGCAAATGCAGGGCGGCCTCACGCGGCAGACGACGGGCGTATTCATTGAACGCGTCGTCCACCCAGCGCGGCATTTTGCTGCCGACGGCCAGCAGGGTCATCTTCATGGGAACACCGGCAGGAAGAGGGGAGCGCCGCACGCGCCAGACAACGTTGGCGCGGGACTAGCGGCGCGGGGCGATGCTTACAGCGCGCTCCACGGGCGGGCGGCGTTCGGGCTGAACGACGGCTTTTCGCCGCCCCACAGCGCTTCGATGTCGTAGTAGTCGCGCACGGCCGGCAGCATCACATGCACCACCACGTCGCCGGCATCCACCAGCACCCATTCGCCCGAGGCTTCGCCTTCGGTGCCGACGATGTCCACGCCGTTTTCCTTGAGCTTGACGTGCACGCTGTTGGCCAGCGCCTTGACCTGGCGGTTGGAGTCGCCGGTGCACACCACCATGCGCTGGAACAGGTCGGTCAGCTTGTGGGTGTCGAGGTTGATGATGTCCTTGCCCTTGATGTCTTCCAGGGCTTCTACCGCCAGGGCGGCAATCGCTTGTGCGTCCATGATGTCCTTAATGAGTGTGAGGCTGGGCCGCCGGGCTGCTCAGCGCGGCTCACAAAACTCTCCTGGCGTGCTTGCCTGACGGCACTGTCGCCTAGCCAGGATCGCTGCGCTGAGTTTTGTTCGCCGCTTTGAGTGTGGCTCCCACGGTCCTTGTGCTGTGGCGAGCCGCTCAGCGGCCGTACAAATGCTGTTGATTAATATAGTCCACCACGGCGGGGGCCAATAGCCCGGCGCAGGGCTGGCCGGCGGCCAGCGCTTGGCGGATGGCCGTGGCGGAAACCGCCTGGGCCGGCAAAGTCAGGGCGCGGATTGTACCGTACTGCGTTCGTTTTGAAAAATCAGCCACTTGCCGCGCCTGCCAGCGCGCGGCCAGTTCGGGCGGCAAGGGTGGGGTGGGCAGGTCGGGGCGCTGCCACACCGCCAGATTGGCCAGGGTAAAAATCTGTTGCCAGTGGCGCCAGCCGGGCAGCGCCGCCAGCGAGTCGCCGCCGATCAGCAGCCACAATTCGGCGGCCTCGCCGTATTCGGCGCGCAGTTCGGTGAGGGTTTCTACCGTGTAGGCCGGGCGTGGGCGGCGCACTTCGCGCGCGTCCACCCACAGGCCGGCTTCGTCGCCGAGGGTGAGCCGGGCCATGGCCAGCCGCTGTTCGGCGCTGGCCTGCGGCGCTTGCGCGCGGTGATAGGGCTGGCCGGCCGGCACGATGTGCACTTTGTCCAGCGCCAGCTCGTCGCGCAAGGCGCGCGCCATGTCCCGATGCGCCAGGTGCATCGGGTCGAAGGTGCCGCCAAATACGCCGATGCGTGGGCTCATGCCGGCGCGTAGCCGTCCACCACCACGTCCAGCTGGCCGGTGGCCGGGTGAATCACCAGGCCGTGCACCGGAATATCCTTGGGCATCAGCGGATGGCTGCGGATGGTGGCCACGGTGTGGCGCACGCTGTCGTGGACATTGTCAAAACCCTTCAGCCAGCTGTCCAGGTCGATGCCGGCGCCGCGCAGGGTGGCGATGGTGTCGGCGGACACGCCGCGTTCTTGCGCGCTGGCCAGGATGCGCGCCGGGTCGATGGCGCGCATGCCGCAGTCGTGGTGGGCCACCACGCAGATTTCTTCGGCGCGCAGCTCGTACACCGCCACCACCAGGCTGCGCATCACCGAACCCCACTGGTGGGTGACCAGGGCGCCGGCGTTTTTGATCAGCTTGGCGTCGCCGTTTTTCAGGCCCATGGCCTGCGGCAGCAGCTCGACCAGCCGGGCGTCCATGCACGCCAGCACGGCCAGGTTTTTGTCGGGGAATTTATCGGTTTCGAATTTTTCGTATTCACGGTTACTGACAAACTCGCGGTTATGCGCGAGCAGATCGCCCAACAGGCTCATTGAATGGTCTCCGATGAAAGGCGCGCCGTCGGCACAGCCGGTGGGCTGGGACGGGCGCGGGGCAGGACGGAAGGCGCGGGTCATGGGGGGCGCGCAACGCCGGGCGATGCTATCACGGCCAGCGCAAAACCGGATAAGAGTCGCTCACAAAACCCCGTGCAGCGCGCTTGGCGAGGCGCACGACCGCAGACAGTGCGGGGGTACGGCAAGCTCGGGCAACCACGCCAGGAAGGTGCTGTGAGCAGCGCCAGGCAAACCTCCGTCTGATGCGCGCAGAGAATCAATCCCCCTCAGGGCGTGGCGCGCGGCTGGCGCATCCAGCCGGCCAGACGGCGCGCCAGCTCGGCATCCTGGCCAATAAAGCCATGCCAGTGCAGCGGGCCGCAAATATTGCCGGAGGGCGGGCCGCCGCCGTCGATCCACCACAGCGCCTTGACTGGCGCCTGGCTGAGCGCCGGCAATAGCGCAGGCACTCGCTCGGGCTGGCAGACGGTGCAGGCATCCTGCTGGTGGTGCATCAGCAAGGTGGGCACGCGGATGCGCGCCAGCGCCTGGCCGGGCAGCGCGCCGGGTTTGTCGCCCACCACGCTGGAGGTCAGCACCAGTCCATCAATGGCTGCGCCTTCCTGAATGGCGGCAGCGGCCGCCGACACCGTGCCACGGCTGGTGCCCATCAGCCACAGCGGGCCGGGTGCGCGCTGACGCACGGCGGCCAGCACCTGATGAATATCGGCCAGATGCCAATCGGTGACGCGGTCCGGGTAGTCCAGCGCGCCGTGGTCAGAAGCGCGGCCAAAAATGGCGACATTCAGCCCGGCCTGGGCCAGCGGCGCGGCAATGCGCACTAAAAAATTCTCGCTGTCTGGCAAGCCGTTCACCACCCGGCCAAATCCGCCGCCGCCACCGGGGAACAGCACCACGTTGGCAAACGCGGGCGAGGTGGCCGGCAACCAGAACACCGACACCTCGGCGCCTGGCCGGCTGGGCAACCGCCAGATTTCGCCGTCAGCGTGGCTGCCCACCGCCCAACAAAGCGCGCATAGCGCCAAAACTCGCCAAAAAGCCCGAAACAGCATGTGTTTTTCCTGTTTAATCCCGAGAAAAACAGTCGGCTTACTCGGTCAGCGTGCGCAAGGCGTGGCGCAGGCGCTGGCCTTCGCGCACCTGGCGAGCCAGCGCGGCGCGGGCGTCTTCGGCCGAGCAGGGCACAAAATACAGGTGTGCGCCGGGGCGGGCTTGCGCCAGCTTCCACAGGTCGGCCTGAATCACCGTCGCCAAACACGGATAGCCGCCGGTGGTCTGTGCGTCGGCCAGCAGGATGATGGGCTGGCCATCCGGCGGCGCCTGCACCACGCCGGGAAACACCGCATGCGAGAGCAAATCCATATTGTGGCGGCGCACCAGCGGCGTGCCGCGCAGGCGCATGCCCATCCGGTTGCTGCTGGGCGTCACCGTCCATTGTCGCTGCCAGAACGCCGCCTGGGCGCTGGGGCTGAAGCTGGCGTAATCCGGGCCGGGCAGGGCGCGCACATAGGGCGTCCAGTCCGGGCTGCGGCAGCCGGGGCCGTCGCGCAGCGTGCGCGGCGCGCCCAGCGGCAGCCGGTCGCCGGCTTCCAGCGCGCGGCCATGCACGCCGCCAAAGCCGCCTTGCAGATCGGTGGCGCGCGCGCCCAGCGTCAGCGGCGCGTCGATGCCGCCATCCACCGCCAGATAGGTGCGCATGCCGTACTGGCAGCCGCTCAGCGTCAGCGTGTGCCCGGCCTGGGCGAACACCCGCTGGCCGGTGTGAATCGGCCGGCCGTTAAGCTCGGGATGAAAATGCGCGCCAGACAAGGCCAGCCAGGCGTCGCGGCCAAAGCGCACGCTGACCGGGCCCAGGGTGATTTCCAGGCCGGCGGCGTCCGGATCGTTGCCCAGCAGGCTGTTGGCGCGGTATAGCGCCGGCATGTCCAGCGCGCCGGCCTGGGCAATGCCCAGATGGCGCAGGCCACGCCGGCCGCGATCTTGCACGCTGGTCTGCACGCCGGGGCGGAGGATTTCAAGCATGGCGCAGCTCCTCGCAGACAAAACGCACCCGATCACCCGGCTGCAACAGGGTAGGCTGGGCGGCGGTGGGGTCGAACAATTTAAGCCGGGTGTGGCCAATCAGCTGCCAGCCGCCGGGGCTGCTGGCCGGGTACACGCCGGTCTGGCTGCCGCCAATGCCCACCGAGCCGGCCGGCACGCGGGTGCGCGGCTGCGCGCGCCGGGGGGTGGCCAGCGCCTCGGGCAGGCCGCCCAAGTAGGCAAAGCCGGGCTGAAAACCCATGAAAAACACCTGATATTCCGCCGCGCAGTGTTGTTTGACCACCTCGGCCGGCGTCAGGCCAGTGTGGCGCGCCACCTCGGCTAGATCAGGGCCGGCCTCGCCGCCGTAGCACACCGGGATGTCCACCTGCCGCGCTGGCGCGTCGTCGTCGGCCGCGCCCAAGGCCGCCCAGTGCTGGCGCAGGCAGTCAAAGGCGTGGTCCGGGTCAAAATCCAGCGGGTGATAGCTGACGGTGAGGTTGTTCATGCCGGGGACGATGTCCAGCACGCCCGGCGCGCCGGCCAGGCTGGCGGCCAGCCGCCAGATGCGCCGCTGTTGCGCCAGGGTGGCCGGCGCCGGCAGGGCCAGCGCCACGGCGGATTCGCCCAGAGAATAGTAATGCGGAGCGGCTTGGCTCATGCCGGACTCCTGTGCAGAAGCAAGAAGAATTGATATTGGCATATTGCCGCAAAAATGCTGCGCCCGGCAAGTTTACGGGCCAGTTGAGATTGCTATACTTGCGCATTCTCGTTGACACTCCCCCGCCGCCATGAGCCCCTCGCTGAATATTGTCTCCTCGTCACACCTGGTGTCCGAGCGCAGCGCTGAACTGTCGGAGTTTGAATTTGGCCTGATGGTGGTCAGCAATGCCTTTAACCGCTGGATGGTGCGCTGCATGGCCGCCGCCGGCGAAAAAGACATGACAGCGATGGACGTGGCCCTGCTGCACCATGTCAATCACCTGGGTCGCAAAAAAAAACTGGCGGACATCTGTTTTGTGCTCAATATCGAAGATACGCACGTGGTGTCCTATGCCTTGAAAAAACTGGTGCGGGCGGGCCATGTGGCCAGCGAGAAGATCGGCAAGGAAGTGTTGTTCTCCACCACCCCCGCCGGGACGGCGCTGTGCGAGCGCTACCGGGAAGTGCGCGAACGCTGCCTGATCGGCGCGCTGGTGGAAAGCGGCGCCTCCAATGCCGAAATCGGCAACACCGCGCAATTGCTGCGCGTGCTCTCCGGCCTGTATGACCAGGCTGCGCGGGCAGGCGCCTCGTTGTGAGGTGGACGCCGGGCCTTTACTCTTACTTGGAGCAAGGGTTTTCACCTGGGGGTAAGCAAACCGCTTGCCTTTTGCCAATCATTATATAAAAGTATATAGTGTGAATACTCCGCATGAACTTACCGCTGAACTTCCCGGCTCCGCCATGGAGGTTTTACGTGACAACTCTGAACGGGCGGCCAGCCTGCTGAAAAGCCTGGCCAACCCCGATCGGCTGTTGTTGTTATGTCAACTGGTCGAAGGCGAACGCAGCGTCACCGAGCTGGAAGCGCTCACCGGCATCCGCCAGCCCACTTTGTCGCAGCAGCTGGGCGTGCTGCGCAACGAGGAGCTGGTGGCCACCCGGCGTGACGGCAAATGGGTGTACTACCGGATTGCCAGCGAAGACGCGCTGGCGATTCTGGGCACGCTGCACCAGATTTACTGCGCCTGACCTTAACCGACGAGCGGCCTGTTCAGGCGGGGGGAACCGTACTGAACAGGACGCTTGTCATGACAATAGACTGGATTCACTTCACCCCCTGGGCGGCGCTGGCCGGCGGCGCGCTCATTGGCCTGGCCGCCGCCCTGCTGTGGTGGCTCACCGGGCGCATTGCCGGCATCAGTGGCTTGGTGGGCGGCTTGCTCACCGCCCCTTCTGATTGGGCGTTTCGCCTGGCTTTCACCCTGGGCCTGATTGCCGCCCCCCTGCTGTGGCGGCTGTTTGCGCCCCTGCCTGAGATTCAACTTTCTGCTTCGTTTGCCTGGATGCTGGCCGCCGGTCTGGTGGTGGGCGTGGGCGTCAAACTCGGCTCCGGCTGCACCAGCGGCCACGGGGTGTGCGGCTTGGCGCGGCTGTCGCCGCGCTCGCTGGCCGCCACGCTGAGCTTTATGGCTGCCGGCTTCATCACCGTATGGCTGCTGCGCCATGGACTGGGAGGCTAAACCATGAATCGACCGATGATGATTGTCGCCGCGGGCTTGGTGGGCGTGCTGTTTGGCCTGGGCCTGATCGTGGCCGGCATGGCCAACCCGGCCAAGGTGCTGGCCTTTCTGGACGTGGCCGGCGCCTGGGACCCAAGCCTGGCGCTGGTGATGGGCGGCGCGATTGGCGTGGCGCTGCCGGCGTTTGCGCTGTCGCGCCGGCGCGAGCGCGGTTGGCTGGGCGCGCGCTTTGACTGGCCACGCGCCACACAGATCGACCGCCGCCTGCTGCTGGGCGGCGCGCTGTTCGGCGTGGGCTGGGGCATGGCGGGGGTGTGCCCAGGCCCGGCGCTGGTGCTGCTGGGCGCGGGCGTGCCGCAGGCGCTGGGCTTTGTCGCGGCGATGCTGGCCGGGATGTGGCTGGTGGGCAAGCTGTGGCCTGCCAAGTAAGCGCGACTTACACAACCCGCCAGGCCTGGTGACGCGACCTTGCCGCGCGACTTGTACTATCTGCGTGACACGCTGGCCAGACACGCGGCACGGGGTTTTGTAAGCGGCGCAAAGGCAGCGTATGCAAAGGATGCTTAGCGAGTCATCTGCGCCGGCTGCACAAAAAGTCTCATGCGATCAGGGTTGACCAGCAATCACCTTGGCGCGGTATGATCATCGCCATGAAACCACGCGCCCTGCTCAGTCTGCTGCTCTCCGCCTCTCTGCTGTGCTCGCCGCTGGCCGCTCAGGCCGACGCGCTGGCGCTGCCCGATCTTGGCGACGCCTCGCAAACCACCCTGTCGCCGCAGGCCGAGCAAAAACTCGGCCGCCAGATCATGGCGATGATCCGCGAATCCGGCGAGATGCTGGACGATCCTGAGGTCGAGCTGTATCTCAATCAACTGGGCCGGCGGCTTTCCAGCGCCTCGCCCGAGTTGGGGCAGAATTTTCAGTTCTTTCCCATGCTGGATCCGCAGATCAACGCCTTTGCCCTGCCGGGCGGCTATATCGGCGTGCACACCGGGCTGATCTACACCGCGCAAAGCGAATCCGAGCTGGCCTCGGTGATCGGCCACGAAATGGCCCATGTCGTTCAGCACCATATTGCCCGCTCGATGGTGCAGCAGGGCAATAACCAGCTGCTGGCGATTGCCGGCCTGCTGGTGGCGATTCTGGCCGCCAGTGTCAGCAAAAACAGCCAGGTCAGCGCCGCCGCCGTGAATGCCGGCACCGGCATGGCCATCCAGAACCAACTGACTTTCAGCCGTGAGTTTGAACGCGAAGCCGACAATATCGGCATGCAGATTTTGTCGCGCGCCGGTTTTGACGCCCGCGCCATGCCGATGTTTTTCGAGCGCATGCAGCGGGTGAACCGGGTGAACGACAACCAGGCGCTGGCGTTTTTGCGCACCCACCCGGTGACTGGCGAGCGCATCAGCGCCGGCCAGGACCGCGCCGCCCAGCTGCCAGTCAAGCTGGTGGCCGACAGCCCGGCGTTTTTGCTGGTGCGGGAAAAATGCCGGGTATTGCAGTTGGGGCCGATGGAGGCGGTGAAGTTTTATCAGCATGCCCTGGCGCAGCGTCAGTTCAATAACGAAGCGGCGATCTGGTATGGCCTGGCGGTGGCCAAGCTCAAGCTGGGAGACGCCAACGGCGCACAGAGCGCCTTGAACGAAGCCAGCCAGCGCATGGGCCCGCAGCCGATGTTGCTGAGCTTTGCCGGCGCCATCCGTCTGCATCAGCGCGATTACCCTGGTGCACGGGCGCTGTTCCGCGATGCCGTCCGCCGTTACCCGGATGCGCGCTATCTGGCCTATGGCGAGGTGGACGCCGCCCAGGCACAGGGCGACGCCGCCGGGGTGGCTGCGCTGCTCAAACCCTTGTCGGTGCGCTACGCCAGCGACCCGGAGCTCTGGCAGCGGGTGGCGCGCCAGTATGCTGATCATGACCGCCTGCGCTATCACCAGGCGCTGGGCAATGCCTATTACTTGCAAAACAAGCCTTCTGCCGCGCTGGAGCAATACCAGCTGGCCAGCCAGGCGCCGGGCGACGATTTTTATGTGCGCTCGTCCATCGAGGCGCGCATCCGCGAGCTGCAAACCCAGCTGGACGAAGCGCGCAAGGAAAACGGCGGCAAACCCTTGCCGCGCGAGCGCTGGCGCGACAGCATGCAACACGACCATGCCCCGCTGAGCAGCCACGCGCACTGATTTCTGCGTTTGCTACACACTCACCATGCCCGCCCGACGGCACGATACGGCCTACCGGTTTTTCCGCCACGGGCGGCGGCCGAGCGCGCGTCTGGGTGCGCCTTGCTGCTGGCATGGTCAGTGCCCCCATCACATGCCTTGAGGCTGAATCTGGCCAAAAACCACGCTATAACGAAACTTGCGCGCACAAGTGTGCAAAAAACAACATGACGCGCCGCAGCAATTTGCCTTTGCGCAAGCAGTTTTGATTATTTGTTTGCTCAAACGAATGCATTGTGTTCAAAATCCGACATCCAGCAACATGAACGCGCCAAAAAATCGGGTGACCCCTGGCAGAGCGCGGGCCAGACCGGGCTGGACAGGAGGCAGAGCACAGAGTTTTCTGATCGTTTCTGTTCGTTTGCAAACATTCGACGGGCAACCAGCCCGCAATCGGCAGATTTCCGGCGCGCATCGCCGCCGCTGCCCAACCCTATCGCTCAAGAGGTGGAGAGACATGGTGAACCCAACACTGCCCAACGACATCGACCCGCAAGAAACCAAAGAATGGATCGAAGCGCTGGAATCGGTCCTGGCCGCTGACGGCCCGGAACGCGCGCACTACCTGCTGGAAAAAATGATCGACAAGGCCCGCCGTCGCGGCGCCTATCTGCCGTTCACCGCCACCACCGCCTACCTGAACACCATCCCGGTGGGCAAGGAACAGCGCTCGCACGGCAACCATGAGCTGGAACACCGCATCCGCTCCATCATTCGCTGGAACGCCGCCGCTTTGGTGCTGCGCGCCGGCAAAAAAGACCTGGAGCTGGGCGGCCACATCGCCAGCTTCCAGTCCGCCGCCACCCTGTATGACGTGGGCTTCAACCACTTCTGGCGCGCGCCCAATGACGAACAAGAAGGCGATCTGATCTATATCCAGGGCCACTCTGCGCCGGGCATGTACGCCCGCGCCTTCCTGGAAGGCCGCCTGAGCGAACAAGATCTGGACAGCTTCCGCCAGGAAGTGGACGGCAAGGGTCTGTCCTCCTACCCGCACCCGTGGCTGATGCCGGATTTCTGGCAGTTCCCCACCGTGTCGATGGGCCTGGGCCCGCTGATGGCCATTTATCAAGCCCGCTTCCTGAAATACCTGGAAAGCCGTGGTCTGGCGCGCACGCCGGGCCGCAAGGTGTGGGTGTTCTGCGGCGATGGCGAAATGGACGAACCGGAATCGCTGGGCGCCATCGGCATGGCCGCCCGCGAAGGTCTGGACAACCTGATTTTTGTGGTCAACTGCAACCTGCAACGCCTGGATGGCCCGGTGCGCGGCAACGGCAAGATCATCCAGGAGCTGGAAGGCGAATTCCGCGGCTCGGGCTGGAATGTGCTGAAAGTCATCTGGGGCGGCCGCTGGGATCCGCTGCTGGCCATGGACACCCAAGGCCTGCTCAAGCAACGCATGGAAGAATGCGTGGACGGCGACTACCAAACCTTCAAATCCAAAGACGGCGCTTACGTGCGTGAGCACTTCTTTGGCAAATACCCCGAGCTGCGCGAAATGGTCGCCAATATGTCCGACGACGACATCTGGGCGCTCAACCGTGGCGGCCACGACCCGCACAAGGTGTACGCGGCTTACCACGAAGCCACCCACAACGCCAACGGCCGTCCGACCGTGATCCTGGCCAAGACCATCAAGGGCTACGGCATGGGCCGCGCTGGCGAGGCGATGAATATTGCCCACCAGGCCAAGAAAATGGACCTGGACTCCATCCGCCTGTTCCGCGACCGCCTGGGCATCCCCATCCCGGACGACCAGCTGGAAAAAGCCCCGTACTACAAGCCGGCCGAAGACAGCCCGGAAATGCAATACATGCGCGCCCGCCGCAGCGCACTGGGCGGCTACCTGCCGTCGCGCAAGCCGGTGAAAGCGCCGATGACGGTGCCGGGCCTGCACGCCTTCGACGCCATGCTCAAAGACAGCGAAGGCCGCGAATTCTCCACCACCATGGCCTTTGTGCGCATGCTGGGCACCCTGCTGAAAGACAAAAACATCAGCAAGCAAATCGTGCCGATCGTGCCGGATGAATCGCGCACCTTTGGCATGGAAGGCATGTTCCGCCAGTACGGCATCTGGTCTACCCAAGGCCAGAACTACGTGCCGCAGGATGCCGACCAGCTGATGTTCTACAAGGAATCCAAAGACGGCCAGATGCTGCAGGAAGGCATCAACGAGCCGGGCGCCATGTCGAGCTGGATTGCCGCCGCCACCAGCTACGCCAACCACGGCATCCCGATGATTCCGTTCTACATCTATTACTCGATGTTTGGCTTCCAGCGCATTGGCGACCTGGCCTGGGCAGCGGGCGACCTGCGCGCGCGCGGCTTCCTGCTGGGCGGCACTGCCGGCCGCACCACGCTGAACGGCGAAGGCCTGCAACACGAAGACGGCCACAGCCACAT
>ERZ650307.1180-NODE-1180-length-14888-cov-6.965010_pt1 | contig 14888 bp, 17 predicted proteins | sample MGYA00376243_ERZ650307 | MGnify/ENA primary metagenome ERZ650307 (study PRJEB26733, sample SAMN07839242) | wastewater metagenome | biome: urban; feature: artificial channel; material: waste water | place: USA: North Carolina | collected 2016-03-31 ... | reverse complement strand
AGCAATTGCCTTCTAAGCAATAGGTCGGGGGTTCGAGTCCCTCCGGGCAGGCCAAAACAGACCTCCATACAGTCTCACAACCTCTCAAAACCCGCACGTTTCCTAGCGTTGCGGGTTTTTTGTTGTCTCAGGCCATTTCACTGCGTACCATGAGATACCGTCAAAAAAACGGTATCTCTGACGGTATCTCTGAAGTACCGCACCCGAGATACCGTTAGCAGGGGAAGCAATGGCACTCACAGACACATTCGTTAGACAGGTGAAGCACACCGGCAAAGCCAGCGGGGACAAGCACGCCGATGGCGGGGGCATGTACCTGCTGGTCAAGGCCAGCGGCAGGTACTGGCGGATGGACTACACCCACGCCAATAAACGCAAGACACTTGCATTAGGCGTGTACCCCGAAGTCTCTTTGGCGAAGGCCCGCAAGCGCCGCGAAGAAGCCCGCGAACTCCTGGCCGAAGGACTCGACCCCAGCGCGGCCAAGAAGGCCGAGAAGCTGGCAACCCGCGTAGCCGCAGCCAACACCTTTGAAGCCGTGGCCCGAGAGTTCCACGCCACCCAGGCCAGCGGCTGGAGCCCCCGCTATGCAGCGCGGTGGATCGAGCGCATGGAGAAAGACCTGTTCCCGTACATCGGCAAGCTTACGTTGCCCGCCATCACCGCTCCCGTGCTGCTGGACGCACTGCGCAAGGTAGAGAAGCGCGGCGCCAACGAAACCGCCCACACACTGCGCCAGACCGCCGGGCAGGTGTTCCGTTACGGTGTCCAGACGGGGCGCTGCGAACGCAGCCCCGTTACCGACCTGCACGGCGCCTTAAAGCCCGTGGTAGTCAAGCACATGGCTGCGGTGCTGGAGCCAGCCAAGGCGGGCGAGCTGCTGCGGGCCATTGACGGCTACACCGGCCAGCCCATGACCAAGGCGGCGCTGGCGCTATCTGCCCTGCTCTTTCAGCGCCCCGGCAACATCAGGCAGATGGAATGGGCGTGGATTGACTTTGACACAGCCCTGCTGACCATCCCATCCCAGGACATGAAGCGGCGACTGGCGCAGAAGCTCAACGGCAGGCCGCACTTTGTGCCCCTGGCCCCGCAGGCCATCGCCATCTTGAAAGAGCTTCAGCCCCTCACCGGCCATGGCCGCTACGTGTTCCCCAGCCTGCGCACGGGCGAGCGGGCCATGAGTGACAACACCATCAATGCAGCCCTGCGGCGCATGGGCTTTGCCTCCGACGAGATGAGCGCCCACGGGTTCCGGGCCATGGCGCGCACGCTGATGATTGAGCGCATCCCCGGCATATCCGCCGATGTGATCGAAGCCCAACTGGCGCACGGTAAATCTGGACCGCTGGGGGCTGCGTATGACCGCGCCGAATTCATGGAACAGCGGCGCAGGATGATGAACGATTGGGCAGACTACCTGGACAAACTGCGGATGGGCGCAGAAGTGATTCAATTCAAGAAAGCGTAAGAAGCAGGGGTCTATCACCATCCCCTGGGGGGCCTGCTCCACTCCTCCACAACCACCATGCCATCGGGCAGGATCGTTGTTTTTCTGGTACCTGGGGGCTCCGAGCGGCGTGGCTCCTGACCCGGCCACGACTCGGGCACATACAGCGCGCGGCCCACGCGCAACACACGCCCCTCTTTGATCAAAGTTCTTAAGCGGTCATCCACTGTCGTCTCCGGCAGGGATATCGAACGCAGCAATTCGACCCGCGAAACTTTCACACGCCTACCGCCTCGCGTGTGCAATCGCACAAGCGCATCCAGAACCATGAGGCTTGTTGCGCCATGCGGAGCACGTCTTCTGGCAGGCTTTTCCATGATGCAAATCTCAGAAGCTAAATTGCACGTAACTCGTTGATATTAATATTATTTCATCTCAAATGTAACCACTAAATCTCAGAAGTATCCCCCCAGTCCGGTTTGGCTCTGATGGCTTGAACTTGCACATTTGATTTGCGCGCACTTTCAAGCCATCGCACCGCAAGCAACCACTGGCCATGGCTGCTCGCTGTGCATCACCGGAGTCACAGAGATGCCCAGCCAACCTACGCCGCAAACGGCCCGTAAACAACTGAAGAGAACAGCCCAGCCCCAAGCAAAGCTGGAACTGCACGCTGCAAAAATCCCGAACTTTGATGACTTGCCGGATTCCGCTTGGGTCCGGCAGTCTCAGTTGGTGCGTGATCCCAAGCACCCGACCCGTCCCACGCCTCTGCCCTTCAGCCCCGCCACTTTCTGGAGATTGGTTGCAAGCTCTAAATTTCCGAAGCCGACGAAGCTGTCTGAGCGAGTGACTGCCTGGAAAGTTGGTGACGTGCGTGCGTGGATCAACCAACAAGTCGCAGCGGCTTAAGGGACGGTCATGAACACAAACACCGCCCAAAAGAACATTCCCAGCGAGGACGGCACCAGCTATTGCGAACTGATTGGCCCCATCGCCCGCCATTTTTGGGGCGACCCGAACGAGCAGCTTTCCAAGCCCAGCGAGCTGCGCTTCGGCAGTCACGGCAGCAAATCCGTTGACCTGGAGAAAAACCTGTTCTTCGACCACGAAGCCGATGAGGGAGGCGGCGTCATCAAGCTGGTGCAGTACGGTACCGGCATCAAAGAACGCGGCGCGGCGCATCAGTGGCTGGTCCAAAACGGATTCATCGGCAATGACCGCGCCAGCACTCCAGCCGGGCGCGAAGTCATGCAAGTCATGAAGTCATGCCCGGCGCCAGCCAAGAGTGCGCCTGCGCCCAAGGCCAGCAAAGCCCCGACCAAGATCGTAAGCACCTACGACTACCGCAATGAACAGGGCGAACTGCTGATGCAGGTCGTTCGCATGGAGCCCAAGACATTCCGTCAGCGTCGCCCCGATGGCGAGCGCTGGAGCTGGAGCGTCAAGGACGTGCGCGTTGTGCCCTACCGCCTGCCTGAGCTGGCGGCAGCGCCCGATGCGGTGGTGTACCTGGTGGAAGGAGAAAAGGACGCAGACCGCCTTGCATCCCTGGGCCTGGTGGCAACCTGCAATGCAGGTGGCGCTGGCAAGTGGCGCAAGGAGCATTCCGAGTTCCTGCGCGGCCGCCATGTGGTCGTCCTGCCCGACAACGATGATGCAGGCCGTGAGCACGCAAGGAAGGCCGTCAAGGCACTGCGCGGCATCGCAACCGATGTTCGCGTCGTAGAACTGCCCGACCTGCCGGAAAAGGGAGATGTGTCGGATTGGCTGGACGCGGGCGGCAGTGTCGAGGCGCTGGAGGACATGCTGAAAGAAGCTCCCGCTGCGAACGCTGAACCCGGCGAGGACGAGCCCGAGAAGAAGCCTTCTCAGACTGACCTGCTGGTCAAGTTCGTTCGCGAGCGCTTCGACCTGCTGCACGACAAAAACGGAGACACCTACGCCAGCGACCGCCACACCGGCGAAGTGCGCCGCATGGGTGCACGCCAGTTTCGTGACCGCGTGACAGCAGGTTTCTTCGCACAAATGGAAATTGCAGTGCGCGACCAATCCTGGCGCGAGGCCCTGGGCACGCTGCAGGCCCTTGCCCGGTTTGAGGGCGATCCGCAGGATGTTTACATCCGCGTTGCAGGCTGCGATGGGCGCTACTGGATTGACTTGTGCCATGCAGGCAACAGCCATGCTGTGGAGCTGACCAAAACCGGCTGGAGGGTCGTAGAACGTCCCCCGGTGTTGTTCGTGCGTGGCGAGTCCATGCAGCCCCTCCCCATGCCTGTGGGCGGCGGCAGCATCGCGCCCTTGTGGGAAATCGCCAACGTCCCCGAGCAGCAACGTCTGCTGGTGCTGGCCTGGCTGGTGGACTCACTGCGCCCTGACACACCCTTCCCTGGCCTGGAGCTGGTGGGCGAACAAGGCAGCGGCAAGAGCACCAGTGCTGCAGCCCTGCGCCGCCTGATCGACCCCAACGGCTGCAACCTGCGCGGCGCACCCAAGACCGTGGAGGATATCTTTGTGGCGGCCGGGCAGAACCATGCTGTCTGCTACGAGAACGTCAGTCATCTTGCAGGCCCCATGCAAGATGCGCTGGCGATTCTGAGTACCGGCGGCGGCTACGCCAAACGCCAGCTTTTCACCGACTCGGAAGAACACATCATCAGCGTGCGCCGCCCCTGGATGGTGAACGGCATCAGCATCAGCGTGACGCAGCAAGACCTGGTGGATCGCGTCATCAGCGTGGAGTGCCCAGTGATCGACGCGCGCCAGTCAAGCAGTCAGCAGTGGCAAGCGTTCAACAGTGCGCTGCCCGGCATGCTGGGCGCCCTGTTCGACCTGGCAGCGGGGGCGCTGCGCGAGCTGCCCAGCGTAAGCCTGCCCCGTGAAAATCGCCCGCGCCTGGTGGAGTACGTACTGCTGGGCATGGCACTGGCCAAGGCATCAGGCAAGCACCCGGACGAGTTTCTCCAGCAGTTCAAGACTACCCGCGCCGAGACGGTGGCCCGCACCCTTGATGCAAGCCCCGTAGCGGCTGCGGTGCTGGAGTTCATCGAAGCCAACCCCTACGGCATCGAAGCCAGTGTGAAGGACATTCTGACGCGACTGGAGGTCTACAAACCTGTGGGGGCTGAAGCCTGGCCGCGCTCAGCGAAAGGCCTGGGCGATGCCCTGCGCCGCGCATCCCCGGCTCTGCGCCAGCTGGGCGTGGAGTGCAAGAGCCTTGGCAACATCGGCGGCAAGGTGAAGTGGGCCATCAAAGGAATCCTGCCGACTCCAAGTCATGCAAGTCATGAAGTCGTCGCTTCGTCTGATGCAGGGCATGACATCAAGACATCCATGACTTCGTATCCGGCAGGAACAATGCCGATGGAGGTGCTGTGACGCCAGAAACCATTCTTGCCGACCTGCTAGCGTCGGGCATTGAACCCAGCGTGACCGCGGACAAAACTGGCATCGTGGTGCCCGCCGGGAAGCTGACAGAAGCACAGCGCGCCGCCGTCCTGGGCCACAAGCCCGCGCTGATCGAGTGCATTCTGGAATCGGCCCGCGTCACCCAGCAGCTGCTGGAAGCAGCCATGCGCCGCTGCGAACAGTTCAACGACAGCGAGAAGGCACAGCAGGACATGCGCCAGCAGGTGCTGGAGACACCCCTACACCTGCGCCAAGACCTGCTTGAGCACTTCCAGGGTAAGCAGCCCCAAACACCCGCCTTATCCCTGAAAAAACAACGGGAGAACAACCATGATTGAAAAGAAGAAACCGCCCCAGGGCCAAGGCTGGAAGCCAGGCCAGTCCGGCAACCCCAAGGGTCGCCCCAAAGGATCAGGTGACGTTGCGAAGATCCGATCTGCCATTGCTACGCGCATTCCCGAACTGCTTGAAGCCATGATGCAGCGTGCGCTCGACGGTGATGTCGGCGCTGCCCGCCTGTTACTGGAGCGCACGGTTGCGCCCCTCAAGGCGACCGATATGGGCCAGCCCCTCAACCTGCCCAATGGCACGCTGACCGAGCAAGGCCGTGCGGTGATGGTGGCTGTGTCTGCGGGCGATCTGGCGCCAAGCCAGGGTGCCGCCCTGATGGGTGCTCTCGGTGCGCTGGCCCGCGTTGCCGAGGTGGATGAACTTGCAGTCCGCGTGGCGGCACTGGAGAGGCACCATGTCAGCAAGTCTTGAGAAGCGCATCAAGGTGCTGGAGGTAACCGCGGCGCCGGTGGTGCCACCGCGCATTCGGATCACCTTTGTCAGCCCAGTGCGTGGCGCGGTCAGCATGAGGCTCTGGAATGGCAGCATGGTCGAGCGTCAGGGCAACGAAACCGAAGCACAGTTCCTGGCGCGCGTGGAACAACTGGAGCCAAACCATGCCTCGTCTTGAAACGCGTGTGGCCAAGATGGAAAAGGCTGCCGCCCATGTGGACCTCAAGGCCATGACAGACGATGAGCTGCTCGCGTATGCGGGCAAGTTCCCCATGTTCTCCAGCGCGATGTACGCGGCGATCGTGACTTTGGTGCTGCGTCGGCCGAGTGCGTTTCCCGTTGTGTACGACGACCCTGAATACGAATCGACGGACTATTAGGAGTAGGTCATGGCATCCCTCAAAACCCGTGTTGCAGACCTGGAGCAGGCAAGCAGAGCAACTGTGCGACGCCAACTGACCGATGCAGAACGGGCGGTGCGTATGACCCATATCCTCAACCATCCCGACTCTTCGCCCGTGTATGGGCCATTGAGGAAATTTCTGATAAGAATGTTGTTCAACAACGACCAACCTGAAAGTGAAGTGCCCGCATAAACTGCCTTGGTCGGCGGCGCAAGAGGCCTCAAGGTCTGAAAAAGCACCGCTATACAGGTTTGCGCACGAAACTCGGACATGCCCTGTGTTTATGTGGCTAAACTGCTCATGACTTCGTGCAGATGATGCTTTGACTCTTGAGCGGGTTCTTGGTCAATCGCCACGGTCTAGTAGCTTTTTCAGACGACAAGGCCCGGGCTTCGGAGAAGTAGAGCGCCTACATTGCGTTGTGTAATCCATGCTGCACAGAAAATCTCGGACGCCGCTATCAACAGATGACCAAGGTTCCGACGCCGGTACGATCAGTTTCACCAATTGCCCTGCAAAAACTTTTCAAGGCTCGGATGGCTGCACAACACCGGGGCGTAGCGTACCCGATCATTGTCATATCGTCGGAGCCGTGGCTCAGCGCTTGATTGAGCTCTACCCGTCAGGACTCCAAAGTGCTCTCTTTCCACCTGATGCGGCTTTTGCAGCCGCATGCCACGACATTGGCAAGGTGAGCCCCAGCTTTGTGGAAAAGCTACGGCGCGGCTGCACCAGCGGCATGGGGCACATTCCCAAGCAAGCGATTTCGCCAGAGCTTGAAAAGCAATGGGGTGGCCATGCAGGCGTGAGCCAGGCAGCGGCCAAGGCACTCGGCGCGCCAGCGTGGATTGCTGAAATCGTTGGGCAGCACCACGGGTTTTCGCCTCAGTTGGGCGGCAAGCAGGCCGATGCCGCGGTGTTTGGCGGCAGTGCCTGGCAAGCGCAACGCGCTGCGCTGGTGCAAGAACTCCAGCAACGCCTAGGCATGAGCTGGCCTCACATTGCCAGTGCAGCGCAGGCCCGCTTGGTAGCGGGCCTGACCAGCGTGGCCGACTGGATAGGCTCGGGGCCCCACTTTGAAGACCCAACCCAGCCCTGGCAGGGCTTGATCGACACCGCCTTGCGCGAAGCCGGATGGGTGGCCCCCAGCTACCGGCCAGGGCTTGGTTTTGCCGATGTCTTCGGCTTTGCCCCCCGCGCCGCGCAGCAGCAGTTGCTAGAGGCTGCACAGCACCCGGGGGTTTATGTGCTGGAGGCGCCCATGGGCCTGGGCAAAACCGAAGCCGCGCTGTATGCGGCCTACCAAATGCTCGATGGTGGGCAGGCCAGCGGCATTTACTTTGCCCTGCCCACACAGCTGACCTCCAACAAAATCCACGAGCGCTTCAACGCATTTTTAAGCCGCATCCTTGCGCCCGACTGTCCGCACCGCAGTGCATTGCTGCTGCACGGCAAAGCCTGGCTACAGCAGACGGACATGGGCGAAGAAGGCCGCCCCGGCGGCGCGTGGTTTCACCAGGCCAAACGCGGTCTGCTGGCACCGTTTGCCGTGGGCACCATTGACCAGGCCTTGATGGCGGCCATGAACGTCAAGCATGGCTTTGTGCGCGCCTTTGGCCTGGCGGGCAAGGTGGTGATCTTGGACGAAGTGCATACCTACGACGCCTACACCGGCACCTTGCTCGATGCCCTGGTGGCACTGCTGCGCAGCTTGCATTGCACCGTCATCATCTTGAGCGCCACCCTCAGCCAAGAGCGACGATCGCACCTGCTGCAAGCACCGTTGCACAGCCAGGCCTATCCGTTGATCACCGCCCTACAAAACACAGCCGATGTGCCCACAGTGCAGGAATACCCCGTGGCGCCGCCACCGTCCACCCAGGTCGAAGTGCGGCTACTGGACGACGAGGCCTGCGCACTCCAGGAAGCACTCGACCGCGCGGCACAAGGCCAGCAGGTGCTGTGGATAGAAAACACCGTTGATGCCGCCCAGCAGCGCTACCTTGACCTCGCCGCCCGTGCGCAAGAGCTGGGTGTGGCCTGCGGCCTGCTGCACTCACGCTTTACCGCCTCGGATCGGCAAAACATTGAAGACCGATGGGTGAACCTGTTTGGCAAACCTGGCTGGCCGCAGCGCGCAGCGCAGGGGCGCATTCTGGTGGGCACGCAGGTGCTGGAGCAATCGCTGGACATCGATGCCGACTTTCTCGTCACTGCCTTTGCACCCACCGACATGCTGCTGCAGCGCATGGGGCGGCTGTGGCGGCACTTTGAGACCCCGCGCGCCAGCACGGCAACGTGTAGCGCATGGCTGCTGGCCCCGGCGTTGGAACCCGCCGTGGCCCAGCCCCTGCAAGCCTTTGGTGCGAGTGCGTTTGTTTATGCGCCCTACGTGCTGTGCCGCAGCTTGCAGGTGTGGCAAACACTGCAACACATCGCTTTGCCCGGCGATATTCGCCCGCTGATTGAAGCCACCTACGCCAGCCGTGAAGAAGAAGGTGCCATGGCGCGCTGGCTGCATGAGCTGGAGCATGGCACGCCGCGTACCCCGGGCAGGCCCGAGCGCAAAGGCCGCCAAGCCCTGCGCCAACTGGCCCGCGTTGGCCTGGCGCAAGACGGCAAAACCTTGCCCGACGTGGACGCGCAAACCCGCTACAGCGACAGCGAAAGCCACGAAGTGCTGCTGCTGCGCCGCGTGGACTACGACAGCACCAGTCACACCACCCACCTGACCTTGCTCGACGGCAGCACCTTGGCCCTGCCCACCCAGCGCCACCGCCTAGAAAAGAATAAACAGGCGTGGAAAGCCCTCACGGCGCAACTCATGCAGCAGCAGGTGCCCGTGCGCGCCGCCGACGCGCCGCTGCCACTGCCACGCACCCAGTTGCAAAAGCTGGGTTTGGGCCACTGCTTTTATTTGGGGGACGACACCTGGCCGGAGGATGTAAGCGTCCTGCGCTTGTGCCTGGTGGATGATGCAGGCCAACTGCAAGGCCTGCATGGCGTTACGGTGCATGAGCGCCACCGCCTGGAATACCGCACCGACCTGGGGTATCGCCGGATCAAAAACGACACCTGAAGTAGAGAAGGAGTACAGACACGATGGAGCGACGATTCAACCTGATTGATGAACCCTGGCTGCCCATCGTGGATGTCGGGCGGGTGAGTTTGCGGCAGGTTTTCAGCGAACCCTCCTACCGCGCGCTGGGCGGCAACCCGGTACAAAAAATCGCCTTGATGAAGCTGCTGCTGGCCATTGCCCAGGCGGCCTGCACGCCAGAGGATGAAGCGCAGTGGCAGGCCCTGGGCGCGGCGGGATTGGCACAGCGCTGCCTGGCCTATCTGGAGCAATGGCACGAGCGGTTTTTTCTGTATGGCGAGCAGCCGTTTTTGCAGATGCCAGCAATTGCAGGGACGCAAAAGCAAAGTTACGGTGCCGTGCAGCCGGAAAAATCGACCGGCAACACCACCGTGCTGAACCACAGCCAAGTGAGCCACCCACCCAGCGACGCCGACAAGGCCCTGCTGCTGGTCGTTTTGATGGGCTTTGCCTTGGGTGGCAAGAAAACGGACAACAGCATTGTTCTCACCCCTGGCTACCCAGGGAAAAGCAACGACAAAGGCAAGCCTTCGACCGGCAAACCCGGCCCTGCCGTTGCCCACATGGGCCTGTTGCACAGCTTTCTTCTGAGTAATGACCTGTGGCATAGCCTGTGGCTCAACCTCTTGAGCCAGGAACAAATTGCCGCTGCCAAGGTGTTTCCCGCTGGCGTGGGCACCGCACCTTGGGAAGTGATGCCCACGGGCGAAGCCTGCACCACCGCCCAGCAATTGCAGCAATCGCTCATGGGGCGGCTGGTGCCGCTATGCCGGTTTTGCCTGCTTCAAAGCGATGGCCTGCATTACTCCGAAGGGCTGGCCCATGCAGACTACAACGGCGGCATGGCCGACCCCACCGCCACCGTGGACTACACCAGCAAAAAAGCCCGCGCCCTGTGGGCCAACCCGGAAAAACGCCCTTGGCGCGAACTCACGGCCTTGCTGGGCCTGTTTGCACAGCAAAAAAGCCGGGGCTTCCAGTGCTGGCAAATCGACGTGGGCTTGCAGCGCACCAGCATCGCCAGCCCAAGCTTTGCCGTGTGGTCGGGTGGCTTGCGCGTTAGCAGCAATGCGGGCGAGCAATACGCCTCGGGCAGCGACGATTTTGTGGAGTCGCAGGTCTGGTTGCACAGCAGCATGTTGGGGGACATCTGGTTTGCCCAATTGCAGGCCGAAATGAGTGCCTTGGACGAGTTGGCAAAAGCGGTCTACGGCAGCGTCATGGGCTACTTCAAGGCGCAATTGGTCGATGGCAAAAAAATGGCCGAGCAAGCCAGCCACCATTTCTGGCAACTGTGCGAACGCGACTTCCAAACCCTGCTGGAGCACTGCGAAAGCGGCGAAGCACACTCCGCCATGCGCCGCCGTTTGCGCCTGGGCTTTGCCGGGTATGCCCAGCAAGCCTTTGACCGCCAATGCCCCCAAGACACCGCACGCCAGCTCGACGCCTGGGCACAGCACCGCCCCAAGCTCGGCAAATACCTGAAACAGGAGGATTGAACTGTGCCCCAGCCCACCCCACCAACCACCAGCAGCCGCGAAGCGCGCTTTGTGGCTTCTGTGCTGCAACGCACCCAGCAAGACAAAGGCCTGGCCGCGCGCTTGCGCCGTGCCGACAACCCCGCCACTGAATACCAAAGCTGGGAGTTTCTGGCCGACTGGGGCATTGACCTGGAGCACGAAGCCCAGCGCCTGCCCTTTACGCTTGTGGCAGCCGCCATGGCCAAAGCCAAGGCGGCGCACAACGGCAGCCTGAAACTGGGCCAGGCCATGGCCGCCTGCTACAGCGACGGTGCCAAAAGCGACCAGGCCAAAGCCAAACTGCGCCGCGTTTTGGCCTGCGACGACGTGCCAGAGCTGTGCCGCATCCTGCGCCCCGTGCTGACACTGATCGACAGCCGCGTCCCCCAGCCGCTGGACTACATCCGCTTGCTGCAACAACTGCACCGCTTTGCCTGGGATGCGCAAAAAATCAAAAGCCAGTGGGCGCAAGAGTTCTATGGCCGCACCGTGGAAGATGCCCCCGCTGAGGAGGCTGCATGAACCTCACGGCCAGTGTTTTGCAGCTTAACCGCACCGCCGTGCAGGCGCTGCGCGTGACCGACGCCTACTCCCTGCACCGCGTGGTGTACAGCCTGTTTGACGATGTGCGCAGCGACGCTGAAAAAGCCGCCAGCCACACCAGCGGCATCCTCTACGCCGACCAGGGGGGCGATTTTCAGCACCGCACGATCTTGCTGCTCTCTGATAGGCCCCCGGCACCGCACATTGATGGCCGGTACGGTACGGTGCGCAGCCGCCCCATTGCCGAAGACTTTTTGGCGCACCCGCGCTACCGCTTCAAAGTCATCGTCAACCCCACCCGGCGCGACAGCGCCAGCGGCAAGTTGCTGCCAGTGAAAGGCCGCGAGGCTGTGGCGCAATGGTTTTTGCAGCGCGGCGCGCAAAGCTGGGGCTTTGAAGCCAGCCCCGAGCACCTGCAAATCGACAAGCTGCAAGTACTGCAATTCAAAGACAAGGCGCAGCGCCCCGTCACCCTGGCCCAAGCCCATGTGCAAGGGCAGCTCATCGTTACCGACCGCGCGCAGTTTCAGCACAGCTTCAGCCACGGCATAGGCCGGGGCCGGGCTTTTGGCTGCGGCCTGCTGCAAATCGTCCCTTTTGTTGACCACCCCTTTGCCTGAATCTTGGCTTGAACCCGGAGACATTGACCATGCCCCACGCTTACCAAAACACCCGCATCGAGTTCCACATCCTGCAATCTTTCCCCGTCACCTGCCTGAACCGCGACGACGTGGGTGCGCCCAAAACTGCCGTGGTCGGCGGCGTGACCCGCGCACGCGTCAGCTCGCAATGCTGGAAGCGCCAGGTGCGCCTGGCCATGCCCGGGTTTGGCGTGAAGCTGGCCACGCGCACCAAGCAGGCCGCCAGCCTCTTTGCCAAGGCCTGCCAGCAAGCCGGGGCCACAGAAAGCCAGGCCCAGGAATGCGGCCAAAAACTGGCAGAACTCATCGTGGACGACACCTTGCTGTTCATCAGCGACAGCGAAGCCACTGCCTTTGCTGCCTATGCGCAAGACAACGACTTTGACGCCAGCAAATTCAAAGACAAAGAGCTGGCCAAAATCGCCAAAAAAGCCCTCAACCCCGCGCTGGATGCCCTGGACATTGCCCTGTTTGGCCGCATGGTGGCCAAGGCCGCCGACATGAACGTCGAAGCCGCCGCCTCTTTTGCCCATGCCATCTCCACGCACCGCGTGAGCAACGAAGTGGAGTTTTTCACGGCGCTGGACGACCTGCAGGAGGAACCCGGCTCGGCCCACATGGGCAGCCTGGAATTCAACTCGGCCACTTACTACCGCTACGTCAGCCTGGATTTGGGCCAACTGGCGCACAGCCTGGGCATTGCAGACAGCGGCAACACCGACGACCTGAAAAAAGCCATTGCCGCCTTTACCCAGGCGCTGTTTGTGGCCGTGCCCAATGCGCGCCAAACCACCCAATCGGGCGCATCGCCCTGGGAATTTGCGCGCGTGCTGGTACGCAAAGGCCAGCGCCTGCAAGTGCCGTTTGAAAAGCCCGTCAAGGCCAGCGGCGAAGGCTTTTTGCAGCCCAGCGTGCAAGAGCTGAAAGCCTATCTGGACAAAAAGGAAAAACTCAGCGGCTCGCTGTTTGGCAAGCTGGCTGCCTACGACTGGGGTGAGGACGACAGCTTTAGCATCGACGCGCTGATTGCCGCCCTGCAAAGCCATGTGCAGTGAGGCAAGGCATGGCCAACCCTTATCTGTTGCTCTGGCTGGAGGCGCCCTTGCAGGCCTGGGGGCACGACTCCAAGTTTGGGCGCCGCGATAGCCTGGACTTTCCTACCAAATCCGGCGTGCTGGGCCTGCTGTGCTGCGCGCGCGGCGCGCGTGGCCAGCAAACCGAATGGCTGGCCGCGTGGGCCGACTTGGATATGCACACCGTGGCCTATGTGCCGCGCAATGCCCAAGGCCAGCCCTTGCCCCGCCTGCCGCTGCTGCGCGACTTTCAAATGGTGGGCAGCGGCTACGACGACCAAGACCCGTGGCAAACCCTGCTCATCCCGAAAAAAAGCGATGGCGGCAAAGCTGTGGGTGGCGGCACCAAAATGACCTACCGCTACTACCTGCAAGACATGGCCTATGCCGTGGCGCTGGAAGCACCTGCGGCACTGGCCCCAGAAGCCGCCGCCGCCCTGCAAGCGCCAGTGTGGGACTTGTACCTGGGGCGCAAAAACTGCGTGCCCACCGAGTTCATCTACCAGGGCCTGTTCGACAGTGCCGATGCCGCCTTGCAAGCAGGCGCCGCCTTGGCGCAGGCCAAGGAACGCGCCTTTGCCCTGCGCATCCTGCAAGGCGAACACGAGGGCGAGGTGCTCACCCTCAACGATGTGCCGCTGCAACTGGGCACGCACAAAACCTATCGCGACCGGCGCGTCAGTGTGCAGCGCTGGGATGCCAGCGCGCAGGAGCCGTAACGCCATGGCCACCGGACAGCGTCTGCTCGTCAAAATCACCCGCGAATCCTTGCCACAGGTGAAAGACAAATACCCCTTCATCTACCTGGAGCGCGGGCGGCTGGAGGTGGACGACAGCAGCGTGAAATGGATTGATGCCGACAACCACGTCGTACCCCTGCCGGTGGCCACCCTCAATGCCCTGCTGCTGGGGCCGGGCACCACCATCACGCACGAGGCCGTCAAGGCGGCCACCGCAGCCAACTGCCCGGTGTGCTGGGTGGGCGAAGACAGCCTGCTGTTTTACGCCGCAGGTTTTTTGCCCACGGCAGACACACGCAACCTGAAGCTGCAAATCTCCTTGTCTGCTGACCCGGTGAAATCTGTGGAGGTGGCGCGGCGCATGTTTGCACGGCGTTTTCCAGATGCCGACCTGGCGGGCAAAACGCTGCCCGAAATGATGGGCATGGAAGGCAACCGGGTGCGCCGCCTGTACGAAGAAAAGGCGCTGCACTACCAAGTTGGCTGGAAAGGCCGCAGCTTTACGCCCGGCAAATTTGAAGCCAGCGACCTGACCAACCAAATCCTCACGGCCACCAATGCCGCGCTGTACGGCATCTTGAGTTCTGCCCTGCACAGCATGGGCTATTCGCCGCACATCGGCTTTATCCACTCGGGCAGCCCGCTGCCATTTGTGTACGACCTGGCCGATTTGTACAAAGAGGAGCTGTGCATTGACCTCGCCTTTGCCCTCACCCGCGATTTGGCAGGCCGCTACGACAAGCACAAAGTTGCGGCGCGGTTCAGACAGCGGGTGATCGACATGGACTTGCTGGCCAAGGTGGGCGAGGACGTGATTGCCATGCTGGGGAGTGGGCGTGCTCATCGTTATCGCAAATGACCTGCCACCCGCCGTGCGCGGGCGCATGAAGCTGTGGTTCATCGAGCCCAGGCCGAATGTCTTCGTTTCGGGCATCAAAGATTCGGTGGCGACCACCGTCGTAGAGTACCTTTACCAGCACTGTCCGTCGGAATCTGGCGTGATCCTCATCAAGTCGATTCCGCACGCACCCGGCTTTGAAATTAGAACCATCGGCCCTCCGCGCAAGCCCACCATCCAAATTTCCGGATTGGAGCTCATCATCGAAACCCTGAAATCTGGTTAATACGCTATAGGTAGTGTTTTGGGAATTCCAAACCACTACCTGTTGGTGTCTTCCCCACGCCCGTGGGGGTGTTTCTATGGGGTTGATGCCGCTGGCCCTGAT
>ERZ650307.1177-NODE-1177-length-14910-cov-13.171929_pt1 | contig 14910 bp, 16 predicted proteins | sample MGYA00376243_ERZ650307 | MGnify/ENA primary metagenome ERZ650307 (study PRJEB26733, sample SAMN07839242) | wastewater metagenome | biome: urban; feature: artificial channel; material: waste water | place: USA: North Carolina | collected 2016-03-31 ... | reverse complement strand
TGCGCCACAAGCAGGATCAGGTCGAGAAGTTCGAGGACCTGCTGGCCATGGAGCAACAATATTGCCGCCAGGAGCCCTTTGTTTCCCTGGGGCGCTACATCCATGTGATGGCCCAGAAACCGGCCGGTTGAGCCCCACCGGCGTGAATACGATGCGGGATCCAGCCGCCGGGGCGCCACCGACCCCGGCCTATATCACCACGGCAGGCAAAGACCTGCCGACTATAACAACGAGATGATAACGTCATGATGAGTACATCCCGTACCCTGCCAGAGACGGTGGGATGGGTCAGACAGGAGGGGTTGGCGCTGAACCTCCCCACCGACAGGCTGGCCTTTCTGATAGCGATCAAGACGCTCTCCGAGGACGAGTCTGATCTCTCGGAGGCCGCGCTGCACGATGCCTTTGGCTATGTCAGCAGTGCCTTCGGCCAGATGGACGAGACCCTCACCGGTCGCGCCAACAACGCCATCAACGATCTCATTCGCCAGCAACTGCTGTCGCGCTTCACCACCGACATGGTGGCGGGGGAGAGCCTCTACCGCCTGTCGCGCCTTGGCATGAGCATCGTCGATTTCTTCATGGATCAGCGCCAGGTGGACTCCATCAAGCTCTCCATCCTGCTCGAGCACCTGGCGGCCGAGCTCGACACCGCCCGCAAGGCGGCGCTCGAGACCAACACCCGGGAGCAGTGGGACGCCGAGGTGCTGCCGCGTCTCTCCTTCTCCCTGGAAGAGACGCTCGGGCGCATCGATCTCACCCAGCGCGCCATGGACGAGCAGCAAAACCAGGTCAAGAGCGAGATCGCGGCCCTGCTGACCCAGAACTGGGTCGATGCCATCCACAGCTGCGAGAAGCTCCTGCACGAGACCGGCCAGACCCTGCGCGAGTTGCAGGACACCCTGGACGCCGCCGGCCACCGCCTGCAGGCGGGGCTGCTCAACATTCAGGAAGCGGCCCAGGGGCGTGATGATCTGTTCCACGTAGAAGAGCTGACCCACGCCCTGCAGGGGCGTCTGGACGTCATCACCGCCTGGGGCCAGCAGTGCATCGAGCTCTGGTCCCGCTATGACAGGCACGTCCACAAGTTCATCCGCAACGCCATCGACATGGACAAGAACCGCGCCTTCAGCCAGCGGCTGCGGGAATCCATCCGCAACTTCGAGCAGCACAGCTGGTTGTTGCGGGTGGCCGAAGAGCCCCGTTTGCTGGAGTTGCGGGATGAAACCATCGCCATCCACGACGAGGAGGTGACCGGCGAGGTGCCCCTCGAGATGGAGTACGTAGAGATGGTGGACATCAACCAGGAGCTGGCGGAGCGCATCGAGCGCTACCTGGCCCGCTACCCGGAGCAGGGAGATCGGCTGGATCTTGCCGACGTGCTGCGGGAATACCTGCTGGACTACCCGGCTCATGCCCACTTCGACGTGGCGCGCCTCCTGATCGATCAGGCCGTGCGTCTCGGCCATGCCAGCGGTGAGCGCGAGCATCACCGTCAGCCCGCATGGAAACCCATCAACCAAGCTGGATCCAAGGTTCAGGCCTATGTCATTGATCAATTCTGAGTTTCCCTTGCCCCTGCGGCTCGCAGAGGCCATCGCCAACCCCTTGTTTCCGCGCATCGACACCGCCCTGCGCTCGGGGCGCCACATCAGTGCCGACGATTTCGAACAGCATTCGGCCCTGGTGGAGTTCCATGGCGAGCTCGAGATCTTCTACGGCCGCTATCAGGTCGAACTCATCAAGGCGCCGGAAGGCTTCTTCTACCTGCGTCCGCGCCCGAGCGCCGACATCGGTACAACAGTGTTATCCGAGCTCGATATGCTGGTGGGCAAGGTGCTCTGCTACCTGTTCCTGAGCCCGGACAGGCTCGCCTCTGAAGGGGTGTTCGCCATGGGCGAGCTGCAAGAAGAGGTGCTGAGTCTGGCGGACGAGAAGCAACTGCTGCGCATGGTCAACAGCCGCTCCGGCGGCACGGATCTGGACAAGAAGAAGCTGCTCGAGAAGATCCGCACCTCCATGCGCCGCCTCAAGCGCCTCGGGATGATCACCGCCCTTGGCAACAGCGACAAATTCCGGGTCAACGAATCCGTGTTCCGCTTCGCCGCCGATGTGCGCTCCGACGAGGATCCCCGCGCGGTGCAACTGCGGATGATCCAGGAAGGGGAAGCCATCTTCCATGACGACGAGATGCCGAGCAGCGATTCCCTGTTCGAGGATATCGAAGAGGATCTGGACGAAGAGCAGCTGGAGCTGGAGGTGGAAGATGATCTGCAACGTTAATGTGCCGGCACTGATGGTGTCTGCCGGTTTGATGGAGAGTGTGGCGTGAGAGGCAAATTCAAATCCCTGACCATGGTCAACTGGAACGGCTTCTTCGCCCGCACCTTCGATCTCGACCAGCTGGTCACGACCCTGTCCGGCGGCAACGGCGCGGGCAAGTCCACCACCATGGCGGCCTTTATCGCGGCCCTCATTCCCGACCAGTCACTGCTCCACTTCCGTAACACCACGGAGGCGGGCTCCAGCAGCGCGTCCCGCGACAAGGGGCTCTACGGCAAGCTGCAGCGCGGCCACTGCTATTCGCTGCTGGAAGTGATGAACAGCCGCGAGCAGCGGATCTGGGTCGGCGTTCACCTCGAACAGGTGGCCAACCGTGACAACAAGGTCAACATCACTCCGTTCGCCCTGGTGGATGTGCCCGAGCACCTGGCGCCCACGGATCTGCTGCTGGAGAAGCTCGACGACGGCAAGGGCCGGGTACGTGCCTTCGCCGATCTGAAGGGGGCGGCAGCGGAGCTCGGCGCCATCAAGGTCGCCAAGTTCAATACGGTGACCGATTATCACAACTTCATGTTCGAGTTCGGCATCACCCCGAAGAAACTGCGGGATCAAAAGGATCGCGGCAAGTTCTATCGCCTGATCGAAGCCTCCCTTTACGGCGGTATTTCGTCTTCCATCAGCCGCTCCTTGCGTGAATACCTGCTGCCGGAGAACTCCGGGGTACGCAAGGCGTTCCAGGACATGGAGGCGGCCATCTACGAGAACCGCCGCACCCTGGAAGCCATCAAGGAGACCCAAGGTCAGCGGGATCTCTTCAAGAACCTGATCACCGAGACCACCCACTATGTGGCCGCGGAGTATGTGCGGGGCGCCGCCGAGAAGAGCCGTCTCTCCGAGCTGGCCCTCAAGGCACGCTCTGAGCTCGCCGGCAAACGCCGTCTGCTGGCCGAGGAGAAGCAGCGCGCCATCTATCTGGCGGACGAGGTGGATCAGCTCACCAACCGCGAGAAGCTCCTGACCGACGAGCTGGAGTCCGCCGCCGAGCACCTGGCCAAGGTGATGGCGGCCGTGGCCCTGCAAAAGAAGATTGCCCTCTATCGCGCCGATCTGGCGGAGCTCAACGACAAGCTCGAGCAGCAGCAGGCGGTGGTGGAAGAGATCCACGGCCAGTTGCTGGAAGTGGAGGAGCGCAAGGAGCTGGCCCAGGCAGAGGTGGACAGCCTCAAGACCCAGCTGGCCGACTACCAGCAGGCGCTCGATATCCAGCAGACCCGCGCCATCCAGTACCGTCAGGCGGTGCAGGCCCTGGAAAACGCCCGCGAGCAGTGCGAACTGCCGGGGCTCGAGCCTGCGCAGGCGAGCGACACCCTGCACCAGTTCCGCGCAGCCGAGCAGAGCCTCACCAGCCGGGTGCTGGGGGCCGAGCAGCAGCTGGCGCTGGCCAAGGCGGCGGTGGCCGAACACGAAGCGGCGCTGACGCTGCTGCTCAGCATCGCACCCGAGACAGTGCGCGAGGCTGCCTGGCCCACCGCGCAGGCGCTGCTCAAGCGCCACATCGAAGACAAGGCCCGCATTGCCCAGGGGCAGGGTCTGCGCGCCGCGCTGGCTCGCCTCGAGAAAGAGAGCGAAAGCCAGAAGACGCTCTTGCGGCTGCGAGACGAGCTGGCCCAGGCGTCTGGTCAGCACATTGCTAGCCAGGACGAGCTGGAGATCTTCCTCGAAGCCCAGCGCACCCGCCAGGAGGAGCTCTCCGAGCAGCAGGCAGAGGCCAATCAGCGCCGCGCCAGCCTCGAGCATCAGGGTACTCAGCTGGGTCGCGATATCGCGGAGCTGACCAAGCTGGCCCCGCGCTGGCTCAAATCCTTTGAAAAACTCGAGCAACTGCGCGAGCAGAGTGGCTTGGCCTTGGCCACCGCCGAAGAACTCTCTTCCGGCATGCAGAGCGTGCTCGACAAGGAGCGGGAGTTCGAGCAGGAGAGCAACCGCATTCAGGGCCAGAAACAGGCGCTGGAGATGCAAATTCGCAACCTGCAGCTGGGTGCCGGCGAGGCGGATCCGCGTCTTGCCCGCATCGCCGAGCAGGTGGGGGGCGTGCTGCTCTCGGACGTCTATGACGACATCTCCATCGATGATGCCCCTTACTACTCCGCGCTCTACGGCCCGGCTCGCAGCGCCCTGGTGGTGCTCGACCTCGAAGGCGCCATCGAGCGGCTGAAAAAGCTGGAAGATTGCCCGGAAGATATCTACCTCATCCAGGGCAACCCAGACTCCTTTGACGAGGATCTGGTGGAAGCGGATGAGCTGGGGGACGCCGTGCTGGTGCGCACCAGCAAGCGTCAGGTGCGCTTCTCCCGCTACCCCGAGCTGCCGCTGTTTGGCCGCGCCGCCCGGGAAAAACGGATCGAGCAGCTCGATCTTGAGCGGGAAAACCTCATCGAGGGCTACGCCAAGGCCGCCTTCGAGCAGCAGAAGTACCACCGTCTCTACGGCCACTTCCGCGACTTTATCGGCCAGCATCTGGATATCGCCTTCCGCCCGGACCCCGAAGCCGAGGTGCAGGCCAAGAAGCACGAGCAGCGCAAGCTGCAAGAAACCATCGCCGAGTGCGACAAGCAGCTGAGTGATGCCAAAGCCGCCGCCGCCCAGCTGACCCGCCATATCCAGCTGGTGCAGGGGATGCTGCCCTTTGCCCACCTGTTTGCCGAGGCAGACCTGGCGGCCCGCCTCGAGGCGGCTCACGCCGATGTGGAGGCCCTTAAAACAGCCGAAGCCTTTATCGCCAGGCACGGCAAGGCGCTGGAAAAACTGGAAACCATGGTGCAGGTGCTGCGCCAGGATCCCCAGGATCTGGCGGCCCTGCAGGCGGCCTTTGACGAGGTGAGCGACCTGCTGGCCGAGCAGAAGCGCCGTTGCTACGCCCTCGATCAGCTGGTGGCCCGTTTGCCGCACTTTGCCTATCAGGATGCGCAAGATCTGCTGGGCAAGGCCTCCGAGATGAGCGAGCGACTCAAAGAGAAGCTCAAGGCGGCAGAGCTTGCCGCCCGCACCGCCGGTGAGCAGCACAAGCAGATCACCCAGCGCCACACCGAGGCGCTGCAACTGCGCACGGCGCTCGATTCCAGCGCCTCGGCCAAGGGGCAGACCCTGGCGGAGTTCGAGCAGGAGCTGGCGGCCATGGGGCTCACCCTGTCGGACGACATGGAGGAGAAATCCCGCGCCCACAAGAAGGAGATCGAAGAGCTGCTCATCCGCACCCGCTCCCGTCGCACCAGCGCCGAGGCCCAGTTGCAGGTAACCAAGCGCGAGATTGAATCCTTGGGCGGTCGTCTCAAGCTCGAAGGCAAGGACTACTTCGGCGCCCGTAAATCCCTGGTGGGCCACAAGGCGAACTGGTCTCGGGTAGTGCGGCTGGCGCGGGAGACCGATGTCGAGAAGCGCCTCAACAAGCGCGAGCTGGCTTATCTTGACAGCGACGAGCTGCGCTCCATGTCGGACAAGGCCCTCGGCGCCCTGCGGGTGGCGGTGGCCCACGACGAGGCCCTGCGCGATGCGCTGCGTCTGTCGGAAGGCAACCGCAGCACCGAGCAGAAGGTCGCCTTCTACGTGCAGGTCTACCGTTACCTGAAAGATCGCATCCGCAACGACATCATCCGCTCGGACGATCCGGTGGAAGCCATCGAGGAGATGGAGATCGAGCTGGCGCGCCTCGCCGACGAGCTCAAGCAGCGGGAAACCCATCTGTCGCTCTCCTCCCACGAGGTGGCGGCCAAGATCACCAACATCATCCGCCGGGAGCAGAACCGCATCCGGGTATTGAACCAGGGCCTGCAGAACATCGCCTTCGGTCTGGTGCGCGGGGTGCGTCTCAACGTCAATATCCGCGAGGCCCACACTCGCCTCCTGACCGCACTCGCCGATCAGAGCGCCATGCACAACGATCTTTTCGCCGACAAGGAGCTCAGCTTCTCCGAGGCCATGGCCAAGCTCTTCCAGCGTCTCAACCCGCAGGTGGAGCAGGGGGAGCGCAACTATCAGGTGATGGGGGACGTGCTGCTCGACTATCGCAACTACCTGGAGCTGGAGATCGAGGTGCAGCGCGGGGCTGACGGCTGGCTGCGGGCCGAGAGCGGCGCCCTCTCCACCGGCGAGGCGATCGGCACCGGTCAGGCCATCCTCTTGATGGTGCTCATCAGCTGGGAGGAGGAGTCCCGCCGTCTGCGCGGCAAGGACATCGCTCCCTGCCGCCTGTTGTTCCTGGACGAAGCGGCACGGCTTGATGGCAAATCCATCGCCACCCTGTTCGAGCTGTGCGAGCGGCAGGACATGCAGCTCCTCATCGCGGCGCCGGAGAACATCAGCCCCGAGAAGGGCACCACCTACAAGCTCATCCGCAAGGTGCAGGGCAAGCACGAGCATGTGCATGTAGTGGGGCTGCGCGGCTTTGGCTTCGCCGACGACAAGCTCATCGCCTGACATCTTCCCCTGACAGGGGCTGACGGAGCGATACGCAAAACGGGAGGCTTGGGCCTCCCGTTTTCCATGGGAAATGTGAGAGAGTAGGCCCCTGTTAACGGAAGCCTGACTGGCGATGCTGGTCGCTCTGTCCCATCGAGGAAGCAACGCATGACGACGCGACAAAAAGGGCTGCTGGCCTCTCTGTGCCTGCTGCTGGCCGCCTGCAGCAGCCACCCTGATGCAGGCAGTGCGGGCAACTGGCGAGGCTATACCCAGACGGGGCTTGCCTCCTATTACGCCGATCGCTACCACAACAAGCGCACCGCCAGCGGGGAGCCTTACCAGCGCCACGCCAACACCGCCGCCCACATGACACTGCCCTTTGGCGCCCTGGTGAGGGTCACCAACCTCGCCAACGACAAGAGCGTGGTGGTGCGGGTCAACGACAGGGGCAATTTCCCCCGCGGGCGCATCATCGATCTCTCCAGGGCGGCGTTCAGCGCCATCGGCAATCCCCGATCCGGGCTTATCAAGGTCAGGATTGAGGTGCTCTAGTCACCGGGTCTGCATGTGCCGGTGCCCCTCCATACCCGGGCCGCTGGAAGAGGGCGCTTCCCAGTGATCGCGGGCCATCTTCTTCATTCCATTGGTGAGGTCGCCAACGCGACTTCCCATTTTCCGGTGTGCCATTAAGATAGCCAAACGAAAAACAGGGTGTCTTTGCCATCTGGCGGCAACCGGGCATGGCATGGTGTGTGAGACACCCTTTCAACCCCCTGCCCATGTTTTGTCGCTAAGGAGCAGGCTATAAAGAGAGACGTCATTCACAGGGAGGATCAGAACATGACTGACAAACGCGCCATTCAGGCAACGGCCATCCCCGAGCACAAGGCAAAGTCCCTCTATCCGGAGCCCTTTGCCTCCCTGGTCAAGCACCGCACCCGGCGCAGGCTGGGGGATCATTTCGGCCTTGCCAATTTCGGGGTCAACCTGACGACCCTGGCACCGGGGGCCATCTCGGCGCTCAAGCACCATCACGGCCTGCAGGACGAGTTCGTCTATGTGCTCTCGGGCAATCCCACCCTGCGCCACGGGGAGGAGGAGTACCGGATGTCGCCGGGGGAGTGCATCGGCTTCAAGGGGGGCAGCGGCCTGGCCCACCAGTTGCTCAACCACGGTGAGGTGGACGCCGTCTATCTCGAGGTGGGGGACAGGCTGCCAGGGGACACCGTCGACTATCCCGACGACGATCTGGCCCTGGTACAGGGTGCCGATGGCGCCTGGTCAGCCAGACACAAGGATGGCACCCCCTACTAGGGTGCCTCTTCGGGCAATGAGAGAGACCTCCATGGTGTTCAGCCCCTTTTCTGCTGTCAGGGCAGAGGATTTTCTGCCGCTGCTCAACGACGAGACGCTGCGAAAGCACCTGATCCCTCACCCGCTTTTCGATGTGGCCGGGGTGCGCGACTGGATGGCGTACAAGCTGGGAGTCGACGCCCGGCCAGGTTGCCGCGTGCGCGCCATCTTCCTCGACGGCACCCTGGCGGGGTGGTGCGGTATCCAGCCCGATGACGAGGGGGTGGAGCTTGCCATCGTGCTCGCCAAGGCCGGCTGGGGAAGCGGCGTGGCGATTTTCAACGAGATGATGGGGTGGGCGAGGGAGCTTGGCCATCGGACGATACTCTTTCACTTGCTGGATACCCGCCCGCCTTATCTGTCCCTCGCCAGACGGGCCATCTGGGTGAGGAAAACGCGCCTGGGCGAACACCCTTTCACCACCTATTGCCTTGACGTTGAGCGCTGGTCTGCAGGCCCTTAGCCTGGACCAGGGGGCCGCAAGCCGTGCCGCCTCCTGGCGGGTCCCGTTGCCACCCTTTGCGCCATGATCCCTCCCGCTCGTTTGTTCCTCCGTGCACGGCGTGGTTATCCACCCCGTTGAACACAGTGTTCATTCTGCCCCCCTATATGGCCCCCACCGTCCTGCCTACACTGGGCAACGTCTGATGGGGGAGTATCCGGCAGTATAAATCGCTGTCCAGGTTGCACTCTCTGGCGTGTTGACGATGTACAACGGAGAAAACTGGATGAAAAAAGAGACAGACAAACTGGTATCGATCGCAGTGCTCAAGGCCCGTGACGGCATGGGAGAGCGCCTTCGCGATGCCCTGCTTACCTTGATTGACCCCACTCGCCAGGAGCCGGGCAACCTCGATTACGTGCTGTTCGAGTTGAAGGATGAACCCGGCACCTTCTACATGCGGGAAGCCTTCGTGAGTCAGGCCGCCCTGGATGCCCACTGTGAGACCGCGTATTTCCAGGCTTTCGCTCGCCAGGCGGACGAACTGCTGGCCGAACCCCTTCGGCTTGTCTTCATGGAAGAAGTGAGCCCCTGATCCTTGCCGCAGAGCCCGATGATCCCCTCATCGGGCTTTTTGCCTTCAGCCTCGCTCCCGGCAATCGCATCTACCTGCTCGGCTGTGTGGCCATGGCCCTGAACCCCATCCTGATCAAGCGCTGCTACCGGGGGAGTCCTTCCTCCACCTGACCGGCTGGACCCTCATCTGCGCCACTGTGCTGCTCACCGGCATGCTGACCGGGGAGACAGTACACTGGGAACAGGTAGGCTGGGGGGTAGAAGGTGTGCTGCTGACCATGGTGCTCCTGCCCCTTCATGCTGGCAAACGGGGGGCTGTCTGAGGGGCCGCCTGTGGCCCTGATCAACCAGGGAGTGCGTCATGAGAAGAACCCTGATCCTGGTACGCCATGGCAAGTCGAGCTGGGAAGACGCGTCTTTGTCTGACCGCGCTCGTCCGCTGGCTGCGCGCGGGCTGCGCGATGCGCCCCTGATGGGGGCTCGTCTGGCGCACCTTGGGGTGAAGCCCGATCTCATCCTCTCGAGCCCCGCCTGCCGGGCCCTGACGACCGCCCGGCTGCTTGCCGGGGAGCTGGGTTATTCCCCGGACCGCATCGTCATCGACGAGGGCCTCTACGAGAGCGATGCCGGGACCCTTCTCGGGGTGGTGGGGGCGTTTTCAGATGATCTCGCCTGCGTGCTGCTGGTGGGTCATGATCCTGCCTTCACCGACCTGGCTCATGGCTTTTCCTCCGGTATCACTCGCATGCCGACCTGTGCCGTCGCCCGCTTCATCTTCGACGCCCCCTCCTGGTCGGCGCTCCCGTCCTGCTCGCCGGTGGTGGCCGTGCTGGACTTTCCGAAGAAGAGGTAGGGGGGGCAGAAACGACAAGGGGAGCCGCGGCTCCCCTTGTCGTGATGGTGACGGGGTCATTTGGCCGCGATGGGCCCCTTGGTGCCCGCATCGTTATCGACCCAGCCATCCTCCCCCTTGATGCGACGATCCCCCTGTATGGTGTAGATGACCATGCCGTCCTTGAACACCAGGGCCCCGTCGGATTTCTTGGCACTGACCTGCTTGTCGTTGACCCACACCTGATCCTTGTCGTCGATGCGGATGGTGGCGACGGTGGCGCCCGTCTCGGGGAAGGTGGCGACCCAGTTGCCGGTGTAGGGGCTGGCGCTGGCCGCTGCGGGGGCGGCGCCAAATCCGGCGGCGGCGTTCTCGGCCTTGCTCATGTTGATGTCACAGCCGCTGAGTTCGCTCACCTGGGTACAGCCTGAGCGCTCCAGCTTCTGCTCATAGCTCATAGCTCATGTTCAATCCGCCTTCGTTGGCCGTGGCGGCGGTGCCAAATCCTGCCTTGGCGTTTTCCGCCTTGCTCTTGTGAATATCGCAGCCCTGGGCTTCGGTCACCTGGGTGCAGCCGGAGCGTTCCAGCTGCTGGGCATATTTTGCGTTGATGGCGTGAGCCGGGGCCATGCCAAGCAGGGTCAGGGTCACGAGCAAAGCAGCAGTTCTAGGCATAGTTAATCCCTCAAAGTGTGAGTCTTTCCGGTTCATCGCAGCCTTGACTGCCATGAGCAACAGCCTGGGTTCGCGGCAATATCCTGGGTGCGAGGTGGCAGGTGGCTAATAACATCATGTCGATCAGCCAATAACATCATGCCGATCACCATTTTTCTACCCGCAGGAACTGCGTCTTTCTTTTACTCTGCCTGATCGGCATCGGTCAAGTTGATGCCCTGTTTTCGCATCGACTCACCTGTCAAACCTACTCGTACCGCTCTGTGGATCAGCCGGTCCAGGATCGCTTCTGCGAATGTGGCCTCTCCGATCATCCCATACCATTTCTCTACCGGCAGTTGGCTCGCAACCACTGTCGAGACCCTCCCGTAACGGGTATCGATGATCTCCAGCAAATTACTGCGCTCGGCCGCATCCAGCATCTCCATGCCCCAGTCATCCAGGATCAGCAAGCCCACATTATTCACCTGCTCCAGCAGCTTCGGATAACTGCCATCCGCCTGCGCCAGTCTCATCTCTTCCAGCAGGGTTTTCAGCCGGTAGTAGCGCACCGCTACGCCTTGCCGGATAAAATAGCGGCCCAACGCACAGGCCAGGTAACTCTTCCCACAGCCTGCCGCCCCCGTCAGCAGCAGGTTTTGCTGATGAGCCAGCCACTGCCCTTCCAGTAGCTGGCGGATCTGCGCTTTGCTTATTCCCCGGCTGGCACGGTAGTCCAGCTGCTCAATTTGACCGGACAATCGAAACCGCGCTTGCTTCTCCAACCGGTTAACTTTGCGCTGCTCCCGTTGCACCAGCTCATGACTCAGCAGCAGTTGCAGCCGCTCTTCAAAGCTCATGTCCTGATACAACGCGCTCTGTGTCTGTTGCTGACTCAGCGCCTGTTTCACACCGCCCAGACGCAGGGTGCTCAGTTGTTCATCGAGATGTAATTGCATGCTCTTTTCCTTGTTGAGTGATGGATTAGTGGAAGTAGTGTTCGCCGTGGACATTGTCATGATGGATGTCTTGCAACGGATCCTGGCGTGAGGTGGCAACTGGTTGTTGTTCCAGCCCGTGTTTGAGCATGTTGCGGATGTGGTGCAGCCGGTTGGCGCCGGTCAGATAGCCACGTAGACAGGCGGCCTCCAGCCGCGCCTTGCCATACTTTTTGCTCTGTCCCAGCAGGGCCTGACAAGGTCGCACGGCTTGGGCCGGATGCGCTGCCTGGCGGATAAAACTATCCACCCAATGCGTGGTATAGGGCCCGATGGACGCGGCCCAGCTCAGTAGGCGTTCAGGTGAGCACTCCAGCAGTGCCTGGTGATGCGCTGGCATATGGGCGGGCAGACTGCTGTGCTGGCCTTTGCGATGACTGCGTGGGTGCTGAGCGACGACCTTACCCGCGTGATACAGGGTGACCGTACGCTCCGCCAGATGGGCTTCCAGCCGCTTGCCCTGCAAGGCATAAGGGACCGAGTAATAGTGCTTCTCCAGGTCGACGTGGTAATCCTTGCCGACCAGCACCGACACCACTTTGGTGTACTGGTAGGGGTACGCTGGCAAGGGCTTGAGTGCTGGCGCATCGAGCTCGGCAAACATGGATGCGCGGCAACCGGGCAGCTTCTGGAAGGGTTTCTCATTGAGCCGGGTCAGTAACCCGGATATCCGTTGGTTAAGCTGAGCCAGGCTATGGAAGGTCTCATGGCGCAGTACCGCCAGGATCCAGCGGGTGACGATCTGTACCCCCACCTCGGCCTTGGATTTATCTTTCGGCTTGCGCGGCCTGGCGGGCATGATCGCTGTGCCGAAGTGAGCGGCCAGCATCTGGTAGGTGGGATTGAGATCCGGGTCAGTATTGCGTGCCACGCTGACCGCACTCTTCAAGCAATCAGGCACCACCAGTTGCGGGACGCCGCCGAAAAACTCAAAGGCCCGCTTGTGGCTCATCACCCAATCCTCAAGCTGTTGGGAGCGGGTGGCTTCAGCAAAGGTGTAGTTGGAGGCCCCGAGCACCGCGACGAAGACCTGGGCCCGATAGAGGATCTCACCGGTATGAGGATCCACGATGGGCATGGTCTGGCCACAGTAATCGACAAAGAGTTTTTCGCCCGCGATATGGGTCTGGCGCATCGACGGTTGCAGCACCGATGCCCACTCCTTATAGAGCCGACAGAAATGGTTGTAGCTGTAGTGGGCACCGTTATTGCGCTCGGCATACTCCTGCCACAGTAGCTCCAGCGTTACCCCTTTTTGACCGGGCTGTTTGAGCTCCTGATGGAGCACGGCCCAGTCAGGGAGCGGTTTGTGGCGGGTTTTGGACACCGCGCGGGTGCTGAGGAAGGCACGCTCCAGGGTGACATCATCCCAGCGCTCACAGAGCGGCCAGGTAGTGATATCCAACTGAGCAGCGCGATTGAGGTAATAGGAGACGGTGCTGGATGAGATATGCAGGCTGAGGGCGATCTGACGATGCGCCAGTTGAGCCTGATATTTGAGACGAAGGATTTCTTTGAGTTTTCTCACGGTGATAGGCCTCGCAGACATGCACTTTCCTCTTTTGGGTCCAGTTGGAAAGTGCGGGTTTAACGAAGCGGGGAGAAGAAGTCATCAATAACATTCATGCCGATCATGGTTTCCCATAGAGGAAAAAAGTGATCGGCCTGGGATGTTATTGGGCGATCGGCATGGATGTTATTGAGTGATCGGCATGAATGTTATTGAGCGATCGCCATGCGTGGGAATACGCACCTATTTAATCAGCTGGTCTGCTGTGAGATCGGGGTCACACTCAAGTCTATAGCGCACAAAAATCCAGTATTTCGCAGTTTTGTCCCATAGGGGGAATGACGTGCCCCCACCATACTAGGAGGGTCAAATTTGTCTGCATGTCCCGGGGTAGAACGGTAATCCCCCCATTTTTAACGGAGGTGATAAGTAGAATCAGGCCATGCGTTGAATATGCTGCATCGGCGTGAAGCCATTCAGTGCCATATTCGGACGTTCGTGATTATAAAACCATTGCCACTGCGTGGCATAGTCCTGCAATTCATCCAGTGATGTAAACAGGTGTTGCCCCAGCCAGTCATAACGTACCGTCCGGTTATATCGCTCAATATAGGCATTCTGTTGAGGTTTGCCAGGCTGAATAAAACCAAGCGTTATATTCTGCTGAGCTGCCCATGACATCAGTACCTTGCTGGTATATTCTGGCCCGTTATCGCATCGTATTGCTGCCGGTTTACCTTTCCATTCAATGAGTTGTTCGAGAGTCCTCACTACACGATTTGCTGGCAGGGAAAAATCCACTTCAATCGCCAGTGCTTCACGATTAAAGTCATCGATGACATTCAGTAAACGGACGGAGCGACCATCTGATAGCTGATCATGCATGAAGTCCATCGACCAGCATTCGTTGCGACTTTCCGGCACCGTCAGCGGTTCAGGTTTATCCCGTTTCAGTCTTTTTTTCGGCTTTATTCGCATGTTCAGCGACAGTTCACAGTAAATTCGGTACACCCTTTTGTGGTTGAAGCGGAAGCCTTTTACGTTGCGCAGTACAAAAAGCACAGGCCAAACCCCCGGTTGCGCTGACTGCCAGTGATGCGGAGCAGCCAGTCGGCAATGACCTCATTTTCCTCATTCAGTTGAGGCTGATAGCGATAGCAACTTTCGCTGACAACAAACAACTGGCAGGCAAAACGTATGCTGACATTCCGGCTCCTGACTGCATCCTGCGCCATCTGCTTTCGACTCGATGGCGTCACCACTTTTTTGCCATGGCTTCCTGAATGATTTCGGCTTTGAGGCGCTCCTCCGCATACATTTTTTTGAGGCGGCGGTTTTCATCTTCCAGTTCTTTCAGACGGGTCATCATGGAGGCATCCATCCCGCCAAAACGCGAACGCCACTTATAGAAACTGGCATTGCTCATGCCATGTTCACGACATAGTTCAGCCACCGGTGTTCCGGCCTCAGCTTGCTTCAGAATGGACATGATCTGGCTGTCAGTAAAACGTGATTTTTTCATAGAGATCTCCCCGGTTCAGATTACGAGAAAATTCTACTTATAAACACACCGGTTTTTCGGGGGGATTACAATCCATAGCAGCCAGGTCTTCAGCGCTGAACGGGGACTGAGCAAACTCAGCCAGGACTTCCGGGGTCAGTTTGTTGGTATACTGCTTTTCCATGCCTAATTCCTTGTAAGTAATGAGGGATAGTTCCAGGCAAATCATACCTGGTCAAAAAACAATCCCAAAACGTCAGAGTCTCAAAAAGTGCGCAACAACGCTGCATCCGGTATTTTTCA
>ERZ650307.1173-NODE-1173-length-14951-cov-9.101974_pt1 | contig 14951 bp, 10 predicted proteins | sample MGYA00376243_ERZ650307 | MGnify/ENA primary metagenome ERZ650307 (study PRJEB26733, sample SAMN07839242) | wastewater metagenome | biome: urban; feature: artificial channel; material: waste water | place: USA: North Carolina | collected 2016-03-31 ... | reverse complement strand
TAGGAGCTTCTGCCCTTTACCTTTCCCTTCGGCCGGTGACCGTTGGTTCAGGGCGCGTGGGGCAAAACTTGCGAAACTTGAATAATTCTATATTATTCGTGTTCAATGCTACCCCCCAACTTAGCTTCCCATTCCTCTATCGTCGGCATAGTTCCTTCTAATTTTTCAGGATAGAATTTTTCTAGATCGTACTCAGAAATAGCTATGGGTTGGCTGCTTGATTCCAGGGCATATTGTGCCTGGATACGGTCTTTCTCCTTGCAAATAAGTAAACCTATAGTAGGATTGTCACGCCCCTCTTTGCGAAGAAGGTGGTTACAAGCTACTACATAACCACCAAGTTGCCCGACATCAGCAAAGGTGAATGAACCTATCTTGACTTCCAGAACTATGTAGCATGACAAGTTCAAATTATAAAAGAGCAAGTCGATAAAGTTCTCTTTCTCTCCAATCTGCAAGCGATATTCCTTGCCTACGTAGGCAAAACCTGTACCAAGTTCTGTTAGGAATTTGGTGATATTGTTGAGCAAAGCATCTTTAAGAATGCGCTCATTATATGGTTTGGTGATTCCAGTGAAAGCAAAGTTGTATGGGTCTCTTGTGATTTCTTGTGCCAAATCGCTGCCGACCTCAGGTAATGTGCGGGTAAAATTGCTCAAAGCTTTTCCTTGTCGCTCATACAGAGACGAGTCTATGTAATTGTGAAGGACATTCCTGCTCCAGCCGTTTACTACTGTTTGGTGTATATAGAACAAAGCCTTCTGTGGCTCTGTTAGGAATTTGTCAATCAACAGCATGTGATGCCCCCAAGGAGTTGAGAAAATATCTTTTTCCACTTGGTCAGCAACTTGCTGACCAATTTTCGTGGTGTTATTTCATCTCCGTATCAACGCTTAGTTTGCACAAATTACTCATTGCATAGAGTGGAATTACATCTACATGGCGAATGGCATCCTGGGATTCTTTATCAACATACTCAAACTCTCCGAAATTCTCTAGGGATGTACGAACAGCATGATGAAGAGCCTTCTTTCTCATGAATAGCCATAAGCTTTGCATGCTACCCCTGGTAGTGGCTTTCACTTCTATCGGTAAAACCATACCATCCTTGGCTTCCAGATAATCAATCTCAGCATTGGTCCCTCTTGACAAATTCTGCCAATAATACATTTCTGCCTTCTGGAAACAGTCGTGGTTCTTGACGAGTTCCAAACCAGCAAACATTTCTGATGCAGCACCTTTATTGACGAAATCAACATCCGAAGCTAAAAGTACATTGGCAGCAGGAGTACCCAACATGGTTTGCATCAGTCCCAAATCCAAGAAAAGATATTTCCTGTAGCTGTCATTCTCTTCAGCTCCAAGTGGAACGCCATTTCCATCACTATGGGTCACCGGCTTTATGAGTCCTGCCAAGGTCAATAAATGAAGTGCGTCTTTGATAACCGAAGAATGAACATCATCGGCCACCTGCCTATAGACAAACTTACTGCCAGCCTGCAAAGCTACGGAACGCAAAACCTTTCTCAATAAAGCCGGAGATACACGCGACTTGTACTTGGCAAAATCATCCTGATAGGTATCCAGAATATCATTATGGACATGAGCGCATTCTATGTAACTGTTAGTCTCTATCCATTCTGTAACTGCGGCAGGCATACCACCCACCAGATAGAAAGTCTTCAACTGGTCCACCAGTTTATTATGAACGGCCTCTGGAAGCGGAGATGAGGGTGAAGCCTGCTGCTTGTAACTCACCGTGGTATCTAGTCCCTGTGCCATGAGAAATTCATCAAAGGAAAAAGGGTACATATAGAGTGAGCGTATTCTACCCACTCCAAAGGAAGGCAGTTCTTCTAAGGTGAATTCCAACAAAGAGCCAGCAGCGATGACATGCAGTTCCGGATAATCTTCTTTGAAATAACGGAGCGACATGATTGCTTCCTGGCTCACTTGTATCTCGTCTATGAAGAGCAGTGTTTCACCAGGTATCACTGGGATGCCGGTAGTGGCACTTATGCTTTCACACGTTCTATGCACGTCAATATCCTTTGAAAAGAGTCCTCTTATGGATGGCTGGCTCTCCAGATTGATCTCTACAAAGTACTTGAATTCTTTACCAAAGTGGCGCACAGCAGAAGATTTTCCTACTTGTCTGGCTCCACGTATCAGCAGCGGTTTTCTTCTTTGAGAAGCCTTCCACTCCAGGAGTTTTTTATCTATAATTCGCTTGTAATATGTCATTTTGTATAATTTATTGATTTACAGTGCAAAGATACAACTTTTATCCAAAAGTCAAGGCAAACAATAGTTAATTTTATCCAAAAGTCAAGGCTAAAATAATGGCTTTTTATCCAAAAGTCAAGGCTAAGAGCCTAAAACTGCCGTCATCAAGAATCTGTGTCGCCAAAATCGTGATGCAGCATTCTCGCTTGAGGCGGATTGCAAATCCGCAAGGAAATAGGTCGAGCCTTTTTAAACGGCAGATTGCAAATCCGCCGGAACGCCTAGCGGGCTTGTCCTCAACTTCTGCCAAGAAGTCTGTTCGCTATAATATGGCTGGCCAGCAGGTGAATGCTTCTTATAAGGGTCTCGTTATCGAGAATGGCAAGAAGTTCGTTCAGAAATAATCTGACGTTATTCGGTTAGAATTTTAAGATAAAAGAAACAATCATAAAAGGGAGCGCATCACTAATGGTTGCGCTCCCTTTTTTGCATCTCTCAGGATGCTGAGTTATATGAAAAATGCACTTTCTAAGGTGCAGATTGCCTTATTGTATGCAAGTTTTCTTCGAACTGATTACCTTGCCATCCTTCAATGCCTTGATGATATAAACACCTGATGGGAGAGAATCGAGATTCTTGCCTTTTCTCACCTTGATACCTGCAGCATTGTATACCTCGTAGCTATCGGCTGCGGTTGAGGTCTGAATGTTTTGAATGCCTGTTGCAGAACCGTCTGTCAGATAGAAATGGAAGGTGCGGGTATAGGTGCTGATGTTGTCATCATCGCTTACCTTGACAGTATAATCTACGAGCGCCTTGCCACAATCTTCGTTGGCGGTGAAGATATATTCACCCTCGTTGGCACCCGTATCATGACTCATCTTGCTCATCGCATCACCCTTAGCCTCGCATTCAAACTGAGGATTGTTGGTGTAGCCGGCAAAGTATTTCTTCATGTCGATGGTTACGCTTTCGCTCTGCTTGAGGGTGAAGTGAGGCTCGGCAAGCCAGTTGAGATATTCTTCGAGATTGGTGTAGCCATCTGCGTTTTCATCGGCATTTCCATCACTTACGCCTTTTACTTCCTCCCACCAGTCTGGCATTCCGTCCTGGTCGGTATCCCAGTTGGCTTCGCGCTTTGCCTCTGTGATATTCAAGCCCTTGAAACCTTCGCATCCCTTATCTTCCTCGCTGTCGATAAGTCCCTTCTTGCCACTCTGACTGCCTACTGTCGTGGTAGTTCCGGCTAACGTCTCGTTCACCATTCGGGTATCGTGATTATCCAGGAAAGGCTGGTTGGCTCCCACATCGCAGAGCACGTTCTTATAGGCTGCCTTGGCACTCTCGATAGCTGCCAGAGACTCGAAGAATGGTTTCGAAACGAATGGCTCCCAGTTTACTACCTGACCATTTGATGTTTCGACAACATAGGTATCTTTGAGTTTATCTTCTGTCAGGGCTCCATTGCCTGCAGCCTGACGGATATTGCCATGAACGTATGCACTCTGTGTACCGCTTCCGGTGCCTTCAAGCTGAAGGCGGAACAGTTTCTTCTGGGTGGTAGCTGGTCCCATCTTATAATAGTTGTTCACGAAGTTTACCTCGTGGCTGCCACCATCCGTAGCACGGCCGCCCCAGTTGTAAACCACATTATTAAATACATCGTGGTGACCATCGTAAGCTCCTACACCATCCAGTCCGCCGCTCAAACTCCAGTTTCTTCCTTCGCAATGAGCCAGCAGGTTGTGGTGATAAGAACCTACCTTGAGTGTTGCCGACATTTCGCCGCCGCCGATGGTTGCTGCATATCCGTGGGCTGTACCCGCACTATAGTTAGGATGACCTGCCACATTGAGCGCTTCGGAAATCAGGGTGCGCTGAAGGGTAAGACTCTTGGCGTTGCGGCTTGAAAATGCCTCATCGATGGTCCAGGAGATAGAGCAATGGTCCATGATGGCATTGTCGTTGCCTGCCATTCCCATACCGTCGAGTCCGTTCACCTTATCTTCATCGCTGATAGTTCCGCCGTTGGTCTCCTTATGTCCCAGACGCATGCGGAGGAAACGGGTGATGCCTTCGCTTGCCATACCGAAAGGACAGCCGCGGAGCATGATACCGTTGCCTGGAGCCGTCTGTCCGGCGATGGTAACATATTCGTCGCTGCAGGTGAGTCGTTTTTTCAGGTCGATGACGCCCGCCACATCAAAGACGATGGTGCGCGGTCCGGTAGCTTTCTTGATGCCGTAACGGAAGGAACCCTCTATCGGATTCTCATCATCGCCATTATCTTCGAGTGTGGTTACGTGATAAACGCTTCCGCCTCTGCCGCCCGTAGCATACTTACCATATCCTTCTGCACCTGGGAAGGCAAGATGACGGGGACGGAAACTCCAGACATCGCCTTCGTATACATTACCGGCAGCATCTTCCTCGTCGATTCGCCAGTAATAGGTGTTGAGGTTGGATGTCTGGTTGAGCGTATATTTTGCCTCGGTAGTTGTAGCTACTTCTGTAAGACTGTTGGCATCTGTACCCATCAGAACATGGTGCTTGACGGCTTTTTCGGCTGAAGTCCAGGAGATGGTGAGCGATCCGTTATCGGCATCGGCATGATAATCTCTCTTCTCCGGATAAGGATCTGTAGCTGCTGTCTGTGGATTCGGACGGTCGAAGATGAGGGCGTTGATGGTGAGCGAGGTGGTATAATTGCCGCTCTTGTCATCGCTGGCACTCGGTGTGGTAACGTAAGAGATGACGACATCCTTTCCCTCTTCTGCTACAAAAGTTACGTACGACATGCCGCAGGCTGATGGAGTCAGGGCTCTGTTGGTCTGTGCGATGCCTTCCTGCTGCCTGGTACCGTTGACGTATACATCGAGCTTCGGTGCATTGAAACCATCGTTGTTGTTATGATAAGCCATCAGCGAGTGCTTGCCGGCGCTCAGCCCCTTGAGGGTGATGTTGAGGCGGACGGCACCTTCGGTTACCTGTGGGGTGTTACCGTCTTCGTAACCATAGATGGCAAAGCCGTCGGCGATGAGCTTGGAACTGCTGAGTCCGTTCTTGAACCAGCATGATTTCAGTCTTCTGCCTGCATAAGAGGCATCATTAGCCAGCGTGATGGTGATAGGATTTCCGTCAGCATCTTCTACTTCCTTCGATTCTGTTTCGCAGGTGTTTACTGCCCATGCTGTGTACTCGGGTTCATTGACCTGTGACTCGGAACGACCTGCCAGATTGAAGTCGATTCTCTGTGCCGATGCTGTCAGTGCTGAGACTAAAGCCATCGAGAATAATACTTGTCTTTTCATGTTTTACCTTAAGTTTGAAAGTTGTTTATTTCGTTTTTATTGATTCTTCGGGATTAGATATTGTTTGGTGTATCATCTTTTGTGTTTCCACACCGCTATTGGGTAATAGCGATGTGGAAAGTACGTTGCAGGGATGCCACCTGGTCTTTGTCGGTTGCCTTCACCTTGATGTCGATGAGGCAGTCGGCAGCCTTTTTGTTGAGGCTGATGGTGAGGATTCCCTTCTTATTGAGTTTCATCTTGCCTTCCTGTGGCTGGATGCTGTTCTCCAGGGTGAAGACTGGCTGCTGGTTGTAACCGGCGAAATACTGCTTCAGGTCGATAGTCAGCTTATTGCCTGCTGAGGTGATGAAATGTGGTTCTGCAAGCCAGTTGAGATAACGTTCCAGCTGCGTATATTCGCCATCGGTCAGCTCGTTGTTGTCGGCAGCTGACGGGTTGGTACCAGCCAGCTTCTCCCACCAGTCTGGCATTCCATCCTGGTCGGTATCCCAGTTGGCAGGGCGACGGTTGGTGAGCGCTTCAAACTCCTTCCAGGCATCGTTGCCGGCATCCAGGTTATCATCTATCAGTCCTTTCTTGCCGGTCTTGGAACCAACATATTTATAGGTTCCGTTCAAGGTTTCTTCTACCATGCGCTGGTCGTGCTGGTCGATGCAAGGCTGGTTGGCTCCCACATCGCTCAATACGTTCTTGAAGGCAGCGCGGGCACTTTCTACCTTGGCATAGGATGGGAAGAATGGTTTGTCGGTAAATACCTTCCAGTTGACTACCTGTCCGTGAGAAGTGGTATATTTGTAGGTTTCGCCTTCCTTGTCGCTGACCAGTTCTCCATGCTTTCCTGCCACAGCTCCTGCATTCTGTTTCATATCGCCCACATAGTTCTGGCGGATATTATCGTGCATGTAGTAAGCCTGACTTCCCTGGCCGGTACCTTCCAACTGGGCATTGAGGATATATTTCATGCTGGTGGCTGGTCCCATCTTGTAATAGTTGCCAACAAAGTTTACTTCGTGGGCTCCTCCGTCGCAGGCACGGTTGCCCCAGTTGTATACTACATTATTAAAGAGATCGAGCTTTCCGGCATAATATCCGGCTCCGTCCAGTCCGCCACCCATACTCCAGTTTCTTCCTTCGTTGTTGGCAAGCAGGTTGTGGTGGAACGAGCCTACATTACCACCGATGGTTGCAGCATAACCATGCTTGGCGTTGACATAATTCTGATGACCAGCCTGGTTGAGTGCTTCGGAGATGAGGTTGTGCTGGAAAGAGATGTTCTTGCCGTTGCGGCTGGAGAAAGCCTCGTCGATGGTCCAGCCTACCGAACAGTGGTCGATGATGGTATTGTCGCAGCCTGCAGCACCCAGTCCGTCGAGGGTAATGGTCTTGCCGTTTTTATCGAGATATTTTCCCAGTCGGAGACGGATGAAGCGGAAGATGCCTTCTGATCCGAAACCGAAAGGATGCTCACGGAGAAGGATTCCCTTGCCGGGTGCAGTCTGTCCGGCTACCGTGATGAATGGATCGGAACAAACCAGACGGTCTTTCAGGTCGATGATGCCGGCAACATCGAAGACGATGGTACGAGGTCCCTTAACCTTTGTGATTCCGTATCGGAGAGAGCCTGGCTGCGGATTCTCAGGGTTATCTTCTAAAGAGGTAACATGATAAACCGAACCGCCACGACCGCCGATGGCAAATCTTCCATATCCCTCGGCACCTGGGAAGGCGAGACGGCGTGGACGGAAGTTCCATACTTCGCCCTCTGAAACCTTGCCGTTGGCATCTACCTCGTCTACACGCCAGTAATAATCGTTGGCGCTGCTGAGACCGGTGACTTCGAAAGCGGTTTCTTCTGTGGTGGCAACCTTCTTCAACTGGTCGGCGCGCTGTCCTATATAAATAAGGTGTTGCTTGGCACCTTCGCCGGCTTGCCAGCGAAGAACAACCTTGCCTCCTTCTGCATTGACGTGAAGATCATCATCGGCAGGATAAGGGTTGAGAGCGGTGGCTTTCGGGTTGGCTTTGTCGAATACCAAACCATTGATGGTGAGCGTGTTGTTTGCGTTATCCACACCTTGTAACTGATAGTGGATAACTACAGGCTGGTCGTCGGTTACATCAAATTCAATGTACGACTGGCCGCTCTGCGATGCCTTCATCTCTCTTACGGTCTGCTTAATATCCTGTGCAAGAATCTCCTGCATCATGCTCTTCTGCTGGATACGTTTCTTGCCCTTCTTCACGGTGATTATCTGTTCCTTCTCTCTGGAAACCTGGATAGAAGGAATATTGCCGGTAAGTCCGTCTACGATGTTGTGATAGGCAAGGAGAGAGTGATGCCCCGGTTTCAGACCTCGGATGGTGATGCGGAGCTGGGCATTATCGCCTTTTGACGGATATACTACGATACCATCGCTGGTGAGTCGGTCGCCCAACTGTATGCCCTGCTTAAACCAGTTGGATTTGATAATCTGGTCTTTTACGGGAGTATCGAGTGTAATCTCCAGTCCACCCAGAGCAAACTGGTATGTATTGCCCTGCTTCACACCAACAGGAGTGAAATTGAGGGCAGTAACTTCAGCAGCCTTTCTGCTGGCTATGTTGAAGTCAACCTGCTGCGCCTGGCTTGAAAGCGCCATCAGCGAAGCGGCAACTAAGGGGAAGCATCTTCTGTTCATCATTTTTCAACTTTATGTTTTTTGTTTTATGTTTCAATAAAATAATAGATAAGTAACTTTCGTTTATATATTATAGGTGTAAGACGTTCCTGCGGATGAAATGTCCCCACCTGTTCCCGAAAAAATGCGCATGTTCATTGAGGACAAAAGAAAGGGAAAGGCGTCTTTAAGATATAATGAACAAACAATATTAAAACAATGCAAAGAAGTAAGAAGATTTTCGCTGCGATGGCATTGACTATCTTGCCAGCAGCAACTTTCGCTCAGTATCCTACTATTACAAAGGAGGCTCAGGCGAAGATTGATTCTATGCAAGCTGCATGGACTGCCCATTCTGATTCTGCTTGGGCTGTGGCTTTCCCTATTGTAAAACAAGAGGCAATGGCAGGACGTCCTTATGTGCCATGGGCTTCCCGTCCATACGATTTGCGCCAGGCTAAGATTCCTGCATTCCCAGGTGCTGAGGGTGGCGGTATGTTTACCTTCGGTGGCCGTGGCGGCAAGGTGCTGACTGTGACCAATCTCAATGATGCTGGTCCTGGTTCTTTCCGTTGGGCTTGCGAACAGGGTGGTGCCCGCATCATTGTCTTCAATGTATCGGGAAATATTGTATTGAAGACTCCAATCATTGTCCGTGCTCCTTATATCACCATCGCCGGACAGACAGCTCCTGGTGAGGGCGTGATGATTTCGGGTGAATCTTTCCAGGTTGATACCCATGATGTCATCGTTCGCCACATGCGTTTCCGCCGTGGTAATACCCATGTATGGTATCGTGAGGATTCTTTCGGTGGTAATCCGGTAGGTAACATCATGATTGACCACTGCTCTTGCGAGTTTGGTCTGGATGAGAATATCTCTTTCTACCGCCATATGTTCGATTTGCACGACGGTAAGCCAAAACGCAAGGTGCCAACGGTGAATGTAACCATCCAGAATACCATCTCTGCCAAGGCACTCGATACTTGGAACCATGCCTTTGGCAGTACAATCGGTGGAGAGAATTCTACCTTCATGCGTAACCTCTGGGCGGATAATACAGGCCGTAACCCTTCTATCGGATGGGGTGGTGTGTTCAACTTCGTGAACAACATCGTTTACAACTGGGTACATCGTACAGCAGATGGTGGTGAGTTCTCAACCATGAGCAACTTCATCAACAACTATTATAAGCCAGGACCTCTTACTCCGAAGGGTGCCATCAGCTACCGTATCGTGAAGAGCGAAAGCCGAAGCAACAAACTCTTCCCTTGGGCTCAGTATGGTCGTATTTATGCTGAAGGAAATATCGTAGAAGGCAACGAGGCTGTAACCAAGGATAACTGGAACGGCGGTATTCAGATTGCTGATAAGGATCTTCCAAATGGAATACCTGCAGATGTAAAGGCTCTGATGCGTTCTAACGAACCATTCGCCATGCCACACATGACCATTATTCCTAAGGACCAGACTTTTGATAAGGTACTTGAGAATGTGGGTGCAACCATTCCTTCCCGCGATATCGTGGACCAGCGCATCGTAGAAGAGGTTCGTACCGGTCAGGCTTACTATGTAAAGAAACTGCCTAAGAAGAATCCATACGGCGACTTCTGGGGATTGGCTGACAAGTCGAAGGCTGAAGATGGCAGTTTTAAGTACCGCCGTCTGGACAAGGAATCCTATAAGTTGGGTATCATCACAGACATCTGCCAGGTTGGTGGATTCCCTAAATATAAGAAGGTGAAGCCTTATGTAGATACAGATGGCGACGGTATGCCTGATGAGTGGGAGATTGCCAACGGCCTGAATCCTAACGACCCTAGCGATGCCAACAAGGATTGCACTGGTGACGGATATACCAATATCGAGAAGTATATCAATGGTATCAGCACCAAGGAAAAGGTGGATTGGACTGACATGAAGAACAACCACGATACTTTGGCTGAGAAGGGAAAACTCCTGTAAATCAGAAATGAATGCCCGGAGTTGTTTCTCCGGACTCATTTCTTAATGCATGACAAGAATATGAAAAAACTTTTGAGAAATAAGTTGTTAGGCGCAGCCTGTCTGCTCTTGCTTCCTTTGGGAGCAGGAGCACAGGTACAGCTCGACAGCGTGGGGCGTGATGCCAAGTATGTGAACAACATCATCGCCCGTTCGCAGAAAATCGTGGATGCGCTGCAACTGACTGATAAAAGCAGCAAGCAGAATGTGCTCCACATCATCTGTAACCGTTATTTCCTGCTGAACGATATCTATGAGAAGTTCGGCAAGAATAAGGCTGAGCGTGATGCGGAACTCTATAAGCACCACTTTGAATTTGCTGCCAATCTGGAAAACTATCTCTCAGAGAAGCAGGTAGAGCAGGTGAAGGATGGTATGACCTTCGGTGTCGTTCCGAAAACCTATCAGGCTCATCTGGAGATGATTCCTTCTCTGAAAGAAAACGAGAAACTCCAAATTCTCAATTGGTTGAAAGAAGCTCGCGAGTTTGCCATTGATGCCGAAAATTCCAAGGCTAAACATGGCTGGTTCGGAAAATACAAAGGACGCATCAATAACTGGCTCACCAAACGGGGCTACGACCTGAAGGCGGAGCGCGAGGGGTGGTATAAGCGTATTGAAGCGGCAAAGAAAAAATAAACAGTTTCCGTAAGGTTATAAAAACTCTGATGAAACAAGAGGTATGAAAAGATTATTTTCTATATGGATATTTACGTTAGTAGGGGTTGTGCAAATCTTTGCGCAACCCTTCGCGTTTGATTTTAGCTACGTGGGCTACCAGCAGAGCGAAAAGGAGATTCCGGATGCGGACGTTGTGGTCTTCGTAAAATGGAAAGAAGGCGACCAGAGCGCTCGCATACAGAAAGCCATCGACTTTGTTTCTGCCCGCAAAATGGATAAGAAGACGGGACTACGAGGGGCTGTCTTGCTCGATAAGGGTGTATTCGAACTCTCACAGCCGCTTCGCATCCAGACTTCGGGCGTGGTGCTGAGAGGTACTGACCGCAATCAGACGGTGCTATATAAAAAAGGTGTAGACCGTGGGGCGGTGGTGTATCTGGAAAGCGAAAAGCAGATGCAGATGCTGGGCGAACCAATGAAACTGTCTGCTCCCTGGAAGTTGGGAGAGCGGAAGGTGACACTGCCTGCCGGCTGCAAGATGGGCGATGAAATCCTGATTGTCCGACCTTCTACCAAGGAATGGATTCAGAAGATGGGCTGTGCTGACTTTGGTGCAGGCAAGGATCTGGGCTATTGGGGCTGGCATCCGGGAGAAATCGATGTGCGCTGGACCCGTAGTGTGGTTTCTGATGGAAAGGGAGGATTGCAGTTGGATGCTCCTTTATCCATGTCGCTCGGTCAGGATGATGCGGAATGCTTCGTTCAGCGCATCGCCGGTAATGACTGGCGCTTGAAGAATGTGGGTGTAGAAAATCTCACGATAGATTCTGAATATGATGCTACCAATCCGAAGGATGAAAACCATGCCTGGGAGGGTGTATATATTAATAAGGTGAAAGATGGTTGGGTGAGAATGGTGAATTTCCGCCATCTGGCTGGTTCGGCTGTAGTAACCCAGCGTGATGCTTCCCGTATCACGGTAGAGGATTGCATTTCTCAGGCTCCTGTCTCAGAAATCGGTGGCTACCGTCGTCGCACCTTCCTCTGTATGGGCGAACAATGTCTGTTCCAGCGTTGCTATTCTGAACAGGGCATGCACGATTTTGTGGCTGGTCTCTGTGCAGCGGGTCCTAATGCCTTCGTACAATGTGATGGTTATGAATCGCTGGGTTATAGTGGTGCAGTGGGACCTTGGTGTACAGGATTGCTCTTCGATAATGTGAATATCGATGGCAATGACATCAAGTTCTGCAATCTCGGTCTCGAAGGTTACGGCATCGGATGGAATACAGCCAACAGCCTCGCTTACCAATGTACGGCTGCCGGAATCTTTGCCGACAGCATTCCTGATGGCAGCAACAACCATGTGTTTGCCTGTTGGGCGCAGTTTAACGGTTCTGGCGATTTCCAGCAATGTAACAATCATGCCAAACCATGGAGCCACTTTGCATCTCTTCTGGAGAAACGCCTGGGTAGGGATGTCTCTGCTCAATGTCGTGTGCTGGAGAGAGAACGCAACAATGTGAGCAATAATCCTACCTATGATGTGGCACAGAAGATGGTGGAAGAGGCGCGCAAACCTCGCATCACCATGCAGATGTGGATAGCAGACAGCGCCCGGTTCATGGCTTCTGTTTCTCCTGTTAGGGCTATGGATGTGGATAAAATCAAGGAACGTTCTAAGAAAAAGGCGGATCTTGCCCATGCCGGGAAGCCTGTCTTCGCGATAAAGGAGGGTAAGATCATGGTGGCTGATACGCTGTTGAAGGGTGCAAGAATGAATACTCCTTGGTGGAACGGACGTGTTCGTTACTCGGCTTTCCCTAAGATTGCCGATGCCGTGACCCGTTTTGTGCCGGGAATGGAGGGACAGGGCACTACCACCCGTGTGGATAGTGTGGTGGCTCATCTTCGTGATAAGCATGTGGTGCTCTTCAATCAGAACTACGGCTTGTGGTATGACCGCCGCCGTGATGACCACGAACGTGTGCGCCGCCGTGATGGAGATGTCTGGGCTCCGTTCTATGAACAGCCTTTTGCCAGAAGCGGACAGGGCACGGCTTGGGACGGACTGAGTAAGTATGACCTTACAAAGTTGAACCCGTGGTACATCAGCCGCATTAAGGAATTGGCAGAAAAGGGAGCCAAGAATGGTTTGCTGGTTATCAACCAGCACTATTTCCAGCATAATATCCTGGAGGCAGGTGCCCATTGGGTAGATTGTCCATGGCGCCCAGTCAACAATATCAATGGTACGGTGTTCCCTGAACCTGTTCCTTTTGCAGGTGATAAGCGTGTATGGATGGCTGAATACTTCTATAATATAGATAATCCGGTGATGCGCCAGCTGCATAAGCAGTATATCATGAAGATGCTGGATGCCTTTGCTGATGAGCCGAACGTGATTCAGTCGATTGGCGAGGAATATACGGGACCTTATCATTTTACGAAGTTCTGGTTGCAGACCGTTGCCGAATGGGAGGCTAAGACGGGCAAGCATGTCTGGGTGGCTTTGTCGTGCAACAAGGATGTGCAAGATGCCATCCTCCAGGATCCGGAGTTGAGAAAGGTGGTTGACATCATTCATATTGAACAGTGGTATTATACCCAGAAGGGACTTTATGCTCCTGAAGGAGGCAAGAATCTGGCACCTCGCCAGTATCAGCGTCGCCTTCGTCCGGGCAAGGTTACCTATGATGATGTCTTCAAGAGTGTGAGCGAGTATCGTCAGGCTTATCCTGAGAAGGCTGTCATTTACAGTGGGGCTTCGGCACCCGAGAATGGCAAGGCAGTGATGGATGCCGGCGGCTCCTGTCCGAATGTGAAGTAATATGTAAGATGTAATAAAAATAGAGAAGATGAAAAGAATGATGATAACAGAATCTGTAAGAAATCTTTTATTGGATTCCGACTTTCTGGAGTCGGTACTCGGTTCTCCTATCGTAGAACCGGATGCCAACTCTGGGAGGCCGGCATCTTCTCGAAAGTTTGAGAAAATGTATCTTCCTGCCGAAATAGAGCAGGCAAAATATGTTCTTCTTCATCTTGACGAGATTTCTGACTTGTTGTCTGAAACAGATATAGAAGAACTGAAAAATCGCATAAAAAGCCACTTGTACCCTTAAAATGGGAGGAAAAATACACTGAATACCAATTTTTCCCATTCATTTACCTGATTTTTCCTTAGAGTTTGCCGCATTTAGGCTACTTTTGCACCATCAACAAACAAAAGTACACCTAAGATGAAAACAAACTACAATAACATCAGAGAAAGAGAGGAAGCAGCACAGACGTTGCTCGCTGCCTATCGCCAAGGCGACCAGAACGCTTTCATGTCTTTATATGATATGTACGCGGAAATGTTGCTCAATTATGGTCTGTGTATTACATCAGACAAAGAACTTGTAAAAGATTGTGTACAAGATGTGTTTATCAAACTCATCTCTAAAAGCCAGGATTTACAAGTTACAAAGGTAACCTCTTACCTGCTCATTTCTCTCCGCAACAGATTGCTGGATGAGTTTCGCCGCAAGAACTATATGACGGAGACTGCGGTGGAGGATATCCGTATCTCTACAACTGTAGAAGATGTGGAAAACTCTTATATCCTTGATGAAAGTTCGCTCAATAATGTTCGTAAGGTACAGATCCTGATGGATGAGCTGACACCACGCCAGCGCCAGGTGTTCACCTTATATTATATAGAGCAGCGCAAATATGAGGACATCTGCGACATCATGCAGATGAACTATCATAGTGTACGCAACCTGGTACATCGTGGCATGTTGAAGTTACGTGCAGCCGTAGCAGTATAAACTCTTCTGAAGGAGAAAGGTGTTTGACTGATGTTATTGGTAGACCCGAAATAGAGATTTGCACTTTTAGGTTAGTGATTATCAAAAATAGGTTTATTATAGTTATAAAAAATAGGCAGGGGACTCCGTGAGGAATCTCCTGCTTTTTGTTTTATGTCTTGTTGTTTCGCTTTACCCCAGCAACGCTTCAGCTATCTTGATGTCGAATGGGGTAGTAATCTTGATGTTCTCACGATTACCATCAACCATCGCAACCTGGCAGCCAAGACTTTCTACCACCGAAGCATCATCGGTAAACTGTTCCTTGTATTCCT
>ERZ650307.1160-NODE-1160-length-15019-cov-7.076049_pt1 | contig 15019 bp, 15 predicted proteins | sample MGYA00376243_ERZ650307 | MGnify/ENA primary metagenome ERZ650307 (study PRJEB26733, sample SAMN07839242) | wastewater metagenome | biome: urban; feature: artificial channel; material: waste water | place: USA: North Carolina | collected 2016-03-31 ... | reverse complement strand
GCCACGCTTTTGCGCTCAAAATCTTACTCGCGGATGAATTGTGAACAGACCCTAGAATCTCTTTTACACCGCCACGGCAGCTTTGATGTGCGGGTGCGGATCGTAGCCGCTCAATTCGAAATTTTCAAACTTGAAGTCAAACAAATCGGCCACATCGGGATTTAGCGTCATGGTCGGCAGCGGCCGCGGCGTACGGCTCAATTGCAGCTCGGCCTGCTCGAAATGGTTGCGGTAAAGGTGAGCATCGCCAAACGTGTGGATAAATTCGCCCGGCTGCAAGCCGCACACCTGCGCCACCATCATGGTGAGCAGCGCATAGCTGGCGATGTTGAACGGCACGCCGAGAAAAATATCGGCGCTGCGCTGATAAAGCTGGCACGAAAGCCGGCCGTCGGCCACGTAAAACTGAAACAGCGCATGGCAGGGCGGCAGCGCCATTTCATCCACCAAAGCCGGATTCCAAGCCGACACCATCAGGCGACGCGAATCGGGGTTTTGCTTGATTTGCGCCACCACATTGGCAATTTGGTCGATGTGGCGGCCGTCGGGCGCAGGCCACGAGCGCCATTGATAGCCGTAAACCGGGCCCAGATTGCCTTCTTCATCGGCCCATTCGTCCCAAATCGACACATTATTGTCTTTCAGATATTTGATATTGGTGTCGCCCCGCAAAAACCACAGCAATTCGTGAATAATCGAGCGCAAATGCAGCTTTTTGGTGGTGAGCAAGGGAAAGCCCTCGCTCAAATCGAAACGCATTTGATAGCCAAACACCGAGCGCGTGCCGGTGCCGGTGCGGTCGGCCTTGTCGGTGCCGTGTGCCAGCACATGGCGCATTAAATCTTGATAAGCTTGCATGGTTTCCTCACGGGTGCGGCCGCAGCAGGCGGCCTGAAAATAATGCGGCATTGTAACACCGGCGGGGCGCTTTTTTAAGCCGCACGCCGGCACAAGCTGCTTTGACGCAAACCAACTTTTGCGCCAATTGATGCAGAATTTTGTTGGCAATTTGGCCTGCTACAGTTTATATTACGGCAGGTTACATCTTTTAACGCACCGTCTTTCCGGCAAATATATAATAAATATCGATTATTTCAAAAACCCTTAGCTTATTTTGACAACAATCAGGCATATCGGTATTCAACTGCCCTGAGCCAACATCACAAAAAAGGAGCAACACATGGCCGTAGATTTGCATCAATTATTCGGACAAGTCAAACAGCGCGACCCGCACCAAACCGTGTTTCATCAGGCAGTAGAAGAAGTGTTTACCAGCCTCACTCCTTTTCTGGCCGCCAACAGCCATTATGCCGAACACGGCCTGCTCGAGCGCTTGGTGGAACCCGAGCGTGTGATTCTGTTTCGCGTGCCCTGGATGGACGACGCAGGCAATGTGCAGGTCAACCGCGGCTTCCGTGTGCAGATGAATTCTGCCATCGGCCCCTACAAAGGCGGCTTGCGTTTTCACCCCAGCGTGAATTTGGGCGTGTTGAAATTTTTGGCGTTCGAGCAAGTGTTTAAAAATGCGCTCACCACGCTGCCGATGGGCGGCGGCAAAGGCGGCTCCGACTTCGACCCCAAAGGCAAGAGCGACAATGAAGTGATGCGTTTTTGCCAATCGTTTATGAGCGAGCTCTACCGCCACATCGGCCCCGACACCGACGTGCCCGCCGGCGACATCGGCGTGGGCGGCCGCGAAATCGGCTATCTGTTCGGCCAATACAAGCGCTTGAGCAATGAATTCAGCTCGGTGCTCACCGGCAAAAGCCTCACCTACGGCGGCAGCCTGATCCGCCCCGAAGCCACCGGCTACGGCACCGTTTACTTTGCCGAATTCATGCTCGCCACCCGCAACGACAAGCTCGAAGGCAAAAAGGCGGTGGTGTCCGGCTCGGGCAACGTGGCGCAATATGCCTGCGAAAAACTGCTGCACAACAATGCTATCGTGCTCACCGTGTCCGATTCAGACGGCTTTGTGCATTTCCCCGAAGGCATGACCGAATTGCAGCTCGAAGCGCTGAAAGAATTGAAAAACGAGCGCCGTGCGCGCCTTTCCGTGTATGCCCAAGAGCAAGGTCTGCCTTATCACCAAGGCTTGAGCCCGTGGCATGTGCCCTGCGACATCGCGCTGCCCTGCGCCACCCAAAACGAGCTCGACGAAGCCGATGCGGCCATGCTCTTGGGCAACGGCTGCATCTGCGTGGCCGAAGGCGCGAATATGCCCTGCACCATCGCCGCGGTAGACACCTTTGTTCAGGCGCAAATCCTCTATGCGCCGGGCAAAGCCAGCAACGCCGGCGGCGTGGCCACCTCCGGCCTGGAAATGAGCCAAAACGCGCTGCGCATGTCGTGGTCGGCCAAAGAAGTGGATCAACACCTTTACAACATCATGACCAATATCCACGAATCCTGCCTGCAATACGGGCATGAAAGCGGCGGCTTCGTGAATTATGTCAACGGCGCCAACATCGCCGGCTTTGTGAAAGTGGCCGATGCCATGCTGGCACAAGGTTTGGTGTAGGGCGGGCGCATCAAAAGGCCGTCTGAACAGGGTTTCAGACGGCCTTTTTCTATCGGGCAACACAGCTTCTTATACCCATCCTAAAAATAAGCTTACAAAATATAATGAAATTCAAGAAAAAGTGACACAACGGGTAGGTTGGGTTAAAAATCCAACAAGCCCAGAGGCCGTCTGAAATCTTGGGTTTATCAACCCAGCCTACTTCGTTATAGAGCGTAGTTTTGTATCACTTTTTCTTGCATTCCACTATAAATATAAAAGCAGTTCAGCAGCACCATCCGCCCAGATCGGATTCTTAAAACCGACGTTCGGCCAACGGCCAAAGCAATGTGTGTGCCTTGTTCTGCGAACAAGTGTCGGATTTGAGAATTCGACCTACAGGCTGCTTATTTTTTAGGTTTGATATAAAAGGCCGTCTGAACGGTTTTCAGACGGCCTCTGCCTGTCATGCCATTATGGCCGATTGATTTGAAGCGGTATTATTCCTGCTCTTGCCGGTAAAAACCGCTTTTGAAATAAGCATCCACACCCTCGCGCAGCAACACCAGCGTCACCGCCGCCAAAGGCAGACCCACCAACATGCCCACAAAGCCCATCAATTGGCCGAACGCCATTAAAGAGAAAATCACCCAAAAAGGCGATAGGCCGATGCGGTCGCCCACGATTTGCGGGGTGATGAAAAAGCTTTCCAAAAATTGGCCGATGGCAAACACGCCCCACACCATAAAAAGCCCCTGCCACGAGCCAAATTGCAGCAACGCCGCCAGCGTGGCCAGCAAAAGGCCGGTAAACGCACCCAAATAAGGCACAAACACCAAAATGCCGGCAATCATGCCGATGGCAAAACCCGAATCCAGCCCCACAAACATCAAACCGAAGCCGTAAATCAAGCCCATAATCAGCATCACCATCAGCTGGCCGCGCAAAAATTCGCCCAACACTTTATCCATATTGCCCGAAATGCGCTGATAAGTGCCCACATAACGGCGCGGCACCATCGCGCGGATGCCGTGCGCCCAACGCTGCCAGTCGAGCAAAAAGTAATAGAGCAAAAAAGGCAGCAAAAACAAATTGGTCACGCCCAACACCACCGTGCCGACCTGCTTCATCAGCGTGGGCATGATTCTTTGCAGAGCATCGCGCACCGAGCCGGTGTGCGATTGCAGCCACGCCACAATAGAAGGCGTGTCGAGCGTGAGATGGCCGCCCAGCAGCATATTGATCCACGGCAGCACTTTGTTTTGCACAAAATCCACAATTTGCGGCAGCCGCGCCACCATATTGTTAAACTGATTCACCAGCATCGGCACAATCACCAAAGTGAGCGCCAAAATCAACACCAGCGAGAAAATCATCACCAACATCGCCGCCAGCCCGCGCTTCATGCCTTTATCGCGCAGCTTTTCCACCAGCGGGTTCAAAATATAGGCCAACACCGCCGCCACGATAAACGGCGTGAGAATATTGCCCAAGGCATAAAAGAGCCACACCACCACCGCCAGCACCGCCACGCCGGCCATCCACGGCCTGATGCCGCGCGTTTTCTTCTGATACATTGCTTTATTCCGGTTTGCAAACGGTGCAAGCATACCAGTTTGGCGGCGGCTTTGCATCTGCCTTTGAGGCCGTCTGAAACGCTTCAGACGGCCTATCCGATATCTGCCGCAAAGGCACGCGCAGCAAAATAAAAAACAGGTATAATAAAAACATTTTTCCGCTTCCCGTCCGCAGCTGCGGCAGCCACCCGCCCTGCCGCATGCATCACGCCGCGCACAACGCAGCCGCGCGCGCAGAAGCACCCGCACAACCGCATCACATTATCGAAAGAAAGCAAATCATGGCATTACCTATGGACGACCGCGACGGCAAAATCTGGTTCAACGGCCAACTAATAGAATGGCGCGACGCCAAAACCCACGTGCTCACCCACACCCTGCACTACGGCATGGGCGTGTTTGAAGGCGTGCGCGCTTATGAAACCGCCGAAGGCCCGGCGATTTTCCGCCTGCAAGAGCACACCAAGCGCCTGTTTAACTCGGCCAAAATCCTCGGCATGAAGCTGCCCTACACGCAAGACGAAATCAACCAGGCGCACATCGATGTGGTGAAAGCCAACAATCTGCATTCGTGCTATTTCCGCCCGATGGCTTATTATGGCGCGGCCAAGCTCGGCGTGGCGCCGCAGGCCGATGATGTGCAAGTGATTTTGGCCGCCTGGCCGTGGGGCGCCTATTTGGGCGAAGAGGGCATGAAACGCGGCATCCGCGTGCGCGTGAGCAGCTTCACCCGCCACCACCCTAATATCCACATGATTAAAGCCAAAGCCAACGGCAACTATCTGAATTCGATTCTGGCCAACACCGAAGCCACCCGCGACGGCTACGACGAAGCCATTTTGCTCGATGCGCAAGGCTATGTGGCCGAAGGCTCGGGCGAAAACATTTTCGTGGTAAACGAAGGCCGGCTCTACACCCCCGCCTTGGATGTGGCGCTCGACGGCATCACCCGCAAGAGCGTGATTGCCATCGCCGAAGAAATGGGCTTGCCGGTGATTGAAAAGCGCATCACCCGCGACGAGCTTTACGCCGCCGACGAAGTGTTTTTCACCGGCACCGCAGCAGAAGTCACACCCATCCGCGAAATCGACAACCGCGAAATCGGCATCGGCGAGCGCGGCCCCATCACCACCGAAATCCAACAGCGCTATTTCGATATCGTGGAAGGCAAAAACCCGGCCTACCGCCATTGGCTGACTTATGTGAAATAATTTGCCGGGATTGGTTCACCATTCATCCGCGAACAAGATATTGCCGCAAGATAAATCGTGAACAAACCCGGCATAGGCCGTCTGAAAACATTCAGACGGCCTATGCCGCAAAACAAACACAATACATCAAAACAGAATTGAATATAAAAGGATAAATCATGAGCGAACTCAAGCAAGACACCATCGTTATCACCCCGCACGATTTGCCGCTGCATTGCGCCGGCCCGCAAAACGAAACCTGGAACGGCCACCCGCGCGTGTTTCTGCCGATCGAATCCAACAGCAGCATCGAATGCCCTTATTGCGGCGCAGTTTACCGGCTCGAAGGCGAAGCCGGCCATCATTAAGCCGGAGGATGCCCGCATGAAACGCACCGCCCCGCTTTTGCTGATTTTCGCGCTGGCCGCCTGCGGCTCGCAAAAAGCCGTGCGCCCGACCGCGCCTGCGCCGGTGGTAGCCGAAACACAAACCTACACCATCGACTACAAAGCCGCCAAAGGCAGCGAGCGCATCAAGGCTGTGTATGTCAACAGCAACCGCCCGATTACCGTAGAGCTGCATCAAGGCGGCACTGTGGAAACCCTCACCCAAGTGCAATCGTGGGCCAAAGGCGCCGAATATGCCAACCCCGACACCCGCTGGCATGTGCAGGATGCCGCCGCCACGCTCACCCGCAAAGGCAGGAAAACGGCTTATATCGAAACCGATTAAGGCCCGGGGTCTGTTCACATTTCATCACGCGGCAATGCCGGCTCAAAAGCTTACTCGCGGATGAATGGTGAACAACAGGCCGTCTGAAAAGCGTTCAGACGGCCTCGCGCATTTCGGTGAAACAGCCTGAGCCACACCTGATTGTTGATTAGAAAAAGCCAGCCAAACCAATGCCGTTAGGTGGATTTTCGGGTTTGGCATTACAATAACAACCAAACCCCACATCCCTCCTTGCCATGTCGAAAAAAATCCTCATCATTTCCCCCAGCTGGATAGGCGATTGCGTGATGACGCAGCCGCTCTACCGCCGCTTGCAAGATTTGCACCCCGGCTGCACCATTGATGTGCTCGCGCCCAAATGGTCGATGGCGGTGTTTGAACGCATGCCCGAAATAAGCGGCATTCTGGAAAACCCATTCGGCCACGGCGCGCTCGATTTGAAAAAGCGCTGGCAGCTCGGCCGCCAATTGGGTAAGCGCGGCTATGATCAGGTGATTGTGTTGCCCGGCTCGTTCAAATCGGCCATCATCGCCGCCGCCAGCGGCATCCGGCAACGCACCGGCTATGTGGGCGAATCGCGCTATCTTCTGCTCAACGACATCCGCAAGCTCGACAAAGCCGCGCTGCCCTTGATGGTCGACCGCTACACCGCGCTGGCGCACCCCACTCAGGCCGAATTCAACGGCTATTCCGGCCGGCCGCGCTTTCAAATCAACCCACAAAGCCAGGCCGCCGCGCTTGCCCGCCACAAGCTCAACACCGCCAAGCCTGTGCTCGCTTTCTGCCCCGGCGCAGAATACGGCCCCGCCAAACGCTGGCCGCCGCGCCATTTTGCCGCGCTCGCCCGCCGCTATGCCGCCCAAGGCTGGCAGGTTTGGCTGTTTGGCTCACAAAAAGATTTCAGCATCGCCGAAGAAATCAACACCCTTTCAGACGGCCTGTGCATCAATTTATGCGGCCAAACCAGCTTATCCGAAGCCATCGATTTGCTCGCCTGCGCCGACACCGTGGTGTGCAACGACAGCGGCCTGATGCACCTGGCCGCCGCGCTGGGCAGAAAGCTCGTGGCCGTGTATGGCTCCTCCAGCCCCGACCACACCCCGCCCTTGAGCAGCCGCGCCCAAATCGTGAGCCTCAACCTCGATTGCTCGCCCTGCTTTCAGCGCGAATGCCCGCTCGGCCACACCGACTGCCTCAACAAGCTGATGCCCGAAACCGTGCAGCAAGCCGCACAAGCGCTTGCCGCCGCCGAATATTCAGACGGCCTCAGCACCTTTCCCAACCTGAAACACAACGAAGAAGCCTGATTATCCGGCCCGCTCCAAACTGATTGTGAAACAAAGCGGCAAACACAAATAAAAACGCATCAGATTTCGCTTCGCTCAAACCCTAAAACCACATCACACTTTAAAGAACACACCATGCTGAAAAAAACCATTAAATGGCTGCTGATTGTGCTGATATTGCTGGCTGCCGCTTGGGCTGCCTTGCTGTTTATCCCCAAAAGCAATCCCGCCGCCTACCGCATGAAAGTAGAACAAGGCCAAGGCATTTCCGCCGTGAGCCGCAAGCTTGATGACGACAAGATTATCTACAGCCGCCACGTGCTGCTGGCCACCGCCTACCTGATGGGCGCGCACAATCAATTGCACAGCGGCACCTACCGCCTGCCCGCAAACGTATCCACATGGCAGATTTTGCAGCGCCTGCGCGGCGGCCACCCCGACACCATTACCGTGCGCATCATCGAAGGCATGCGTTTTGCACAAATGCGCAATATCATCGACAACACCGCCGACATCCGCCACGACACCCGCGGCTGGAGCAATGAAAAATTGCTGCAAGCCATCGACCCCGATGCCCCGAGCAGCAACCCCGAAGGGCTGTTTTTCCCCGACAGCTACGAAATCGATGCCGACAGCAGCGATTTGCAGCTCTACCGCCTCGCCTACCGCACCATGCAGCAGCGCCTGCACGCCGCGTGGGACGAGCGCCAAAGCGGCCTGCCCTATCAAAACCCGTATGAATTGCTGATTATGGCGAGCCTCGTAGAAAAAGAAACCGGCCACGAAGCCGACCGCCGCCATGTGGCCGCCGTGTTTGTCAACCGCCTCAATATCGGCATGCGCCTGCAAACCGACCCCACCGTGATTTACGGCATGGGCAGCCGCTACCAAGGCCGCATCCGCAAAGCCGATTTGCAGCGCGACACCCCCTACAACACCTACACCCGCACCGGCCTCACACCCACGCCCATCGCCCTGCCCGGCCGCGCCGCACTCGAAGCCGCCGCCCATCCGTCAGCCGAAAAATACCTTTATTTCGTGTCGAAAATGGACGGCACGGGCTTGAGCCAGTTCAGCCACAACCTTGATGAACACAATGCCGCCGTGCGCAAATATATTTTAAAGCGCGAATAAGCCCGATTGGCAGGCACAATTCAATAGGCCGTCTGAAAACATTTTTTCAGACGGCCTATTTCGTTATAATCCGTTTTTATCTTTTCCAACCAACCGCGCTCAGCGCCGTTTGCCCACACGGAAGCCTTATGCAAGCACAATTCATCACCCTCGACGGCATCGACGGCGCCGGCAAATCCACCAATCTTAACGTGATTCGGAATTGGTTTGACAAGCGCCGCCTGCCGGTGCTGTTCACCCGCGAACCCGGCGGCACGCCTTTGGGCGAAGCCTTGCGCGAAATCCTGCTCAACCCCGCCACCCAAGCGGGCTTACGCACCGAAACGCTGCTGATGTTTGCCGCGCGCCAACAACACATCGAAAACGTGATATTGCCCGCGCTCAAAAGCGGCGTGCATGTGGTGTCCGACCGCTTCACCGATGCCACTTTTGCCTACCAGGGCGGCGGGCGCGGCGTGCCGTTTGCCGACATCGAAACGCTGGAAAACTGGGTGCAGGGCAGCCTGCGCCCCGATTTAACCTTGCTTTTGGATGTGCCGCTGGAAGTCTCCATGAGCCGCATTGCGCAAGCGCGCGAAAAAGACCGCTTCGAGCAAGAAGAAGCCGCCTTTTTCACCCGCGTGCGCGATGCCTATCTGAGCCGCGCCGCCGCCGCGCCCGAGCGCTATGCACTCATCGACAGCAACCGCGATTTGGCCTTGGTGCGCCAATCGGTGGAAGAAGCATTGAGCCGCCATTTCCAAAAGCCAGCGTAATTGAAGGAGGCCGTCTGAAAATCTTTCAGACGGCCTCAAGCCTTGTATAATAAACGCCACTTCATTTTGATAACGATACCCGCATGATTTACCCTTGGCACGCCGCCCAATGGCAAAAGCTGGCCGAACACTGGCAGCAACAGCCCAACGCCTGGCTTTTCACCGGCAAACAAAACACCGGCAAAACCGCATTTGCCCGCCACTTGGCGCAGGCTTTGCTGTGTGAAACGCCGAAAAGCCGCCACGAGCCTTGCGGCCAATGCCCCTCATGCCATTTGTTTGCCCAGCAAAGCCATCCCGATTTTTACGAACTCACGCCCGAAATCCCCGAGGGCGAAGCCGTGGGGCGCAAGCTGCTGCAAATCAAAATCGACGCCGTGCGCGCCCTCATCAACGATATCCAGCTCACATCCGTGCGCGGCGGCCGGCGCGTGGTGCTGGTGCACCCGGCCGAAAGCATGAATCTGCAAGCGGCCAACGGCTTGCTCAAAGTGCTGGAAGAGCCGCCGGCCGATGTGGTGTTTATTTTGGTCACCCATGCGCGCGACAAGCTTTTGCCCACCATTAAAAGCCGCTGCCGCCAAATGCTTTTAAGTCCGCCCGGCCGCGAAGAAGCACTGCAATTTCTGCACACACGCGGCATGGCCGATGCCGAAGCGCTGCTGGCTTTTCACAGCGGCGCCCCCCTTTTCGAGCCCGCGCCCGAGCAAGACGCCTTACGCCGCGAGCTGCTCGAATTATTGGCCGCGCCGCGCCTGTTGGGCATACTCGACTATGCCGCGGCCTTCGACAAACAAAAATGGCCGCTGGCCGTGTTTCTCGACTGGCTGCACAAATGGCTGCTCGATATCGGCCTGAGCGCCCGCCAAATGCCGCCGCTCTATTATCCCGCCCACGCCTCGGCCCTGCACAAAGTAGCCGCCCAAACCGATGCCGCCGCACTTTTTGCCCTGCTTGGCCGCTTATCTGCATTAGCCCCTTACGGCCACCACACCTTGAATGTTAAAATGCAGCTTGAACGCATTTTGATCGACTATCTCACCTTCTGGCAAAACAAATAAAGGCCACTCAAATGAACAAAACCGACAACCTGCCCGGCCGCATGATGGCGCTGCAATTGAAAGACAAACACCTGCTCTACAACAGCTATATGGCTTTTTTCGAGCACGGCGGCCTGTTTGTGCCCACCGACGATGCCTTTTCACTCGGCGATGAAGTGCTGCTGGCGCTGGAATTGGCCGAGCATCCCGACAAAAAATTCCTGCGCACCCAAGTGGCCTGGATCAACCCCGCCCGCACCTCGGCCAACCGCCCCAAAGGTATCGGCTTGGCCTTTTCCAACGATGAAATCAGCGCCCAAACCAAAAGCCAGATTGAAGCCGAATTGGGCAGCCTGCTGAAAAACGACCGCACCACCTTCACCCTCTGAGCCGAAGCCGCCCATGCAACTGATTGATTCACATTGCCATTTGAATTTCGAAGGCCTCGCCGAGCGCCTGCCCGAAGTGCTTGCCAATATGGCGGCAAACCAAGTGGCGCAGGCGCTGGCCATCAGCGTGAGCCGCGAAAGCTTCGAAGAAGTGCTCGCCATTGCCCAAGCGCACGACAATATCTACGCCAGCGTGGGCGTGCACCCCGACCGTGAAGACGCCGAAGAATTCAGCATCGCCGAAATGTGCGCCCATGCCGCCCACCCCAAAGTGGTGGGCATAGGCGAAACCGGCCTCGATTACCATTGGTGCAAAGGCGATTTGGCTTGGCAGCAGCGCCGCTTCGCCGAGCACATCGAAGCAGCCAACCAAAGCGGCCTGCCGCTGATTGTGCACACCCGCGATGCCGCCGACGACACCATGGCCATGCTGCGCGAAGGCCGCGCCCACGCCGGCGTGATCCACTGCTTCACCGAAAATGTGCGCGTGGCGCGCATGGCGCTTGATTTGGGCTTTTACATTTCTTTTTCCGGCATCGTCACCTTCAAAAACGCCGCCGATATTCAAGAAGCGGCCAAATATGTGCCCGCCGACCGCATCTTGGTGGAAACCGACGCCCCTTATCTCGCGCCCGTGCCCAAGCGCGGCCGCCAAAACGAGCCGGCCTATGTGCGCCACACCGCCGAATTCGTGGCCGCCCTGCGCGGCGACACCTTGGAAAACACCGCCCGCACCACCACCGACAATTTCTATGCCCTGTTCAACAAAGTGCCGCGCCCCGCTTAATTAATGATTGAGGGTCTGTTCACAATCAATGCGTAGCAAGTAGGTACGATTAGCGCAGCGTAATCGTACGCATGAAACTCACCGAACACCCAAAGCCAAACAAGCCGTCTGAAACAGCGTAGGTACGATTAGCTTTGCCAAAGCAAAGCGTAATCGTACGCATGAAACCTGCCGCACACCCAACACCAAACAGGCCGTCTGAACACCCAAGTTTCAGACGGCCTGCGAGGGTTTCAATCAACTTAAAGTCGATAGCGTGCAATATGCATGCGTACGATTACGCTGCGCTAATCGCACCTACGGCGCTGTTTTTTTACCCCGTCAACATCAAGCCTGCGCACGATACCACGGCATTTTCGCCACTTGCTGCGCCAAAAAATCGATAAACACCGCGGTGCGTGCCAAAAGCGTGCGGTGGCGGTAATACACGGCGTAAAGCGGCTGGCTGACATGCTCGCGCTCGTGTTCCAAAAGCGGCACCAGCGCGCCGCTTTCGCGGTCGGTAAACGTCATCAAATCCGACAAACACACAATACCGTTGCCGGCCAGCGCCAGATGGCGCAGGGTTTCTCCGCTGGAAGCGCGCACGGCGGGGCTGATTTCCAGCAGGCCGCCGCGGCCGTCGGGCAGCGGCCATTGGTTGAGCGTGGTGGGGGCGGTGAAACCGAGCAGGCGGTGTTGCGCCAAATCGGCGGCGCTTTGCGGCGTGCCGTGTTGCGCCAGATAAGCGGGCGCGGCCAGGATGCGGATGGCGGTGTGGCCGAGCAGGCGCGCGTGCATGGCGGAATCTTGCAAGCGGCCGATGCGCAGCGCCACATCGGTGCGCTCTTCAATCAAATCAATCAAATGATCGTTGCTGCCCAACTCGATTTCGATTTGCGGATATTGGGCGCAAAAATCGGCCAACAGCGGCGAGAGCACATGCAGCATCACCGGCACCGAAGTGTTGATGCGCAACACACCGCCGATTTGCGCGCGCCTCAGCGCCAGCCGCTCTTCGGTGAGGCGCACTTCATCGAGTATTTTGTGCGCCTGCGCCAATAGAAGGCGGCCTTCGTCGGTGATTTCCATGCGACGGGTGCTGCGTTGCAACAAGGTGAGGCCCAAATGCTGCTCGAGCCGGCTCAAGCTGCGGCTCACGGCCGACACGGGCATATCCAGCCGCTGCGCGGCGCCGCTGATCGAGCCGCTTTCCACGATTTGCACGAAAATATTCAATGCCTCTAAATCCAATTTCATTTTTGCACTTTCTGTAAAAATCATTTGCAGATTATCCTATTTTTCTGAAAATGTAAAAGCAGCATAATGCCGCCTGTGATGCATTTTCCAGCCCGGTTTTTTTCAGACGGCCTGCTTATGATGAAAGGAAAAATGATGATGCCTCCTGCTTTATTTGCTTTGATGCTCGGTGCGTTTGCCATCGGCACCACCGAATTTGTGATTGTGGGGCTCTTGCCCACCATTGCCGCCGATTTGGGCATCACGCTGCCCTCGGCCGGCTTGGCGGTGAGCCTTTATGCTTTATCGGTGGCGCTTAGCGCGCCGCTGCTCACGGCGGCCACCGCCCGCTGGCCGCGCAAAAATGTGTTGTTGATGTTGATGGCGGTTTTTGTGCTGGGCAATCTCTTGGCCTGGCAGGCCACAAGCTTCGCCACTTTGCTGATTGCACGCATCGTTACCGGCCTGGCGCACGGGGTGTTTTTCTCTATCGGCGCCACCATCGCCACCCAGCTTGTGGCTAAAGAAAAAGCCGCGCGTGCGATTGCGATGATGTTTACCGGCCTCACCGTGGCGCTGGTTACCGGTGTGCCGCTGGGCACGTTTATCGGCCAACATTGGGGCTGGCAAACCACTTTTCTGATTGTGTCTTCATTGGGCGTGGCCGCCTTTATCGGCAGCCTGCTGTTTATCCCGAGCCGCTTGCAGCAAGGTGCGCCGGCCACCCGTGCGCAGCAATTGGCCGTGCTCACTTCGCCGCGCTTGTGGTTGGTGTATGCGCTCACCGTGATCGGCTATGGCGGCACTTTTGTGCTCTTCACCTTTCTGGCGCCCATTTTGCAGGAATTGAGCGGCTTCAGTAACGATGCGGTGAGCCTGATGTTGGTTGCCTACGGCATCGCGGTGGCCACCGGCAATATTCTCGGCGCCCGCCTGGCCGACCGCGCCGGTGTGCGCACCGCACTGAATATTCTGTTTGCCGCCCAGGCTTTGGTGCTGCTCTCGTTTCTCTTCACCGCCGCGCATCCGGTGGCGGTGGTGTTCAGCACCGTGCTGCTGGGCTTAACCAGCTTTGCCACCGTGCCGCCGCTGCAATTAATGGTGGTGCAGCAAGCCGAAAAAGACGCGCCGCAAGCGGTGGAAGTGGCTTCCGGTCTCAACATCGCTGCTTTTAATCTCGGCATTACCTTCGGCGCAGCGCTGGGCGGCTGGATTGTGGCACACAGCGGCCTGATCCACACCGCTTGGGCAGGTGCGCTGCTGCTGGCGCTGGCCACCGCACTATCCATGCAGGGCAGCCGCAGCGGCAAAAAAGCCGCCATCACCCCTTGCTTGAACAACGATTGATTTTTAAACTGATGCTGTTACACAGGCCGCCTTTCAGACGGCCTGCCATTGAAAACCTTGATTTTTCAAAACCTTTATTTTCAGGAGCTTGATATGAACACCAACACCTTACCCGCCTTTGGCGTGGGCACTTTCCGCTTAAGCGGCCAAACCGTGATCGATTCGGTGAAAAACGCGCTCGATGTGGGCTACCGCGCCATCGACACCGCCCAAATCTATGGCAACGAAGCCGAAGTGGGCCAGGCCATTGCCGAGAGCGGCGTGCCGCGCAGCGAGCTTTTCCTCACCACCAAAATCTGGGTCGACAACTACAGCCCGAGCAAATTGGCCGACAGCCTCAAAGAGAGCCTGCAAAAATTGCGCACCGATGCCGTGGATCTCACCCTGATTCACTGGCCCGCCCCCGGCAACGGCGTGGCTTTGGCCGATTTTATGGGCGCGCTGGCCGAAGCGAAAGCCCAAGGGCTCACCCGCCTGATCGGTGTGTCCAACTTCAATATCGCGCAAACCCGCGAGGCAATCGAAGTGGTGGGCAGCGGTGAAATCGCCACCAACCAAATTGAATTAAGCCCTTATCTGCAAAACAGCAAATTGGTGGACTTTCTGCAAGCGCAAGATATCCGCGTCACCTCATACATGACTTTGGCCTACGGCAAAGTGCTGCAAGACCCAACCCTGCTCGACATCGCCCGCGCCCACCAAGCCACCAGCGCCCAAGTGGCATTGGCTTGGGCGCTGCACAAAGGCTATGCCGTGATTCCCTCATCCACCAAGCGTGAAAACCTCATCAGCAACCTCAAAGCGCAACAGCTCGCCCTCACCGATGCCGACATGCAGCGCATCGATGCGCTCGAGCGCAACGGCCGCGAAGTGAGCCCCGAAGGCTTGGCGCCCGAGTGGGATTAAACGCTATTTGGCAGCAGCCCGTAGGTCGGATTCTTGAATCCGACACTTGTTCGCAGAACAAGGCACGCACATCGCTTTGGCCGCTGGCCAAACGTCGGATTCAAGAATCCGACCTTGTATCTCTCAAACCAGGAATAAAACGCGTATTATTCCTAAAC
>ERZ650307.1150-NODE-1150-length-15089-cov-5.511507_pt1 | contig 15089 bp, 8 predicted proteins | sample MGYA00376243_ERZ650307 | MGnify/ENA primary metagenome ERZ650307 (study PRJEB26733, sample SAMN07839242) | wastewater metagenome | biome: urban; feature: artificial channel; material: waste water | place: USA: North Carolina | collected 2016-03-31 ... | reverse complement strand
GTGCTCTTCCGATCTGGCGTTGCGGGTCATCAGGCCGTGCGGCAGGAATCCGCCGTCCACGGTGAACCAGTTGGCGAAGCTCGCGCGAATGCCCGAAGCGGTCGGCACATTGGCGATGATCACATACAGGCCGCCGAGAATCATGGCCAGCACGGCCACGATCTTGATGATGGCGAACCAGAATTCGAATTCGCCGAACTTGTTCACGCCCATGAGATTCAGCGCCGCGATGGCCACGAGGAACACCGCCGCCGACACCCACTTCGGAATGTTCGGGAACCAGTAGTTCACGAACGAGCCGACCACGGCAAGCTCCACCATGGCCACCAGCACGTAGTTGAACCAGTAGTTCCAGCCGGAAATGAAGCCCGCTCGCCGTGACCAGTAGCGCGTCGCGTAGTAGCTGAACGCGCCAGCCTTCGGATCCTCGACCGCCATCTCGCTCAGAGCGCGCACGATCATGAAGATCGCGAGACCGCCGACGAGGTAGGCGAGCAGAATGGACGGGCCGGCCAGCTGGATGGATTCGCTGGAGCCGTAGAACAGGCCGGTGCCGATGGCGCCACCCAGCGCGATGAGCTGGATATGGCGGTTTTTCAACGATTTACGGAGCGTCGGCGGAACCGGTACATCGTCGGTTCCACGCGGCTTCTTTGCGGCGGTGACGTCGCTCATGGAGATTTCCTCTTCTCTGTTTCCTTGCGATTGCGCGTTGTGCGTTGCGCTCGCTGCTTGCGTTGCGTGCTGTTGCACGCTTGCATGTGCTTGTTTTGCTTGCTTTTTTGCGATTCGCCCTTTGTGAGGGAACGTTCCCGATTGTAGCGGGAAGCGGCGGGCAAAGTGTTGGTTTGTTCGTTCCGGAATGTCTGGTTTGCTTAACGGGTTGTTTGGTTTAGAAGTTCGATTCGCGCGATTGCTGTGCGATTCGAACGCGCGATTTGGACACGTGTTGCGGATGTGCGGTTTGGCGCGTCTTTCCAAGCTTCATGGTGTTCAATGGAATGAGGGGCTACGAACGGAGGTCGACATGGCATTCGTCAAGGACATGCTGCGAATGTGGGCGCATTCGTGGAAAAGATTCATTTCCATCGCCATGATCACGTTGCTCGGTGTGGCCGTGCTCACCGGCATTTACGCGGGCTGCCGTGACGCGTTCCGCAGCACCGATCGCTTTTTCGACGCGCAGGGCCTGCACGACGTCCAGGTGCTGTCCACTGCGGGCCTGTCGAACGGCGATATCGCCGCGTTGCGCAAGGTGAACGGTGTTGCGAAAGTGCAGGCGGAACGGTCGCAGGAAGTGACGTTCGATTTGGACGGCCGCAAGTCGGCGACCATGCAGGAAATCGGCACGAACGGCATTGACCAGCCATACTTGCAGGAAGGGCGCATGCCGAAGAAAGCCGGCGAAATCGCGGTAACCAGGAAATTTATTCGCGATTCGGGCAAGCGTATCGGCAGCCGCCTCACCGTAACCCCCGAATCGGCTTCCTCCGATACTTCCGATACGAACGATACGAACGGTGCGGACGGCACGAATGAAACGAACGGCACGGACGAGGCGCCGAGCTTCCCGACCAAGCTCACCATCGTGGGCGTGGTGCTCGATCCGCAGAACCTGAGCAACCCGGACGGCTACTCCGCCATGACCTCGTTCCGTTCCACCGCCACCACCGACTACACGTTCTTCGCGCCGTCCGATGGCGTGACCGGCACCCTCTACACGTCCGCCACGCTGCTCGTCAAGGGTGCGGCCGCCGAAAGCACGTTCGACGAATCGTACGAAAACACCGTCAAGCAGGTGACCGACCGCATCGACGGCACCGTGAAAACCGACCGCCAGAAGGCCCGTCGGCAGGAACTGCTCGACGCGGGCAACAAGAAGATCGCCGACGCGCGTGCGGAAGCCGACAAGAAGTTCGCGGACGCGCAGTCGCAAATCGACGCGAATCGGCAGCAATTCAACCAGCAGGTCGACCAGATTGTCAGCATGCAGGCGGGCGCGGCAGCTGCGGGAGCTGCGGCAAACGGCGCGAACGCAGGTGCGGCGGCGGCCGCAGGTGCAACTACCCCCCAACTTGACGAAACCACGCGTGAAACAATGCGTGAAACCATCATCGCCGCTAGTCCCGAACTGACGCAAGCCAAGCAGCAGCTCGACCAGGCGCAATCGCAATTGAACGAGCAGAAGGCAAGTACCGAACAAACGCTGAAAACCAAGGAAAACGAGCTGAAAACCAGCATTCCGCAAGTGCGCTGGTATGTGCAGGACCGGCAGTCGCTCGGCGGGTTCAGCGCGCTCAAATCCGACCTCGACTCCATCCAGTCGCTCGGCAACGCGTTCCCGATTGTGTTCCTGCTGGTGGCCGTGATGATGAGCCTGACCGCCATGGCGCGCATGGTCGAAGAGGACCGCTCGCTCATCGGCACGTACGTGGGGCTCGGCTACGGGCGGCTGGCGGTCGCGTCGCGCTACCTGCTGTTCGCGTTGCTCGCCTGCCTCATCGGCGGCGGCCTCGGCCTGATCGCCGGCTTCCTTGGCATTCCTGCGTTCCTGCTGGTCGTATTGCAAGGCATGTATGTGATGCCCGGCCTGCGACTGGAATACGACTGGCTGTACGGTTCGCTCGGCATCGCGCTGTTCGTGGTCGGCGTGCTCGCCGCCACCATCTACGCGTGCGTGCAGGAAATGAGGCAGACGCCCGCCTCGCTGCTGCGTCCGAAAGCGCCGCGCGCCGGCTCGCGCATTCTGTTGGAACGGATTCGGCCGGTCTGGAATCGCATCGGCTTCCTCGGCAAAGTGACCGCGCGCAACATCTTCCGCTTCAAATCGCGCCTCATCATGACGGTCGGCGGTGTGGCCGGCTGCACCGCGCTGATCGTCTGCGGCCTGGCCATCAACGACACCGTCGCAGACCTCGGCATCAAGCAATACCGCGACATCTACCAGTACGACCTGATGGTGGTTTCCGACGATTCGGACGCGTCGGCGATGCGCACGAAAGTCGCGTCAGACGGGCGCGTCACGTCATCGCTTGACGTGCGCATAGAGTCGGGCGATTTGACGGTTGCGGGCAGTGGCGACGGTGACAGCGGCAAGGCCGGCAGCAGCGGCAGCGAAAGCATCCAGCTGGTCGCGGTGCCGGAAAAGCATCTGTCCGATTTGGGCGAAATGGTCACGTTGCAGCCGGTCTCGTCCGGCATACTGGGCACGTCCGGCGTCGGCAAAACCGGTTCGCTGAAACTCGATGACGATGGCGTGATCGTCGCGCAGTCGGCGGCAAGCGCGCTGGGCGTCAAGGCCGGTTCCAAGGTGCGACTGACCAACGGCGACGGCGTGCAGGCGACGGCGAAGGTGAGCGCGGTGAATCGCAACCTCATCGGCTCGGATGTGTATGTAAGCGAAACCTACTACGCCAAGCTTTTCGACTCGAAAGACGCGAAGAACACCAAGAATTCCAAGAGTTCCGAGGATTCCGAGGCTCTGACGTGGAACGCCATGCTCGCCAAGCTTTCCGGCTCCGACACTTCGCAAACCGACTATGCGGAATCGCTCGAAGAGGACAGTTCGGTGATGAAGGCCGTAAGCTGCGCGCACATGGCCGACAGCTTCAAATTCGACCTCATGGGCGCGGTGGTGGCGCTGATCGTGGCGCTCGCTGGCGGTCTGGCGCTTGTGGTGCTGTTCACGCTCGCCAATACGAACGTGTCGGAACGCGTGCGCGAGATGGCCACGCTCAAGGTGCTTGGCTTCTTCGACCGCGAAGTGCACCATTACGTGAACCGCGAGATGATGATCCTCACCGTCATGGGTGTGATACTGGGCCTGCCGCTCGGCCGGCTCGTCGGCGGCATGCTGACGATGGCGCTCAACATGCCCTCGTTGTATTTCGAGGTGGAGGTCAAGCCGCTGAGCTACGTGATCGCGGCCGTGGCGACCATGGCCTTCGCGCTGCTCGTGCAGCTGTTCGTCAACCCCGTCCTCGACCGCATCGACCCCATCAGCTCCCTCAAGTCCGTGGAGTAGCGCCCCTCCGAAGCCCTCTCAGTTCTTCGGGTAGCGGTAGTTGTGGGGGAGTTGGGTGGTGAGCTGCGGGTCGAGGCCGAGTTCCTTGAGTTGGCGGTCGATTTCGAGGCGCGCACGTTCCACAAGTTCGGCGCGACGGCTGTCCAAACCGTTCAGCCCCTCCTGCTTTTCCAGCGATTTCAACGTCTCCGCCATACGCTTGAGCCGGTCCTGATGGTGCAGCAGCGCACGTACCTGCGCATGTTCGCGTACGATCGTCCGCCAATCGGATGGCGTGTGCGCAATCTCCCGAACCGCGGTGACCGGATGCACGTCGGCCACCTGATATGTGATCGAGCCGAGCAGCGGCATCAGGAACACCGTAATCGCGCCGGCTGCGACCAGTGTCGACGCGGTGTCGCTTTGCATGGTGCCGACCTTCACCGCCAGCGACGTGACGGCGACGATGATCGGCAGCGCGGTCGTGCAATACAGGGCTACGGTGACGCGGTGATGCGATGACAGCGGATTCTTGCGTTTGTCGAGCGATAGCGCAACATATACGGGCACCGCGCGAATCAGCATGAGCATGACGATGAACGCGACGAGCAGTGCGGGCCGGCCTGCCACGGCGCGCACGTTGATCGCGGCGCCTGACACCACGAAGAACACAGGAATAAGGAAGCCATAGCCGACGCCTTCCAGTTTCATTTCCAGCGACTTGCTGCCGTCGGGGATGATGTAACGCAGGATGAAGCCTGCGGCGAACGCGCCGAGCACCGCGTCAAGTTCGAACAGTGCAGAAATGGTGACAAGGAAGATGAGCAGGAATGTGGTCAGTCGCATGAGCGTTTGCGATGACGTGTTCGCATTTTCCGTAAGGAAACGGTACAGGCGATGGCCGGTTTTCAGTGCTTTCGTGGGTAGCATTGCGCACAGTAGGCAGATGGCAAGGAACGCGCCGAGCACGAGCATGGTCTGCCAGCCGGTTCGGGTGGATAGCAGGATGGCCATGGCAAGGATTGGGCCGAGTTCGCCCCACGTTCCGTACGAGATGATGGCGTCGCCGATGGGGGTGCCTTCGAGGTTGCGTTCCTTGAGAATCGGCATGAGCGTGCCGAGCGCGGTGGTGGTGAGTGCGATTACCGTGGCCACGCCGTTGATGCCTTGCTTGGTGAAGAACGGAAGGAATGTCACAACCAGCCAGGCGAGGCCTAGCGTGATTCCCCATGTAAGCAGTCCGACTTTGCCTTGATGTCCGGCGAGTCGTTTGGGGTCGATTTCGTAGCCGGCGAGCAGGAACAGGAACGCCATGCCGAGCTCGTTCAAGAGTTTCACGGCGTCGTTTACTTCGATCACGCCTAGTCCGTACGGGCCGAGCGCGGTTCCGGCGGCGAGCAGCAGCACGGTTTGCGGAATGAACTTGCCTGGGATCAGCTGCGCCACGATTGGGCTGACGGCCGCCACCGCCATGATGATGGTCAGGGAAACAAGCTCTTGCGTCATACCGTCGAGCCTAGTGAGCCATTGTGACCGGAGGTTGAAGAATGTGATTTCCGCTATCTGTGGCAGGTTTCTTCGGGGAAACCGACCTAGGGGGCATGATTCCTACCCCCTAGGTCTGGATTTGCTCAAGGAACCTGCCACACATAACGCAAATCGTTTTCTTGTGAAGGGCGAATCTGCCACATATAGCACGTTTCACGACATTAAGGGGGTCGGTCGCGTTTGCGAGGCGGCCAACCCCCGGTTCTCGTCCGCCGCGCGCGCACTGCCCGCCCGCCAAATGCTATCTAGCTTATAGATGGCGGGTGGTTCGCCTCATTTGCCAGTTCGGGGGTATAAATCATACCCCCGAACCGCCTATTCTCGTCTAGCACCCGCCATCTATAAGCGAAATACCTTTCCGCAAAGCCCCAAATCCGCCATCTATAAGCCAGATAGACCCATCAGTTTGACCATGGATAGACTCGGTTAGAGATGCTCTTGGCAAAAATGCCAATTTCGGCCTCCTGCAAAGGGTTTTGATGGGTCTAACCCATGATTTACATAAAACCTAACCCACGATTTGCGTAAGTCCTAACCCATGATTTGCGTAAAACGTGGTTCGCTCAGAGCTGTGGCCGGAGACCGTCCAAGTTCGACCGACATTATCGGAATCGTCAGGGAAGAAGGCACGCGGGCGGAGTGCAATATAATGTTCCCTATGGCTGGCAGTTCAAGGGGGCAAGACTGATGGCAGTTTTTCCGCATGGGAGCGTGCGCGGCGGGTCGAGAAGCGACGGTCCGCAGCAAATTAAGGACTTACGCGCCGACGATTTTTATGGCGATTCGCACGATGGCAACGACGGCTCGCGCGGTTCGCACGACACCACGCGCAACACGCGCACCTACGTTCCGCCGACGTTCGCCGAGGCGACCGATGTGTCCGAAGAGATTCGCGAGCGTCGCGCCGACGTGGGTAGATCCATTGCCCTGCGTGTGCTTGCGGCGGTGCTGATTCTTACCGCGCTCGGCATTGGCATGTTTCCGAGAGTGTTGCAATACCGTTCGGCGCGCGAGCTGGCGAGCACGTCCGCCCGTTCCGAGCAGAGCGTCGCGGGCTGGCCGTATCCGCAGGCCGACGAGGCATTCGCCGCGGCTAGGGCGTACAACAAGCGTCTCGCCAAGTCGGGGCAGCCGGTGATTGGCGAGGCTGAGGATCCGCTCGCCGAGTTGTACAACAACAATCAGTCTGGCTCCAGCGACGGTTCTGGTTCCAGCTCGACGGGCGCAGGCGCCACTGGCGATGGTAACAAGGATTCCGCTAGCTCCAAAGACGCGGAATACCAGCGTTTGCTGGATACTGGCGATGGCGTGATGGGTTCCATCCGCATTCCAAAGATTTCTGTGGATTTGCCGATCTACCATGGCACGTCGGAGCAGACGCTTGCGTCCGGTGCGGGGCATTTGTATGGCAGTAGTCTGCCGGTGGGTGGCAAGGATACGCATGCGGTGATTACCGGACATCGGGGTTTGGTTGAAGCCTCAATGTTTACGCGTTTGGATGAGATGCGGGTTGGTGATTACTTCTATATCGATGTGATGGGCCATACGCTTGGCTATATGGTGGATCGTATTACCGAAATCGAACCTAACGACACATCGCAATTGAAGATTACCTCTGGCGAGGATCGGGTCACGTTGATGACATGCACTCCGTACGGTGTGAATACGCATCGTCTGTTGGTTTCGGCATTACGTTCCGCCATTCCCGAAGAGATTCCCGCGGAGGATGATGCGGCAAAAGATGTGCGTGTGATTGCGGGCGTGGTGTCAGCTGCCACGTTGCTGGTCGGTTTGTTGTTGGTTTGGCTGCTCCGCTGTCCGTGGTATGTCCGTAGGCATGCCGCTTGGTGGCCAAAGCGCAACTAGGGGTTGATGGCGTTAATGTTGCACTTGACAGATGCTTTTTTGTCGGGGAAAATTCTGAAAGAGACATGACAACGTTTGCTTATAGTTTTTGCATCGCGATTTACGGGGGTAAGAATACTCTAGAATCGCGATGATATGTGCGATTTCAAGGAAAGTATATCCCCTTGATTACCTCGTTGGGAGGGTATGTATCCCTCTGTTTTTCTCCTTAAGGTTTAGGCAACGAAGCGATTGTCGGACGGTATGTGAAGCGAAGACGCATCAAATATACCGGTCGAAGGAGGAAGGTATTTCCCCGATCGCTTAACGGTACAAGGGGGTAGGCGTATGAGACACGTCTTTGAGCGAAACAGGGCGAGGGGCACAGGTCTGTTCACGCGTCGTGTCATTGCGGCCGTCGCGACGGTCGCAATGCTCGCCGGCGTGGGGTGCGTCACTGCTTCGTCAGCGGCGGCGGAAGATGCCACGGGAGCCTTGGAACAACAAATCGAGCAGCCGGTATTGCAAGAATCTGGGCAAGAGGATTCACAGCCGGTGGAACAAAATTTGATGGTGGGAGAAGAGCAGCCGTCAGAGCAAGAGCAGCCGTCAGATCAAGAGGCTTACCAGCAAGTCGAACAAGAAACGGAACAAGAAACGGAAGAAGAGACTGAGCAGTGGGTTGAGCAGGAGGTTGAACAACAATCTGAACAACAATCTGAACAACCTGATGAGCAGCCAGTTACGTTGTCCGCTCAACCGATTGCGCGAGCAAATCGGGCGCAGTCGGTTGCGCAGAACGAGACCGGTTCTCAGTTGGGCGCTCCGGAGAAGCATAAGCGCATCAAGAAGAACGATGATGGCAATTACACCGTGAACGTGGATGTGAAGGGCGCCGTCAACAGCACCACGGTCACCACCACCCAGCCGATCGACTTCACGCTGGTGCTGGATGTGTCCGGTTCGATGGACGATCCGATGAGTAAGACGGATCGGACCAAGCGGTTAGACGCACTGAAAGAAGCGGTTAAAGCATTTCTTGATGAAGCTGCGAATACTAATACGGAGGCCGGTTCCGAACTGGTTCGCGTTGGACTGGTGAAGTTCGCCGGCAACGAAAAGGACAAAATCGGGGATGACACGTACCGAAGTGGTGGGTACACCTACAACTACTCCCAAATCGTTAGCGATCTGACTGCGGATATGAACGGTCTGAAGAACAAAGTCAGCAAACTCAAAGCCGCTGGCGCCACCCGCGCCGACAATGGATTCAATCGTGCGGTCAAGGTGATGGGCAGTGCTAGTGCTCGAACCGATGCGAAGAAGGTCGTTATCTTTTTCGCGGATGGTTCGCCTACATCGTCTAGTGGCTTCGAGGGTAAAGTGGCAAATAAGGCCGTCGAAGCTGCCAAGGAATTGAAAGATGGTGGCGCCACGGTGTATTCCATCGGTGTTTTTTCCGGTGCTGATCCCTCCTCGATCCAAGGTAACGAGAACCAGTTCATGCACGCGGTGTCCAGCAATTTCCCAAAGGCAACGAAATACAACCAGCGCGGTGAAGGGAATATCAAAGCCGGCTATTATAAAAGCGCGACGAACGCTTCGGAGCTGAATACCATCTTCGACGAGATTGAAAAAAGTGAGACTACCACGTCCGCATACACCAAGGTGACCATGGAGGACACGCTCTCCGGCTATGTCGAGCTTGCGGATAGCAACTACAAGGTCGTTGCCAAGGATGCTTCCGGCAAGGTGGTCTCCTTGACTAAGAATGTCGATTACACCTTGACGTATGACGCGAGCACGAAGAAATTCACGGTCGCATTCCTGAAGCCTCTGGTCAACAACGTGACATACACGCTGGAATACAACGTGAAGCCCACGCAAAATGCATACAACGACTACGCCTCTAATCTGAATACCGGCAAGGATGGATATGCCGGCGTGAAGGGTGACGCGGATACCGATCTGGACGGGAACACCACGTCCTCGAACCAGCCTGGTTTCCATTCGAACGATTCCGCATGCCTGTCATACACGGCCGATGGCGTGGATCATGCATGCGGCGGCAATCCGTATCCGCATCCGGTGATCCAGGTGGTTTCCTCGACGCTGCATATCGAAAAGCAGTGGAGTGGAGACGGTGACAAGCCGGAAAGCATCACGGTGGATATCAAACAGGGCAACGATACCTATAAGACGGTCACGCTGAAGCGTGACGATAGCGGCAAATGGTCCACCGACGTGATTATTCCGGCAGGCGCCCAAAAGACGTACACGGTGACGGAAGTCGAACCGGACAGCCACTTGTGGAAGGCTTCCTACCAGCACAAGGTCGGCGATGGAAATCTCGCTGACGGCAATGCGGTGACGGTGCCGGAATCCACGGCATCGCAGGAAGCCACGGTGATCATCACCAACACGTTGAAGCAGACCATGCTGACGCATGCGATTGGCGTGCAGAAGGAGCTGAAGGGCCGCGATTGGAAGGATTCCGACGAGTTCACTTTCAAGCTGAAGGCAGACGATTCCAATCCAGACGCGCCGATGCCAGCTTCCTGCAAGAACCAGTCGGCGTGCACGGTGACGGTGAAACGCGATTCGTCTGACGATCACGTTGCTTACTTCGGCGACATCACGTATGACGCAGGTGAAGCCGAGTACACATATCTTGTGACGGAGAACGCTGGTAATGCTTCCGCAATGTATTACTCGCAGGCGGAATACCGGGTGGTCGTGTCCGTGATGAAAGACGGAACGTCCGGTGAATGGAGGGCCGTTGTCGAATCCGTGACCCAGCTGAAAACCGATTATGGTGCCGCTGGTTCGAATTGGGACGAGACCCAGCCAATGCTGTTCACCAACCAATACATTTCGGCATCGTCACTGCCATTGACGGGCCGCATGGGTGCGGAACGATGGTGGCAGATTGCGGCCGGCGGAGTTGGCGTGCTGGCATTGCTCGCCGTCGCTGCGGCCGACCAGTGGAGACGTAAGAAGCGGCTCAGCTGAATAACACAGGATTTGCGGATCGCGGGGGCGCGTTGGGTTCCCGCCTCCCGCGATTGCAGAAAACAGTAACCAACAATCAAGGAAGAGGAGATTCTCATGAAGATGAGGAAGCTTTTCGCAGGGCTGGCCGCCGCGGCAACGTTGCTGAGCGGCATGGCCATCGGCGTCGCCGCCGCACAGGCTGATGATGCTCCATTGCTGCAAGTTAACCACGCACAGGAAGGCCATACGTACACGCCATACAAGTTTGCCATGTTTGAGAATCCTGGCGATGGCTCGGTCGAAGTGAAAACGGTTGACGCATGGAAGGGAGCTGTGACCACCGCTGCTGACGCGGCTGATGGAAGCCACAACGGCATCCCGACAGAGTACAAGGATAATCCAGCCGCCTATGTGGCGACGTTCACTGCGGATCAGCTCCGTGTCTTCGCCAAGACCTTGGCTGGAATTACTCCGCCGGCAGGACCTGATGGTACTGGCCTGACCGTAACTACGGAGCAGGCAAATACGAGCCAGGCGGTCAATGTGAACGGAGAAGGCTGGTATCTGGTGAAGGATACGTTCACCAAGGCTGGCGAAACGACTGTGACGTCGGGAACTCCGGCTGTGGTGGCCACCACCGTCAATGGACTGTCCAATCTGAGGATTGCGGCCGATACGACGACCGGTCAGGGCAACATCACGACTGAAGGCCAGTTCAACGCGAAGAACGCGAATCCGACCGACGAGCCGCTCAAGTTCGCCCGGATGAATGACGTGGATGTGAACGGTAAGAGCGTAAAGGTGGGCGACACCGTGGACTTCACTGTGGCCGCGGACGTTCCTCATGCTGCGGCTGGCTGGGATGCGTACCCCTTTACCATTACCGATACCGCGTCCAAAGGTTTGCGGATTGCGGAAACGAGTGACTTCAAGGTCCAGTTCGGAGATCATACTACTGTGGATCCCGATCTGTACACGATAACGCAGGAAGGCAATGCTCAATCCGGCACCACCACGACCATCTATTTTGCCGATGCCACAACGCTGGCCGGTAGGACGATCGTCGTGTCGTACCAGGGCACCGTCACCAAGGATGCGTTGGATGGCTTGAGCGGCAGTGTGGACAACAAGGCCACAATCACCACCAAGGATGGTACCAGCGGTGAAGGCAAGACTGTCCTTAAGACCTACGGTTTCCAGTTCACGAAGATTGGCAAGGAAGGGAATGAGGCCAAGCCTCTAGCCGGCGCCAAGTTCGTTGTCAAGAATGCGGAGGGCAAGTTCCTTAAGCAGGCTGAGGACGGTGCGTGGTCGTTTGTTTCCGATCAGAATGATGCCAAGACGTTCACTACTGAGAATGATGGTTTGGTGAAGGTCGCGGGTCTTGCGGCGGGAACCTACACGGTTGTGGAGACTCAGGCTCCGACCGGCTACGCCCAGAACTTCAGGGTCACTTTCAATGTGAAGATCACAGATGAAGGTCTCGTCACTTTCGAACAGGATGCCCTTCGTCAGGTCCAGCCGAACAATAACACCACTGCGAATGCCACCGCTACCGTGCTGAACGTGAAGAATGTCACTCAGCTGCCGCTGACTGGTGCTGCGGGAACCGTGCTGTTCACGGTCGTGGCGCTGCTGGTGGGTGGCGCTGGCGTGGCTGTGGCGGTCAAGAGCCGTCGCCGCACGTACTGAGCGCATGCGTTCGGTGTGAGTGAGTTGTGAATTGACTCACTCACAATAAAAGTCAATGCGGGCGGTTGTGGATATTCCATAATCGCCCGCATTGATGTGTGACCGACCGGTTGAAGTGATATACGGTCAGCAATATTTGAAAAGCTGCTTGTGAGAAGTCGGATATACACTTGCTTCATTACGGGGTATAGCAAAGGGGGTAAAACGATGCGCGGTGGAGGATCATTCAGCATGGACGAGCTCCAAATGTTGCGGGATCTGCCGGCGGTGGCCAACGTATCGAAAGACCGCATCACGTACTCCAACGCTTTCAAACAGGTGTGTGTCATACGGTATCTTGCGGGGGAATCGCCGACCAAAATCTTCCGCGAGGCGGGATTGCCGCCGGAACTGATTGGGTATAAACGTATAGAACGAAGTGTGGCGCGTTGGAAGGCTGCCGTCCTCAAATCCGTGAGTGGTAGCAGTAACATGAGTAACGGCGAAATCATTACGGAGCTCGTCAACCTGTATGTTCATGCGGTGACGCGCAAGGAGAAACTCGACGACATCGCAGGAATCGCCAATCCCGATAAGGCGAACATTGGAAATGCTCCGCATCCGCTGGACGGGGCGAACGTGTCGGGGGGGGTATATATCCGCTGACGTGCCCGTCCCGTCCGATGCGGCTGCCATCGCCGTGCCGCCTGCACCTCTCAGCGCGAGCAGCGGCCTTGACAGCGAGACGGCGCTTGTCATCATCAAACAACAGGCTCGGCGCATCGACGAGCTGGAACGCGAAAACGAATCGCTCCGTGGCAAGCTGAAAACCTTGGCAAGCTGACTCCACCCGTCGCAAAGCGTTTTTTGGAAAAGATGCGAATCTGCCACATATAGCGCATTTCGCGGTACGAACAACGGCAGAGATTGTGCGGTTGACGCGGTAGGGTGTGAACATTATGACTTTTGGGAATACGAAAACCGGAAAAACTGGTACAAGCACGTCCGAAGCGACGGAAACCGCGCAAATCAAATCCGTCGAAAGCCTCGACAAAGACAACGACATGGAACGCGGCCTGAAAAACCGCCACGTCCAATTCATCGCCATCGGCGGCACCATCGGCACCGGCCTGTTCCTCGGCTCCGGCAAGTCGATCGCGCTGACCGGACCGAGCATCATCCTCGTGTACATCGGCGTGGGCCTCATCATGTTCCTGCTCATGCGCGCCATCGGCGAAATGATGTACAGCGACCCCAGCCAGCACACGTTCATCAACTTCATCACGCGCTATCTCGGCCGCGGGTGGGGCAAGTTCGCCGGCTGGACGTATTGGATCGTGCTCATTCTGACCGGCATGACCGAAATCACCGCCGTAAGCACATATTTCGTAACGTTCTTCGGCACATTCGGCATAGACCTGAACTCGTGGAAGTGGTTGATCGAACTGTGCTTCCTCGTAGCGCTCACCGGCATCAATCTGATTGCGGTGAAAGTGTTCGGCGAGGCGGAATTCTGGTTCTCCATGATCAAGATCACGCTGATCGTCGGTCTGATCGTCACCGCCATCGTGATGCTGATCATCGGCTTCAGCTACCCCGCCACGCACATCGAAGGCGTGGACGGCACGGTGTCGGGTGCCACGGTGAGCCTTACGAATATCACCGACGGCTTCCAGCTCGCGCCGAACGGTTGGATGAACTTCTTCATGAGCTTCCAAATGGTGTTCTTCGCCTACCAGCTCATCGAATTCGTGGGTGTCACGGTGTCGGAAACGCAGAATCCGCGCGAGGTGCTGCCGAAGGCGGTGAACGAGCTGATCATGCGTATTCTGATCTTCTACGTGGGCGCGCTGATCGCGATCATGGCTATTGTGCCCTGGCGTAACTTTCACGAGAATTCCGATGGCTCGTTCGGTTCGCCGTTCATCATGGTGTTCAAATATGCGGGTCTTGATTGGGCCGCCGCCCTGGTGTTCTTCGTGGTGATTACGGCTGCCGCGTCGGCGTTGAATTCGCTGATTTATTCGGCCGGTCGTCACTTGTATCAGCTTGCTTCGGATTCCGAGTCGCCTGCGATGGCGCGTTTGGCTGAGGTTTCCGACCACAAGGTGCCTGCGAAGGCGATCGTCGCTTCGGGTTGCATGATTCTGTTCTCCCCGATCATCAACGCGATTCCGGGTATTTCCGGCGCGTTCGTGCTATTCGCTTCGGCCGCCAGCGCTGTGGTGATTTTCATTTACGTGCTGACGATGCTCGCCCACCACAGGTATCGTCAGAGCAGCGATTTTCTACCGGACGGTTTCGTCATGCCCGCTTGGCAGGTGTTTGATTGGATTGCGATCACGTTCTTTGTGCTCGTGTATGTCACGTTGTTCCTGTCGGCGGACACGATTGGTTCTGCGATCGCCGGTCTGATTTGGCTGGTTGCGTTCGGCGGATATTGCCTGCTGCACGAACGATTCCAGAATCGCGATCTTAAGGAAGCCTTGCAGCGGTAGCGTTTGCGGGTAACGCAGGATACAAGTAAGGGGCGTTTGCCGAACGTGAGTGCATCACATACGTTCGGCAAACGCCCCTTTCAGCATGGTCTTTGCGCGAATCCCCATTACGGGATCCAGTGCAAATCAGCCGATGTAGTCGGCCTCGTTCGTCGGGCTGGACGGCACGGCATGATCTTCCGTAACCTTGCCCAAGCCAGACAAATACGCTTCACGACCAGCTTCGATCGCCTTCTTGAACGCGCGTGCCATCAGCGGAATATTGCCGGCGGAAGCGATGGCCGTGTATGCCATCACCGCGTCCGCGCCCATTTCCATGGCTTCCGCAGCCTGGCTCGGACGGCCAATACCAGCGTCGATGATCACCGGAACATTGGAGTTCTTGATGATCACTTCAATGAAATCGCGTGCACGCAGACCCTTATTCGAGCCGATCATCGCGCCCAGCGGCATTACGCAAGCCGCACCCGCGTCTTCAAGACGCTTCGCCGCAATCGGATCGGGGAACATGTACGGCATGACCACGAAGC
>ERZ650307.1140-NODE-1140-length-15118-cov-15.550289_pt1 | contig 15118 bp, 10 predicted proteins | sample MGYA00376243_ERZ650307 | MGnify/ENA primary metagenome ERZ650307 (study PRJEB26733, sample SAMN07839242) | wastewater metagenome | biome: urban; feature: artificial channel; material: waste water | place: USA: North Carolina | collected 2016-03-31 ... | reverse complement strand
TTTCAGACGGCCAAACCTTTCAGACGGCCAAACCTTTCAGACGGCCAAACCTTTCAGACGGCCTATACAGATATCGAAACGCTGTGCTATCGTGTTTGGCCATAATAAACAAAATGATTGCTTGAAATGACACACATTCTTCCCCTGCACCCGCCCGCTTTTGCACGCCTGCCCGAGGCTTTCTACAGCCGCGTGTCGCCCGAGCCTTTACACACGCCTTATTGGGTGGCGCAAAATCATGTGCTGGCCGCCGAAATCGACATGCCGCTTGCAGATTTCAACGATGACATGCTGGCTTATCTGAGCGGCAGCGCCGCGCATTATGATCCCGCGCCGATTGCTTCGGTGTATAGCGGCCACCAATTCGGCGTGTATGTGCGCCAGCTGGGCGACGGGCGCGCCATGCTGCTGGGCGAATCGAGCGATGCGCAAGGCCGCGCGTGGGAATGGCAGCTCAAAGGCGCGGGCAAAACGCCTTATTCGCGCTTTGCCGACGGCCGCGCGGTGTTGCGCTCGTCGATACGCGAATATTTGTGCTCCGAAGCCATGCACGGCTTGGGCATTGCCACCACGCGGGCGCTGGCGCTCACCGGCAGCCACGATGCGGTGTATCGCGAAGAGCCGGAAACCGCCGCGATTGTTACCCGCATTGCGCCGAGCTTTATCCGCTTCGGCCATTTCGAATATCTTTACCACACCGGCCGCCACGAGCAGCTGGCGCCGCTGGCGGATTTTCTGATTGCACGCCATTTTCCCGAATGCCGCGCGGCCGAAAACCCTTATTTCGCCCTGTTTCAAGAAATCGCCCGCCGCAGCGCCGAATTGGTGGCGGCCTGGCAGAGCGTGGGCTTCTGCCACGGCGTGCTCAACACCGACAATATGTCGGCGCTCGGCCTCACCATCGATTACGGCCCTTTCGGCTTTCTCGATGCTTACGACCGCCGCCATGTGCCCAACCATTCCGACACGGCCGGGCGCTATGCGTATAACGAGCAGCCTTATGTGGTGCATTGGAACTTGTCGCGGCTGGCTTCCTGCCTGCTGCCGCTGGTGTCCGACAGCGCCTTGATTGACGAATTAGAGCGCTTTCCCGAGCTTTTTCAGACGGCCTATCTGAATAAAATGCGCGCCAAGCTGGGCTTGCAAACCGAGCAAAAAGGCGATGATGAATTGGTGGCCGATATGTTTACCGCGCTGCAAAGCCGCAAAGTGGATTTCACGCTCTTTTTTCGACGCCTGGCCGATGTGGGCAATGTGCACGGCGAGCCCTTGCCCGAAGATTTGATAGCGCTGTTTCACGGCCCTGCCGAATCGTTTCACGCTTGGATCGGGCGCTATCGCGGCCGCCTGCGCGCGGAAAACAGCGATGCCGCCAAACGCAAAGCGCGCATGAATGCGGCAAACCCTTTGTATGTGTTGCGCAACTATCTGCTTGAGCAAGCGATTGCGTTGGCGAAAAACGGCGATTTCCGCGAAATCGACCGCCTGCACCGCTGCCTGCAAAACCCGTTTGAAGAAAAACAGGAATTTGCCGATTTTGCCGAAACGCCGCCCGATTGGGCAGGGCAGATTTGCGTGAGCTGCTCGAGCTGATTTGAAAACAGAAATATTTTAAAAGGCCGTCTGAAACCTTGTTCAGACGGCCTCTTTTATATATCGCGGCCAAATAAAAATCATATTGGCGCGCCCGTTTTTGCCACGCAACAAAATATCCGTTGCATGTAAAAATCCAATTTCCGATTGGAGGCGCTGCTTAAAAATTGTACAATCTCCACCTTTCCCACTGAATATCCGGCCATTATGCAAATCGGCGCTTATTCCGTTGACACGCCCATCGCGCTTGCACCGATGGCCGGCATCACCGACAAGCCTTTCCGCCAGCTTTGCCGCACATTCGGTGCCGGCTGGGCGGTGGGCGAAATGCTCACCAGCGACCCTTCGCTGCGCCATACCCGCAAAACCCTGCGCCGCAGCGATTTTGAAGGAGAAGAGGGCGTGCGCGTGGTGCAGATTGCCGGCAGCGAGCCGGCGCAATTGGCCGAAGCCGCGCGTTATAACGTGGCGCAAGGCGCGCAAGTGATCGATATCAATATGGGCTGCCCCGCCAAAAAAGTGTGCAATGTGCTCGCCGGCAGCGCACTGTTGCAAAACGAGCCGCTGGTGGCCGATATTTTGAATGCAGTGGTCAAAGCGGTGGATGTGCCGGTTACCCTGAAAACCCGCTTGGGCTGGCACGACGATCACAAAAATATCCATGTCATCGCGCAAATGGCCGAAGCGGCCGGCATTGCCGCGCTGGCGGTGCACGGGCGCACGCGCACGCAGATGTATAAAGGCGAAGCGGCTTATGATTTGATTGCCGAAGTGAAAAGCCGCGTGCAGATGCCCGTGTGGGTGAACGGCGACATCACATCCCCGCAAAAAGCCGCCGCCGTGCTAAAGCAAACCGGCGCAGACGGTATGATGATCGGGCGCGGCGCGCAAGGGCAGCCTTGGCTGTTTCGCGATGTGAAATATTTTGCCGCACACGGCGAGTTGCCCGAACAATTGAGCTTGGCCGAATGCAGCGCAACCGTGTTGCAACACTTGGCCGCCATGCATGATTTTTACGGTGAGCCAGCCGGCGTGCGCATTGCCCGCAAACACATCGGCTGGTATCTCGACCCGCTGCCCGGCGGCGAAGCGGCGCGGCGCGAAATCAACCGCCTCGACAGCGCAGCCGCGCAATACGATGCGGTGGCGGCCTTTTTGGCGCAATTGCCGCAGCATGCCGATGTTTGGGCATGTGTTTATCGTTGAGGCTGTCTGAAAAGCGGTGCGAAAAATAAATAGGCTTATTTACATTCCATATACAATACAGCCTGTCTATATGCACTTTTGCTTTGCTGAGCTGTTTTAGGCTCTGTAATTCGTATTGTGATGGAATTTCTCGACTAAATTGTTATGTGTATCGTATATATTCAAGCGGGTGCAATGTGCATTCAAGCGAATAGTGGATTGGGCGGGTTGCACTTTGCTGGTTTGGCTTTTCATGAAACAAAGGCAGGTATTTAACTTTTATCCATAAATTATGCCACTAAGATTTTCTTGAACGGCTTGTTTGGAGCTGCAGGCTATACTGAAAAATTGAAAAACAGCTTCCATGAGTTGTGTGATGCAGGGCATGGAAATATTAAGGGTAAAAATGAAATATCGCAGTGAAATTGACGGTTTGCGCGCGGTGGCCGTGTTGCCGGTCATTTTTTTTCATGCCGGTTTTTCTGTGTTTCAGGGCGGCTTCATCGGTGTGGATGTGTTTTTTGTCATCAGCGGTTATCTGATTACCAGCATTTTGCTGAGCGATATGGAAGCCGGGCGGTTTTCACTGGCGAGCTTTTATGAGCGCCGCTTCCGCCGGATTTTGCCGGCGTTATTTTTTGTGATGCTGGCCACTTTGCCTTTGGCATTGATGTGGTTGATGCCGTCTGAATTGAAAGCTTACGCGCAAAGCTGGGTGGCTGTGGCGTTGTTTTCATCCAATATTCTGTTTTGGTTGACCAGCGGTTATTTTGAAACCGCTGCTGAATTGAAGCCTTTGCTGCATACTTGGAGCTTGGGTGTTGAAGAGCAGTTTTATGTGTTTTTTCCGCTATTGTTGATGTTGTTGTGGCGGCGCGGCCGGCGATGGCTGTTGCCGGTTTTGCTGCTGGTGGCGATGGGCAGCTTGGCTGCATCACAATGGGGCGCGCACGAATATCCTTCGGCGGCATTCTACTTGTTGCCATTTCGTGCTTGGGAGTTGCTGGCCGGCGGTTTTGTAGCTTTTTATTACAAACGCCATGATCGTTTGGCGCAAAATCCGCAGCTGAACCAATGGGGCAGCCTGGCTGGTGTGTTGTTGTTGGCGGTGGCGGTGTTTACTTTCCACCGCCATATGCCGTTTCCGGGTTTTAGTGCATTGGTACCGGTGTTGGGCACGGTGCTGGTGATTATGTTTGCCACGCCACAAACTTGGGCTGGCAAGCTTTTATGCAACAAGCTTATGGTGCAGATCGGGTTGATTAGCTACAGCGCTTATTTGTGGCACAATCCGCTGTTTGCTTTTGCACGGGTGCGCGCCGAATTTCATTTGGAATCGCCACTGCTGATGCTCGCTTTGGCTTTTTTATCGCTGGTGTTGGCCTATTTCACCTGGAAATATGTAGAAGCGCCTTTTCGCAGCAAAGAGCGTTTTAACCGTCGCCAGATTTTCAGCATGAGCCTGCTGGGCAGTGCCGGTATTATGGCATTGGGTTTGGCCGGGCATTTTTATTTTCAGGCCAAAGAGCCGAAAGTGGATTACCGTTGGAGTGAGTTTGCGCGTCAGCATGAATGCCTGATTCAAGATGATCATGCCGATACTCAGGCTGAGAGTTGCTATGTGCAGGGGCAGAATATGGTGCTGTTGTGGGGCGACAGCCATGCCGCTTCACTGTATCAGGGCTTGCAAGGCTTTGCTGATGATTATGAAATTTCACTCAGCCAGCTTAATCAGTCTGCCTGCCCGCCTTTGCTGGGCTTGAAACAAGCTGATTTTGAGCGGAAAAATTGCACGGCGATTAACCAACGGATTATAGATGATATTGGCCGTTACCGTTACAATACGGTGATTCTGCACAGCATGTGGTTTTTTGAGCGCGTGCCGGTGGCGTATGATGATATCAGCCGCTCTTTGGGCGAAACCATTCGCAGCATTAAAAAAGTGTCGCCGCAAAGCCGGGTGGTGGTGGTGGGCAATGTGCCGCGATGGTATATTTCTGCCGAGCGCGCTTATGTCAAAACGCTGGCTGCCCGGCCGCAAATTGAGCCTGGGCAAGCTTTGCAAAGCGGCGCGATTGTTTTGCCGCAATTGGAGCAGGCTTTGCGGCTGGCCACCGAGCAAAACGGTGCGGTGTTTATTGCCCCTTCTGCTTATTTGTGCGCGCCTGGAGCAGCTGAACACCGTGATTGCTTGTTGTCTGTTGACGGTAGTCGTGAAGGCATGGCCTATACGGATAGCGGCCATTTGTCAAAACAGGGTGCAGATGCCTTGGTGCAGCGTATGGCTCCGCAGCTTAAAGAGGCTGTTGTGCCATAATACCTGCAGGCATGTTTTTATATGCCGATTCAGGCGGCTTTAGGTTCAGATGGCTTAGGCGGTCTGGATTTTATATTTCATCACTTGGCAATATTTTGCTCAAAGTTGGGCGTGCCGATAAAAGCCGTCACCATGAGTTATTCAGAGCCTCCTTTTTAAGATAGCAAGGCGGGTAACGCCGTTAGGTTGTTTTTTGGTTGGCTATAATGGGGATGTGATGGTGTCCGACATCAGAACTATTGCAGAGAGCTGATGTGTTTTCTAGTAAACAGGCTTTCAGACGGCCTGCTGATAACGAGAACAATAAAGAAAATAATATGCCGAATAAAACCCATGATCTTGCCGATTGTGTGTCGCACAATATCCGCCAATATTTCAAAGATCTGGATGGCGAAACCCCGTGCGGCGTTTACGATATGGTGTTGCACCAAGTTGAAAAGCCGCTGCTCGAATGCGTGATGGCCCAGTGCGGCGGCAACCAGTCGAAAGCCGCAGCGGTGCTGGGGCTCAACCGCAATACCTTGCGCAAAAAATTGGTGCAGCACGGCTTGATCGATTAAGCCGGGTTGGCCGTTTCCACTCACTTGTATCTGCATATAAAGGAACGATGATGGCAGCAGTAAAACGAGCGTTAATCAGCTTGTCCGACAAAACCGGCGTGGTGGATTTTGCCCGCTCGCTCACCGATTTGGGCGTTGAAATCCTTTCCACCGGCGGCACCGCCAAATTGCTGGCCGATGCGGGCGTGGCCGTGATTGAAGTGGCCGACTACACAGGCTTCCCCGAAATGCTCGACGGGCGCGTGAAAACGCTGCACCCGAAAATCCACGGCGGCATTCTCGGTCGCCGCGACCTGCCCGAGCATGTGGCCAAAATGGCAGAGCACGAAATCGGCAACATCGATATGGTGTGTGTCAACCTTTATCCTTTTGCCGCCACCATCGCCAAGCCCGGCTGCACGCTGGAAGATGCGATTGAAAACATCGATATAGGCGGCCCCACCATGGTGCGCTCGGCCGCAAAAAACTGGAAACACGTGGCCATTATTACCGACAATGCCGATTTTGCTGCCGTGATTGAAGAGCTGCAGCAAAACGGCGGCAAGCTGGGCGACAAAACCCGCTTCAATCTTTCCCGCAAAGCCTTCAGCCACACCGCCCAATACGACGGCATGATTTCCAACTACCTCACCAGCCTTTGCGACGACAAACTCACGGGCGAACCGGAGGTGGGCACCTTCCCCGGCCAAATCAACGGCAGCTGGAAAAAAGTGCAAGATTTGCGCTATGGCGAAAACCCGCATCAAGAAGCCGCTTTTTACCGCGATTTTTATCCCGCCGCCGGCAGCTTGGCCGCTTATGAGCAATTGCAGGGCAAAGAATTGTCTTACAACAATATTGCCGATGCCGATGCTGCCTGGGAAGCCGTGAAAGCCTTCGAGGAGCCGGCCTGCGTGATTGTGAAACACGCCAACCCTTGCGGCGTGGCTGTGGCTGCCGACACCTTGAGTGCCTACAAATTGGCCTTTGCCACCGACACCACCAGCGCCTTCGGCGGCATTATCGCCTTCAACCGCGAAGTGGATGCCGAAACCGTAGAAGCCGTGACCGGTCAGTTTCTCGAAGTGTTGATGGCACCGAAATTCACCGATAAAGCCAAAGAAATCATTGCTGCGAAGAAAAACGTGCGTGTGTTGGAAGTGCCGCTTTTGGCCGGCGCCAACCGCTTCGAGCTCAAACGCGTGGGCGGCGGGCTGCTGGTGCAAACGCCCGACATCCACCGCATCCGCCGCGAAGATTTGACCGTGGTAAGCAAGCGCGCGCCCAGCGAGCAGGAATGGCAGGATTTGATGTTTGTCTGGAAAGTGGCCAAATATGTGAAATCGAATGCGATTGTGTTTGGCAGAGGCGGCCAAACCTACGGCATTGGCGCCGGCCAGATGAGCCGTGTGGATTCCACCCGCATCGCCGCGCGCAAAGCGGCAGAGGGCGGCTTTGATTTAAACGGCGCCTGCGCGGCCTCGGATGCGTTTTTCCCGTTTCGCGACGGCATTGATGTGATTGCCGAGCAGGGCATCAAAGCGATTATCCACCCCGGCGGCTCGATGCGTGATCAGGAAGTGTTTGATGCGGCGGATGAACACGGCATCGCCATGGTGCTCACCGGCGTGCGCCATTTCCGCCATTGATTCAAGGCATAGATTTGATTGAATGAAAAATAAAGGCCGTCTGAATGTTTTTAAGCATTCAGACGGCCTTTATTATTTTATTGCTTGAAGTTTGACGCTTCATTGGTAAGATGTAGTGCGCTGTAGTGGCCGACGTCTTCATGCTCGGCGAGCGGGTGCAAAATGGCTCAATGCTTTTCAGGGTGCTTGTAAAACGCACATAAAGAGCATGATAAAAAGCCGATGATTGAATATATTTTAGTGCTTTGGCATTGTTGTTTATTGTTATATCATGCGGGCTACATGATTTTTGCGGCGTTTGTCAGATGCTTGATATCATATGAATGTCATAATAATGATGTAAAGATGATAAAAACAACAGCCGGCAACAGGCCGGGCGGGCGGTATGGCTCAATCTGGATAAGCGGCATGTTTTCTTTTTTAAGCGGCATGCGCTCTTTTTCGACAAGCAAAAAGCCGCTCAAAATAAGCCGCCTGTTGATGAGTTAAGCCGATTATCTTGTTTTTAGTCAGATGGGTAAGCATGCAGATTATGATGACGCCGCAAGACATTCAAGAATGTTTAAACGCTATTCTTGGGCTGTGACGGATCGATATAACGAAACCAAACCGGCCTGATACCACTCTATTTAAGATAAACAGATTATTTACCAGTTGAGAATATACCCATGAGTTTTTCACAAGCCGAACTGACCAACGCTTTGCGCCTGTTGTCTGAGCGTTTGCCCGAGTTTTCAGAGCCGCAGGCTCAGATCTCCCGCTTGTTGCGTGTGGTAACCGAGCGCTTGAGCGGCAATCTGAATGAAAGCCTGAAGGAATTCGGCATCAACGAAAACCTGTGGTTTGCCGTGATGGCCGTGTATGTGAGCCCCGACAGCGAAATCCTGCCCTCGCGTTTGAGCGATTTGATGGATCTCACCCGCACCAGCGCCACCCGCCTTTCTGATGATATGGTGGAGCGCGGCTGGGTGGAGCGCCACATCAATCAGCAAGACCGCCGCCAAATTGTGCTAAAATTAACCGCTGAAGGTGAAGCTTTTATCCAGAAGGTGTGGCCGCAGATTGCCAATCGCGACCAAAACGTATGGGAAGCTTTCGCGGAAGAAGATTATGCCCAATTGCACCACTTGCTGAGCAAACTGCTGACCCGTTTGGGCGGCTGATTTCCGGCAACAGGCAGGGCAACACACAGAGCCCGAAATGAAACCGATATTACCCATGCGTGGGTTGGGGCTGTTGGCATTATCCATGCTGACAGCCTGCGCCCAATTCGGTAACCAAGCGCCGTTGGATGCTCCAACGGCGTATTCGTTGCCGCAAGGTTCGCAGCCGCAAGCCGCAAAAGCCGATTGGTGGCTGGACTTGGGCGATTCCATGCTCAACCGCCTGATGGCGCAAACCTTGACCTCTTCACCCGATTTGCGTGCCGCCCGCGCCCGTTTTGCGCAAGCGCAGGCACAATTGGGCATTGCAGAAGCGGCCGACAAAACCCAAATCGGCCTAGTGGGGCAAGGGGTGGGCGCTTATGTTGCACCCAAGCCCACCGCCACATATGGCCACCCCGACCACACTTTGTGGCTGGCTAATGTGGCTTTGCAAGGCAGCTGGTCGTTTGATTTTTGGGGCAAAAACCGCGCCCAGGTGGCCGCAGCCATCGGGCAGCGCCAAGCCGCGGTTTATGAAGCCGAGCAAATCCGGCTCACGTTGGCACAGGCGGTGGCGGCGCAATATTTTGCCTGGCAGGCTGTCAATGAGCAGCAGCGTTTGTTGCAACAGCGCATCGAAGCGGCCGCCGAGTCGGAAAAAATCCTTAAGCAGCGCATCCGCGCCCAATTGCTGCCGGCCAGCGCCGCTTATCCGGCCGAGCAGGCGCAGCAGCTTTTGCAGGCGCAGCAATTGGTGCTGGCAAGAAATGCGGCGCGCATCCGCCACAGCTTGGCGGTGTTGAGCGGGCAGGCGCCTAATGCACTTGACGGCCAAACACCCGCCGTACAAGGCAGTCCGCCCGTGTTCTCCGCTGGGAATATTAAAGCTGATCTGCTCGGCAAACGCCCGGATATCGCTGCCCAGCGCGCGCTGTTGCAATCGCGTTGGCAGAATATTCAGGCGGCCAAAGCTGAATTCTATCCCAATATCGAATTGAAATTATTGGCAGGCTTTGCGCATATTGATGCGTTTAATCTGTTGAGCGGCAGCAATTCAGGCATGCTGGGCATTGTGCCGGCCATCAATCTGCCGATTTTCACCTCGGGCGCGCTGCAATCGAAGCTGGCTTACCGTAATGCTGAATATAATCAACAAGTGGCGCTGTATGACCAAACGGTGTTAAATGCGATGCGGGCAGCAGCCGATGCGGTGAGTGATTACCAAACCTTGCAGGCTCAGGCGCTGTTGCAGCAACGCGCGGCGCTGACCTCAGCCAAAAACGCAGCCGCTGCGCGCCGGCGTGTGGCGGCTCAAATCGATAATCCGCTCGCTTATCTGCAAAAACAAGACGAAGCTTTGCAGCAGGCGGCTCAGGCCGTGCAGGTGCAAAGTGATTTTTTAGTTGCCTGGAGCAATGTGCACGCGCAGCTTGGCGGCGGCTTCAAAGCGGAATAACACCAAACCTAAAAAACAAGCTAACGGCGTTGCCGTCTTGTTATCTTATTTTGTAAGTTTGGTATAAAATAGCCATTCAATAGTAGCATGGCGTGAAATGGCCGCAAAGCAGAAGCCCTATATTTGCTTTGTTGCGATTTTATGGCACATCGTGTTCAGACGGCCTATGGTTTACCCGGCCGTCTGAAATGGTTTCAGGCGCAGCAATGCGGCTTACAATAAAAAGAGCTTCTTCATGAGTGAAACAAACCAATCTTCGCAAGCCAACCCGCCCGCAGCCGCTGCTGCCGGCGAAACTGCGGCGCTCAAGCCGCGTATGCCCGGCCACCGCAAGCGCAACCTCACGCTGGTAACTTTATTGTTTATCGTCGTTGCGCTGGGCTTTGCGTTGATGTATTTCTTGGTGTGGCAGCATGAGGAAGAAACCGAAGATGCTTATGTGGCCGGCCATGTGGTGCAGATCACGCCGCAGCTGGCGGGCACGGTGCGCAAAGTGGGTGCGGACGACACCGACATTGTCAAAAAAGGCGATGTGCTGGTGATACTGGACGACAGCGATTTCCAACTGGCCTACGAGCGTGCGCAAAGCGAATTGATTCAGGCCATCCGCCAAAACAAACAGCAAACTGCCGCCACCTCGCAGGCGCGTGCGCAGGTGTTGGCGCGAAAAGCCGATTTGGCCGCCGCGCAAGCCGATTTACGCCGCCGCGAATCGCTGGCCGGCACTGATGCAATTTCGGGTGAAGAGCTCAGCCATGCCCGCGCGGCTGTGGTGCAGGCGCAAGCGGCGTTGAAGGCGGTCGAGGCGGAGGAAACTTCGGCTCAGGCGGCTTTGGGCAACAATATTCCGCTGCGTCGGCAGCCGGCAGTGCAAACCGCCATCAGCCATATGAAAGATGCCTGGCTCAATTTGCAGCGCACACAAATCCGCTCGCCTGTGGCCGGGCAGGTAGCCAAACGCAATATCCAAATCGGCCAGCGCACAGCGCCGGGCACACCGCTGATGGCGGTGGTGCCGCTGCAAGATGTGTGGGTGGATGCCAACTTTAAAGAAGTGCAGCTGAGCAAAATGCGTATCGGTCAGCCGGTTACGATGACTTCGGATTTATACGGCAGCAAAGTGGTGTATCACGGTGAAGTGATGGGCTTGTCGGCCGGCACCGGCAGCGCTTTTTCGCTGTTGCCGGCGCAAAATGCTACCGGCAACTGGATTAAAGTGGTGCAGCGCGTGCCGGTGCGCATCAGCTTGGATCCGCGCGAAGTGGCTGCGCATCCGCTGCGCGTAGGCTTGTCGATGACGGTGACGGTAGACACCGGCAACCGCAGCGGCCAAACCATGGCGGCGGCAGCCATTAAAGGCGCAGCAGCGCCTGAGGGCGAAGCGGTGGATTGGCAGGTGGCCGATGCGCTTATCGATCAGATTTTTGAGAAATATGCTAAATAAGTTTCAGACGGCCTCTGATTTAAACATGCAGGCCGTCTGAAAGCAGTCAGGAATGATTATGAATCATCCGCCTTTGCAGGGCATGCGGCTGGTGTTGGTGACCTTGGCTTTGAGCTTGGCCGTGTTTATGGAAGTGCTCGATACCACCATCGCCAATGTGGCCGTGCCGGTGATTGCCGGCGATCTGGGCGCTGCCACCACGCAGGGCACTTGGGTGATTACCTCGTTTGCCGTGGCCAATGCGATTTCCATACCGCTCACCGGCTTTATGGCGCGCCGTTTCGGCGAAGTGAAAGTGTTTGTGTGGTCGGTGATCGGCTTTGTTATTATGTCGTGGTTGTGCGGCATTGCGCATAATCTGGAGCTGTTGGTTTTGTTTCGCGTGTTGCAGGGTTTTGTGGCCGGCCCGCTGATTCCGCTCTCGCAAAGCTTGCTGATGGCTTCTTATCCGCCGCAAAAGCGCACGCTGGCGCTGGCTTTGTGGGCGATGACGGTGGTGGTGGCGCCGGTGTTGGGGCCGATTCTCGGCGGCTGGATTTCCGATAATTGGCATTGGGGCTGGATTTTCTTTATCAACGTGCCCATCGGCATAGCCGCCGCTTTTGTGGCTTGGCGGCAGTTGCGCCATCGCGAAACCGAAACCGAGCGCACGCCGGTCGATTATGTCGGCCTGATGCTGATGGTGTTGGGCGTGGGCGCGCTGCAAATGATGCTCGACCGGGGCAAAGAGCTCGATTGGTTTTCTTCTACCGAGATTATTGTGCTGGCGGTGGTGGCAGTGGTGTGTCTCACCTATTTTATCGTGTGGGAATTGGGCGAAAAATACCCGATTGTGGATTTGTCGCTATTCAAAGACCGCAATTTTACCGTGGGTGTGACTGCCGTGTCGCTCGGCTTTATGCTCTATATGGGCACGCTCACTTTGCTGCCTTTGGTGTTGCAAACGCATCTGGGCTACACCGCCACTTGGGCCGGGCTGGCCGCTGCGCCGGTGGGTATTTTGCCGGTGATTTTGTCGCCGCTGATCGGCCGCTTCGGTGCACGCCTGGATATGCGCTGGTTGGTTACGGCAAGCTTTTTGGTGTTTGCCTTCACTTTTCACTGGCGCACCAATTTTTATGCCGGCATGGATTTCGGCAATGTGATCTGGCCGCAGTTTTGGCAAGGATTGGGCGTGGCCATGTTTTTCATGCCTTTAACCGCCATCACCTTGTCGCATATGAAAGGCCCGCAAATCGCGGCCGCCAGCAGCTTGTCCAATTTCTTGCGCGTGTTTATGGGCGGCGTGGGTGTGTCCATCGTGACCACCACTTGGGAGAAGCGCGAAGCTTTGCACCACACCCAGCTTGCCGAGCAAATCACCCCCTATTCACATGCCACGCGTGAGGCCGTGCAAGGCATGATGCAGGCGGGCATGAGCGAGCAGCAAGCTTATGGCAGCATCGTGCGCTCGATTTCCCAGCAGGGTTTTATCATCGGCTCTAATGAAATATTTTGGGTGGGCAGCGTTTTATTTGTGTTGATGATTGCGGTGATTTGGTTTGCTAAGCCGCCTTTCGGTTCAGGCGCGGGTGGCGGGCATTAATCTTGATAATATCAACCAAAGGCCGTCTGAAAGATTTTCAGACGGCCTTTGGTTTGATTTGTTTTTTAACGCAAACTGAGTAATAAATCCCGAAAGGCATTCGGGTCTTTAATAAACGTCATTTCACCTGCTTGTGGAAAATGAAAGTCCAGCAACCGCGACACCCAGAAGCGGATGCAGCCGGCACGCTGCGCTATAGGATAATAAGCCAGCTCGGCCTCATCAAGCGCCCGTACGCTGATATAGCCGTCAACAAACGCTTTTTCCAGCGCTGCATCCAGCTTATTGTCAGCTGTGCGCGCCCAATCGTTTACCGCAATGGCCAAGTCATACATAAAATTGCCGTTGCAGGCGTAGTAAAAATCAATAAAGCCCGCCACCTGCTCACCATCAAGCAACACATTGTCTTTGAATAAATCCGCATGAATGATGCCTGAGGGCAAATGTCCGCCTGGATGCGCATCAATATAGGCAATTTCACTTTGCAGCAAGCGCGCATCATCTTCGTTTAACACGGGCAGCAATTGCGAGCAGGCCTCGTGCCACCATTGTGTGTAGCGCGGGTTATCCATCTGTTGCGGAAAGCTTTGCCCGGCCAGATGCATTTTGGCCAACATCGCCCCGGTGTGAAAACATTGTGCCTCCGTGGCCCAGCTGGTGTCCGAGCCGCGCAAACACGTGACCAAACAGGCCGGTTTACCCGCCAGCACAGAATCAAAGCGACCATCATTGCGTATAAGCGGCGCCGGGCAGGCCACGCCGTTTTCACTCAAATGCTGTTTTAAAAGCAGAAAAAAAGGCAGCTCTTCCTGCTTTAACACTTCAAACACCGTCAACACATAGCGGCCGCTGCCGGTGGTCAAAAAATAATTGCTGTTGGTGATGCCCTGAGCTATGCCTTGAAGAGAGATAAACTCGCCTAAATTATAATCAGTTAGAAATTGACGCATCTCTTCATCAGAAATGCTGGTGTAAACAGACATGGTTTTATTCGCTGAAAATCAATAGGCATTATCATACCAAAACACGGCACAAAAAGGCAGAGAGATGAGGTTATTGCAAAGGCTGTCTGAAACTTTTTCAGACGGCCTTAGTACTATATTGTTCTATGCATTGTTTTGACTGGCAGGAAATGGAGGGGAGTGTTGATAAAAAATACCCAGCTAAAACAATCGGGTGATATTTTATTGTAAATATTTTTGCAGATAGATGTTGACGGGTTTTGGTGGTTTGGGTATAGTTCGGTTCTTCGCTGCTTCGGCGGCGATGTGATGAACAGATAATTATAGCACAGTTGGTCTTAATTTAAAGCGTTTTTGAAACGATTTGTATGAATTGAGGTTGACAAAGGATTTTGTTGCTGTATACTGCCATCCCTGCTCTTTAACAAACAGATTACCGATAAGTGTGAGTGCGGAGACGCCTCACACTGTTGAAAAAAGATAGACAAGATTATGTATAACATATCTTCGTTTATTTCTTTGAAGCAGACCAGAAGTTAAAAAAGTTAGAGATTGAACATAAGAGTTTGATCCTGGCTCAGATTGAACGCTGGCGGCATGCTTTACACATGCAAGTCGAACGGCAGCGGGGACTTCGGTCCGCCGGCGAGTGGCGAACGGGTGAGTAATGCATCGGAACGTGCCTATCAGTGGGGGATAACGCTTCGAAAGGAGTGCTAATACCGCATATTCTCTGAGGAGGAAAGCAGGGGACCTTAGGGCCTTGCGCTATTTGAGCGGCCGATGTCTGATTAGCTAGTTGGTGGGGTAAGAGCCCACCAAGGCGACGATCAGTAGCGGGTCTGAGAGGATGATCCGCCACACTGGGACTGAGACACGGCCCAGACTCCTACGGGAGGCAGCAGTGGGGAATTTTGGACAATGGGCGCAAGCCTGATCCAGCCATGCCGCGTGTATGAAGAAGGCCTTCGGGTTGTAAAGTACTTTTGTCAGGGAAGAAAAGCCTGGGGATAACACCCTCAGGTCATGACGGTACCTGAAGAATAAGCACCGGCTAACTACGTGCCAGCAGCCGCGGTAATACGTAGGGTGCGAGCGTTAATCGGAATTACTGGGCGTAAAGCGAGCGCAGACGGTTATTTAAGCAAGATGTGAAAGCCCCGGGCTCAACCTGGGAACTGCGTTTTGAACTGGGTAACTAGAGTGTGTCAGAGGGGGGTAGAATTCCACGTGTAGCAGTGAA
>ERZ650307.1125-NODE-1125-length-15231-cov-14.702030_pt1 | contig 15231 bp, 13 predicted proteins | sample MGYA00376243_ERZ650307 | MGnify/ENA primary metagenome ERZ650307 (study PRJEB26733, sample SAMN07839242) | wastewater metagenome | biome: urban; feature: artificial channel; material: waste water | place: USA: North Carolina | collected 2016-03-31 ... | reverse complement strand
GCTTGAAGACATTGGCATTGATGCTCCTTGTGGGCGGTGGCATTGCCATGGCGCAGAACTCGGCAGGTGACTACACGGCAGGTACCACCGCGCTTACAACAGTGACGGAGGAAATTGCCAAGTACGTACCTATCGTGGTCAAACTCTGCTATGCCATTGCAGGTGTTGTCGCCGTAGTGGGTGCCATCAGCGTTTACATCGCCATGAACAATGAGGAGCAGGATGTCAAGAAAAAGATCATGATGATTGTAGGAGCATGTATCTTCCTCGTGGCAGCAGCACAGGCATTGCCATTGTTCTTCGGTGTGACCAACTAACGAGTGAGAGTTATTCCGTGCATATTCAGTAAGTGAGAAACGACGTGAAGAATGGCAAGAGAAGAGCAGGAAATCCGCTACCCCGATTACCCACTGTTCAAGGGACTCCAGAAGCCCCTTGAATTCATGGGAATACAAGGGCGGTATATCTATTGGGCAGCAGCCACGGCAGGAGGAGCCATCATCGGCTTCATTGCCGCCTACTGTCTGATGGGTATTATTGCAGGACTGATAGTGTTGGTCGTGGCAATCACTACGGGTGCAGGTCTCATCATGTTCAAGCAACGGAAGGGACTGCATACCAAGAAGAACGACCAAGGAGTGTTTATCTATGCCTACAGCAAGCGCATATAAAAATGTGAAACAAAAAAAGTATCGACATGACCAAGATGTGGATGACAAGTAGAAAGTGAACGACTGGTAGGCTCATTCTCCCCCAAGGGTGTGGGTCTACCTTTATTTGTTTCAGCGAAAGTATCGCATCTTTGACATAAAAGAATGGTTATGAGCATGAAAGCAAAGAACATTATCATTATGGCATTGGCTGGCATATTGCTGACCGCATGCAAGGACAAGACCTACAAGCCACCCACATTGGATGCCATGAGGAGTGCTGACAAGGCAAGAGCTGCTTGGGCGAGAGAGGCAGAAGAACATCCTGCGACCGTGGAAACACAAACAAGCAGGATGGATTCCACTGCAAAGGATAGTGTATCAACCCTTTATAGCGAAGAAAGCTACAATACCTCTTATCAAGAGAATGACAACAAATCATCCAGTATGGGAGAAAATCATCAATCATCCGAAGAAACAGAAGAATAAACGAATATGGTACTATATGTAATCTTATTTTTCGTGGCAATCTGCATTGGCATGGCCATATCGGTCTATGCCTTTGGTACTGGTGGCAAGCGGAAGAAAATCTTTCAGGACATCTACTTCTCCGTGGAAGACACGGACGGTATCGGTGTGCTCTATACAAAGACTGGAGAGTATTCTGCCATCCTGAGAATGGAGAACCCAGTGCAGAAGTATTCTGCCAATATAGACAGCTATTATGAGTTCACCAATCTGTTTGCTGCCATCGCACAGACTCTGGGTGAAGGCTATGCCCTACACAAGCAGGACATCTTTACCAGAAAGCAGTTTGAGGATGAGGGTGGCAAGGGGCATGAGTTCCTAACAGAATCCTACTTCCGCTATTTCAACGGAAGAGAATATACAGACAGCATGACCTATCTGACCATTACGCAGGAGAACAAGAAGAGTCGTCTGATGTCTTTCGACAACAAGAAATGGCGAGATTTCTTAGTGAAAATCAGAAAGGTGCAAGACCAGCTGAAGGATGCCGGTATCAAGTCAGAGTTCTTAAACAAACAAGAGGCAAGTCTGTATGTTGACCGTTTCTTTGCCATGAACTTCCGTGACAAGATGGTGAGCATGACAGGATTCAAGGTGGATGACGAGATGATAGGTATGGGTGACAGACGCTGTAAGGTATATAGTCTTGTGGATGTGGATTGCGCCAACTTGCCGACACAAATCCGTCCGTTTACCAACATCGAGGTGAACAACACCAGCATGCCAGTGGATCTGGTAGCCTTGGTGGACAGCATACCAGGAGTGGAGAGTGTGGTGTATAACCAAATCATCTTTGTGCCGAATCAGAAGCGTGAGCTTGCCCTGCTCGACAAAAAGAAGAACCGCCATGCCAGCATGCCGAACCCAAGCAATCTGATTGCCGTGGAGGACATCAAGCGAGTGCAGGAGGTGATAGCGAGAGAAAACAAGCAGCTGGTATATACCCACTATAATCTGATAGTGACGGTGAAGCCAGACACGGATATACAAAAGTGTACCAACCATCTGGAGAATGCCTTTGGCAGGATGGGCATCCATATCTCGAAGCGAGCCTATAACCAGTTGGAACTGTTTGTCAACTCTTTCCCCGGCAACTGCTATGGGATGAATGCCGACTACGACCGATTCTTGACCTTGGGCGATGCCGCCACCTGCCTGATGTACAAGGAAAAGATTGTGCATAGCGAGGACACACCCTTCAAGGTCTATTATACCGACCGCCAAGGAGTGCCAGTAGCCATCGACATATCAGGAAAAGAGGGACGAAACAAGCTGACCGACAACAGCAACTTCTTTGTCCTCGGTCCTTCGGGAAGCGGCAAGAGTTTTTATGTAAACTCCATGGTGCGCCAAGCCCATGAGCAGGACACCGACATCGTGCTGGTAGATACAGGTAACTCGTATGAGGGACTGTGTGAATACTTCGGCGGAAAATACATTTCCTATACCGAGGAGCATCCTATCACGATGAACCCTTTCAAAATCAAGCGAGAGGAATGGAACATCGAGAAGTTGGGATTCCTGAAGAACCTGGTGATGCTGATATGGAAAGGAAGTCAAGGCACGGTGAGCAAGACCGAAGACAGACTGATAGAACAAGTCATCAACGAGTATTACGATGCCTATTTCACCACCAAGAGAGTGAGCAACCTCTGTTTCAACACTTTCTATGAGTTCAGTACTGAGCGACTGCCGAAGATATGCGAGGAGAACGGTCTGCATGGCATAGACCTGTCATCCTACAACTATCTGTTGAAGGACTTCTATAAAGGAGGCAGCCACGATGTGACGCTGAATGAGAATATGGACAGCAGTCTGTTTGATGAGACCTTCATCGTCTTCGAAATCGACAGTATCAAGGATGATCCACTGCTCTTTCCACTGGTGACACTCATCATCATGGACGTGTTCCTGCAGAAGATGCGCATCAAAAAGAACCGAAAGATGCTCATCATCGAGGAGGCATGGAAAGCCATCGCCTCGCCCATGATGGCGGAATACATAAAATATCTGTATAAGACCGCCAGAAAATTCTGGGCAAGTGTGGGTGTGGTGACACAGGAGATACAGGACATCATCGGCAGCGAGATAGTGAAGGAAGCCATCATCAACAACTCGGATGTGGTGATGCTGCTCGACCAGAGCAAGTTCAAGGAACGATTCGACACCATCAAGGCGATACTCGGTTTGACCGATGTGGACTGCAAGAAGATATTCACCATCAACCGTTTGGAGAACAAGGAAGGACGCAGTTTCTTCCGTGAAGTCTTTATCAGGCGAGGACAGACCAGCAATGTGTATGGTGTGGAAGAACCGCATGAGTGCTATATGACCTACACCACGGAACGAGCGGAGAAGGAAGCATTAAAACTCTACAAGCGAGTGTTGAAATGCAACCACCAACAAGCTATCGAAGCCTATTGCAGGGATTGGGATGCAAGTGGTATCAGCAAGAGCCTCGCCTTTGCTCAAAAGGTAAATCAGGCAGGAAAAGTACTGAATTTAGGGAACAAAAATAAAAAGTAATCAAAGATGAAACGACTTCTATCCATCATAATGCTGATAGTCTGTGTGTTGGCAAAGGCTGACGCACAGTACTACAGCGTGAACTATGACAAGCAGACGGTGGCTGCTATGGCAGCTGCATACGGAACGGAAGCCGTGGCAGAGGCATACTATAACGAGCAGGTGCAGAACATCTTGAAGCATTATAATGCAGCAGAAGTGGCAAGTGCCGGCATCTTCGCCTCAAAATTCTTGGAACGCAAGGCAATGACGGAGTTGGGCATCTGGAACAGTAGCACAGAGAACTACTATTACCGCCGTATCTACAACATGGTGTCGGGCAAAATCATGCCGAAGATATGGACGGTGGCAGGAATGATGCTGAAAAGTCCGCAGACTGCCCTGTATTGGGGAACCTATCTGATGAAGATATGTGACGACACCAAGAACCTGTGCATGCAGTTTGAGAGTGTGGTAACAAACAGCACCCTCACATTCTCGGACATCGCCTTTCTACAAATCAACCAGGAGATAGCTGCCATACTGAAACTTTCAGAGATTGGCAACGTGGATTGGAAGAAGATGTTGGACGATTTGTCGAAGGTGCCAGGCAATTTTACAGTGGACAATCTGAAAGCCGACATCGACAATCTGTATAAGGCAGGAGCCAACCTTGCAGGAGCAGGAATGAACAATATCGGCAATGCCCTGTTGCAGAGCAGCCAGTTCAACGACCTCTTCCAAGGCAAGCTCAGTGCAGCCATCGACATTGTGGATAACTATTCCTCGCTGTTCAAAAGTCTCGACAAGAGCGTAGGCAACACCCTCTTGGGCATGATTGGAGGCAAGGACAACGTGGCAGGACTTTTCTCTCTTGCCAACTATAACCTCACCTCATGGATGACGGACTATCTGGATGAGACGGCAGGAAACTACTACACGCAAAGATGGTATATCGCCCGACGAGACCAAGGACGAGAAAAACTGTGCGACTATGTACCGCCCACCGATGACAACAGCATCTTGAAAGGCGACCACTGGTACAGAATCAACACCAAGGATGCCAACTTCTATCCCAACAATAGCCAAAAGGAAGCCATCCTGCAAAACTCGGAGAATCATGCAGGATGGTCAAGAACAAGGGTGCAACAGCTCAACAACCAGAATGATGGCTTTACCTACAGTATCAGCTATTGGTTGAACAGCTACATCATCAGTAGCAAGAAAAAAGGACAGAAACAGAAGGCATACGCCTACGAGATACAGGTGTACAAGAGTTGGAACAGGACAGAAGAAGTGTATGAGGCAGTCTTTGACTCCTATTCGATGGACTTGAACACCTTCAAGGCACAACTGCAAGCCCGGTTGAGCGAATGGAATGACAACGAGGAAGGCTATACCTATTATATAGGCAGTGATGCACGCAACTACTATCAGGCAACCGATGCCGCCAAACTGAAGGGATGCGAGAGCGTGACCATTAGTGTGACATGCAGCGACGGTGTGCAGTTGGGGCAAGGCACCACACAATACAAATGCAAGAGTTGTGGCGGTTCGCTGAATGACCACAGCAAGAAATGCGCCATGACAACATCTGTGACAGAGAACAACCTTGACCTCTCGGACTTGTATAAACAAGAGCAGGAAGCCAATGCCAAGATAGCCTCTCTGCAATCTCAAATCAGTCAGTTGGAAGCCGAGAACAAGTCACTTGTCAAGCAAATCGCCAATGCAAGTGTGGAAGATGCAGCCAAGTATCGGGAGCAATACAACAAGAACAAGGCTTCCATCGAACAACTGAACAAAGAACTTGCCACATGGCAACAGAAACAAAGGGAAATAGAGGAAGCCAAGGCAGAGGCAGGAAAGGACAATGACGTGGCGACGGATGACTACTATCGCATACCAGCCATTATGAACGACTGCAAGAGTGCCTACAACCTGACTTGGCAAGGGGAAGGAACATGGAGCGGCTATACTTACATTCGAAAAGCCACCATGCCCAACATCAACGGCATCATCACCTTCAAGGCAACATTGAAGATTGCCCGAAAGCCGAAATATTTCTTGGGCATCAAGATACACAGAGCCATCCTGCAGATCAGTTGGGAGCTGACATCGGAATACACCAACACCTCGGTAGTGGATGTGATAACGCTTGACCCAAGCAAGACCGAGCAGGAAAAGGCGGACGAAGTGAACAAGCGCATCTCGGAAATCGCACAGGAATATCCATCGTGCAAGATAACCACCGAATATGCTAAGAGCGCACCTGCCGATGACAATAACACCGATGATACCTTTCATCTGCTATGGTCGAGCGATAGGTTAGAGATAGCCAGAGAGGTGGACAGCAGAATCACCAAGATATACGCAGACTTGGTATCGTTGGAGAAGATGATGCACTACAAGCGCAACATCATCGACGTGCTGATGGACATCGCTCCACATATCAATGCTGACGAAGGACGACGGTTGACACTGGTGGAGAAATGCAAGAAACGTTGGTTAAGGAAAGCTGCCGACACCAAACATTCAGATGATTATCACGGCAAGTTTAATGATGAAGACAATGAAAATGAGAAATAGAAAAGAATACAAGGCTGATGCAGCGGAGAGGGTTGCAGGGTCAGTGAGCAAGAAGCGACGAATGGATATTGTGAGAACATTGCTGGTAGCAATCTTGCTCCTCGCCCTCCCCTCTAAAACATTCGCCCAATGGGGATTTGATGTTGCCAGCGTGGAAGCCTACATCAATGACCACAAGAAACAGCGGAGTCTGTTGCTTGCACGAAGCACGTTGGAATACAGCAATAAACTATTGCACAGTTACAGTAAGGACGAGACCAAGGCATACAAGGAACTGAACGTTGACCTTGACAAGTACACCAGGGCATTTGATGTGATAGATGTGCTATATCAAAGTTTACGAACCAGTCTGAACGTGTACTCCACCTACGAGGGTGTGAGCGACAGAATATCGGACTATAAGAAGCTGTTGGATGACTACAACAAAAAAGTCATCAAACGAAAGCGCATCTCGCTTGCCGATACCATACTGATAGGCATCAACCGACGAGCCATAGAGAATATCGCAAATGAAGGCGAATACCTCTACAAAAGCGTGAGCGACTTGGTGCTGTATGCCACAGGAGCGGCAGCGTGTTCCACGGCAGACCTTCTTGTGGTATTGGAAAGCATCAACACCTCGCTTGACAATATAGAGAAGCATCTGAACAAAAGCTACTTTGAGTCGTGGCGATATATCCAAGTGCGCATCGGCTATTGGAAAGAAAAGGTTTACCGAACCAAAAGCAAGCAGCAAATACTGGAAGATGCCTTCGGTCGGTGGCGAGTGGCAGGTAAACTCGGATATTGAGAGAACGAAGAATTTATAATCCCATATATAATAATGTATAGGCATGGATAGAAAGAAAACAAGAATAGGAACCATCATGTTGATGTTGGGAGTCGCTATCAGCGGCAATGCCCAAAGTGGTGTAACATACAATCATGACAGTTCGAAAAAGAACCAGATAACGGTGATGGAAATCGGTAGTGGTAGTCTGTCACCAGAATTGTACTATCAGTTACTGCACAGCAGTTACAAGAAATCGGCTGCCAGCAAGAACAAACTCGGTTTTCGTACCACGGCAGGAATCGGAGCTTACAATCAAGTGGAATATGCCGAAGCCATCGACTCTGCCCTGACCAAAAGAGCAGAGATTGAGGCGTTGAATATGGCAGACCGTCAGATTGACCTCGCCTGGAAAGTGGAAGGAAGCAAAATCAACAGCAAGATGAATGCCTTCAAGAGCAACATCGACCGCATCCTGCCTGTAGGCGGATCCATCGGTGACAAGCAACGCTGGACAGAATACTATCATGTCTATGAGACAGCCATCAAAGCCACCAAGGATGCCTATATGCCCAATGCCAAGCGTAAGAAGATGTACCTACAGATTTATGCAGATGTGGCAAAACAGAACGAGACACTTGTGAAGCAACTGGTGCAGATGTCGAATGCCAGCAAGACCAAGGAATTGTTGACAGCAAACGGCAACTACCAGACCGCCAACAAACGAAGTATCATCAGCAGTGCATCCAGCAAATGGCGAGAGGCAGGAATGGCAGTGAGAAACAACACATCTTCTGGCAGTAATAACGGTTCGAACGAGGATGACAATGATTTGAAAATAAATAGATAAGGAGTTATGGCAGACAACAGCAGCATATTATCCGACTTCGGCATCAACATCTTGGAAGAAGAGATTGATGACGTGATTTTCCAGACCAACGAGTTTCTGTGCGACGCTACTTTCACAGGCTCAAACGGACCTTTTTGGTGGGTCGTCCAAATGTGTATGGCACTCGCAGCCCTCTTCTCCATCGTGGTGGCAGCGAACATGGCCTACAAGATGATGGTGAAGCATGAGCCACTGGATGTGATGAAACTATTCAAGCCATTGGTGATAAGCATCATCCTCTGTTGGTGGTACCCACCTGCCGATACAGGCATGACGAACAGTGGCAGCAATTGGTGCGTACTGGACTTTCTGAGTTACATACCAAACTCCATCGGAAGTTATACCCATGACCTTTATGAGGCGGAAGCCACACAGATAGAGGACAAGTTTACGGAAGTTCAGCAGCTCATCTACACCAGAGACACGATGTACACCAACGTACAAGCCCAGGCAGACATTGCCCATAAGGGAACAACAGACCCGAATCTGGTGGAATCGACCATGGAGCAGACAGGTGTGGATGAAGTGACCAACATGGAAAAGGACGCAGCCAAGCTGTGGTTTACCTCACTGACTGCAGGAGCCGTAGTGAACATCGACAAGATAGTAATGCTGATAGCATTGATCGTCTTCCGTATCGGTTGGTGGAGCACCATCTATTGTCAACAGATACTGTTGGGAATGCTGACGATATTTGGACCGATACAATGGGCGTTCTCGCTACTGCCGAAATGGGAAAGCAGTTGGGCGAAGTGGCTGACAAGGTATCTGACCGTGCATTTCTATGGAGCCATGCTCTACTTCGTGGGCTTCTACGTGCTATTGCTCTTCGACATCGTGCTCTGCATACAGGTGGAGAACCTGACGGCTATCACCGCCAGTGAGCAGACGATGGCGGCATATTTGCAGAACTCGTTCTTCTCGGCAGGGTATCTGATGGCAGCAAGTATCGTGGCTTTGAAGTGTCTGAACTTGGTTCCAGACCTTGCGGCATGGATGATACCAGAGGGCGATACCGCATTCTCTACCAGAAACTTCGGTGAGGGTGTGGCACAGCAAGCCAAAATGTCGGCACAGGGGACACTTGCCCATGTGATGCACTGATAAAGGTAAAAAAGTAAAAGAGTGAAAAAGGTAAAAAATATTATAGCAATGGTAATCAAGAATTTAGAGAATAAGGTGAAGTTGGTGACTATCATCTGTAGCCTGTTTCTGGTTGGGTGCGTGCTGATAAGTATCAGTAGCATCTGGACGGCGAAGAATATGGTGGTGGATGCACAGAACAAAATCTATGTGTTGGACGGCAACGTGCCGATTCTGGTACAGCGTACGACGATGGATGAGACATTGGATGTGGAAGCAAAGAGCCATATCGAGATGTTCCATCATTATTTCTTCACATTGGCACCAGATGACAAGTACATCAAATACACGATGGAGAAAGCCATGTATCTGGTGGATGAGACAGGATTGGCGCAGTACAATACGCTGAAAGAAAAGGGTTTCTACTCCAACATCATGGGAACGAGTGCCGTGTTCAGCATCTTCTGTGACAGTATCAAGTTCAACAAGGAGAAGATGGAGTTCACCTACTACGGCAGACAGCGCATCGAGCGTAGAACCAATGTGCTGACCCGTGAACTGGTGACGGCAGGACAGTTGAAACGAGTGCCGAGAACTGACAACAACCCACATGGATTGCTGATAGTGAACTGGAGAACCTTGCTCAACAAGGATATTGACCAGAAGACGAAGAGCAACTATTGAAGGTAAAAGGGTAAAGAAGTAAAAAGGTAAAAAAAGAAATAACGATGAACACAAAAGGATTTAAGCAGATGCTCATTGGGGAGAAGATGCCCGACAAGGACGACCCCAAATACAAGGAACGCTATGAGCGAGACGTGAGAGCCGGAAGAAAGTTTGCCAGGATGTGCAGAATCGACAAGGCCGCAGCTAAGGTACAGAGGTTTGCCGACTTGCACAAGACACTGTTCCTGGTCATCGTGTTCGGTTTTGTAGGTGTGAGCTTCAGTTTCAACATCTATCGCATGGCAAGAGCTTATCACTATCAGGGAGAGCGACGCACCGCCACGGAGAGACAGGACTCGCTGATAAAGGCTCGCCATCAGAATATGGGGAATGCAAAGAACATAGTAAGGACCAATGAGGATGCACGCCATCCTCATAAAGACAAATAACGATGAAGCTGACAGAAAGAATCAATTTCAGACAACCCAAGTACATGCTACCTGCGATTGTCTATCTTCCACTGCTCGGTGCATCCTACTTTATCTTCGACCTCTTTGATACCAAGGTGGCGGAGAAGAAGGATGCCAATATGCAGACCACGGAATATCTGAATCCGAACCTTCCACAAGCCCATATCAAGGGCGGTGACGGTATTGGAGGCAAGTATGAGAACATGTTGAACGCCTACGGCAAGATAGAAGACCATAGTGCCGTGGAGAATATAGACCGAGACAATGAGCAAGAAAAAGAAGAATACCAAAGCAAGTATTCGGATGCAGAACTGCAACAGTTGGATGCCGAAGCCAAGAGGCAAGCAGAAATGGAAAAACAGAGAGAAGCGCAAGAAGCCCATGAGCGACAAAGAGAGAACGAGGCGTTGGCAGAGCTGAACAAGGCACTTGCCGAAGCAAGGCTGAAGGGACAGCAAGCCACGCAACAGAACTCATCGTCTTCAGCAACAGCATCCGATGAAACAACAGCTACAGCCAAGGGCGGTATCAACATTGAGGGCAAAATCAAGGTGAATGAGAATGCCCGAAAGGAAGCAGACGAGAATGACAAGCCAAGTGAGGTGGTGAAAAAGGTGAAGACATCATCGGATTACTTCAATACCTTGGCAGTGAATGAGAAAGAGCCGACACTGATAAAGGCTATCATTGACGAGAATGTGAAAGCCGTGGATGGAAGCCGTGTACGTTTGAGACTGTTAGATGATGTGGAAATCGGTGAGATGATAGTGAAGAAAGGCGCATACCTGTATGCCACCATGAGCGGTTTCAGTTCGCAACGAGTGAAAGGCACGGTGAAAAGCGTGCTGGTGGATGACGAGATAGTGAAAATCAACCTGTCACTCTATGACACAGACGGCATGGAAGGCTTGTATGTGCCAAGCAGCCAGTTCCGTGAGACCACCAAGGATGTGGCAAGCGGAGCCGTGACCGGCAATGTGGATATGAATACCACCAATACTGGCAGCAGTTTTTCGCAATGGGGCATGCAGACCATGCAGAATGCCTATCAGAAAACAAGCAATGCCATAGGCAAGGCAATCAAGAAGAACAAGGTGAAACTGAAATATGGCACCTTTGTGTACTTGATAAACAGCAAAGACACCAAGAGCAAGTAAACATTAAACACTACAAAGTAAACATTACACCCATATGAATATCAAGAAGACCATTGGCGCACTGATGATGTGTGCAATAAGTGCCACTCCGATGATGGCACAACAGACCAGTGCGGAGAGCTATCAGCCCTGCACCTACCAGGAGATGGAGCAGCTGACCGTGAACGAGCAAGTGACTACCGTCATTACGGCAAGTGAACCCATCCGCTTTGTGGATATATCCACCGACAAGATAGCAGGAGACCAGCCCATCAACAATACCGTGCGCTTGAAGCCCAAGGAGGGAATGCATGAAGATGGTGAGGTGCTTGCCATCGTAACCATCGTGACGGAACGATACCGTGCACAGTATGCATTGCTCTATACCACGAGATTGCAAGAGGCAGTGACGGATAAGGAGATACAACAGATAGAAAAGAATGCCTATAACAATCCTGCGGTCACATTGTCCTCTACGGATATGGCTCGATATGCTCGTCAGATTTGGAGTTCGGAAGCCCATGTGAACAATGTGAAGACCAAAGCCCATAAAATGGTGATGCGACTGAACAACATCTATTCGTCGGGCGACTATTTCTTCTTGGACTTCTCGGTGGAGAACAAGACAGACGTGCCATTTGATATAGACCAAATACGATTGAAGCTGACGGATAAAAAGACCGCCAAGGCAACCAACTCACAGATGGTAGAGTTGCATCCAGTCTTCACGTTGGAGCAGACCAAGCGTTTCCGCTATGGCTACCGCAATGTGATAGTCATTCGGAAAATGACATTCCCGAATGACAAGCAATTAACCATCGAAATGACGGAGAACCAAATCAGCGGTCGCACCATCTCATTGAAAGTGAACTATAGCGATGTGTTGTCAGCCGACTCATTCAATCCGATTTTTCTAAAATAGCAATCATATCCAATGGAAGAAAGCAAGGAGCTACAAGGATTTTACAAGATATTCAGGGCGGTCATCTACATATCCGTGTTGATGGAGTTCTTTGAGTATGCCATAGACCCAAGGGCGATAGACGGCTTTGGCGGTGTGGTGTGTGACCTGCACGACCGTATCAAGCAGTGGTTTATCTACCATGACGGGAACCTGGTGTATAGCAAGGTGGTGACATTCCTCTTGGTGTGCATCACCTGTGTTGGCACGAGAAACAAGAAACACTTGGAATTTGATGCCCGAAAGCAGGTGCTCTACCCCTTGGTGAGTGGCGTGCTGCTGTTGGTGTTGTCCGTGTGGATCTTCGGCTATGCAATGGACACTCGTCTCTATGCCCTAAGATTGAACATCATCCTATATATGGTGACAACCATCATCGGAACGGTATTGGTGCATATCGCCTTGGATAACATCTCGAAGTTCCTGAAGGAAGGACTGATGAAAGACCGCTTTAACTTTGAGAACGAGAGTTTTGAACAGTGCCAGAAGGATGAAAACAACAAATACAGCGTGAATATCCCTATGCGCTACTACTATAAAGGTAAGTTCCGCAAGGGATGGGTGAACATCGTGAACCCATTCCGTGGCACCTGGGTAGTGGGCACACCGGGTAGCGGTAAGACATTCTCCATCATCGAGCCGTTCATTCGACAGCATAGTGCAAAAGGCTTTGCCATGGTCGTTTACGACTACAAGTTCCCTACCTTGGCAACCAAACTGTACTACCACTATAAGAAGAACCAACAGTTGGGCAAACTGCCAGAAGGCTGCAAGTTCAACATCATCAACTTTGTGGATGTGGAATACTCCAAGCGAGTGAACCCGATACAGCAGAAGTACATCAATAACTTGGCAGCAGCGAGTGAGACCGCAGAGACACTGCTTGAATCCCTGCAAAAAGGCAAGAAGGAAGGCGGAGGCGGTAGCGACCAGTTCTTCCAGACCTCAGCCGTCAACTTCCTCGCCGCCTGTATCTACTTCTTCATCAACTATGGCAAGGAACCATACGACAAGGACGGCAAGATGCTGATAGCAGAGAAAGTACTTGATCCGAAGACCATGCAGATGAAGCCGACCGGAAAGGTGTTTAACCATGCAGGAGAAGAAGTGGAGCCAGCCTATTGGTTGGGCAAGTATAGCGATATGCCTCATATTCTTAGTTTTTTGAACGAAAGTTACCAGACAATCTTCAATGTGCTGGAGACCGACAATGAGGTAGCACCCTTATTGGGACCGTTCCAGACCGCCTTGAAGAACAAGGCAATGGAGCAGTTGGAGGGTATGATAGGTACACTGCGTGTCTATACCTCACGCCTTGCTACCAAGGAAAGCTATTGGATATTCCACAAGGACGGCGATGACTTCGACCTGAAGGTCAGTGACCCGAAGAATCCGAGCTATCTGCTGATAGCCAATGACCCAGAAATGGAGAGCATCATCGGAGCATTGAATGCCCTAATCCTCAACCGACTGGTGACACGAGTGAACACAGGGCAAGGCAAGAACATTCCTGTGAGCATCATCGTGGACGAGTTGCCTACACTCTACTTCCATAAGATAGACCGACTGATAGGTACAGCCCGAAGCAACAAGGTGAGCGTAGCCTTGGGATTCCAGGAACTGCCACAGTTGGAAGCAGACTACGGAAAGGTGGGTATGCAAAAGATCATCACCACCGTAGGCAATGTGGTGAGCGGTTCGGCACGAAGCAAGGAAACTCTGGAATGGCTATCCTCTGACATTTTTGGAAAGGTGGTGCAACTGAAGAAAGGCGTGACCATCGATAGAGACAAGACGAGCATCAACCTGAATGAGAATATGGACAGTCTTGTACCAGCCAGTAAAATCTCGGACATGCCGACAGGATGGATCTGCGGTCAGACGGCAAGGGACTTTGTGGCAACCAAGACCGGCATGAATGGCAGTATGAACATACAGGAGAGCGACGAGTTCAAGACCAGTAAGTTCTATTGCAAGACCGACTTCAATATGGCAGACATCAAGAAAGAGGAAAGCGAGTATATGCCACTGCCCAAGTTCTACACCTTCAAGAGCCGTGATGAGCGTGAGCGCATCCTCTATAAGAACTTCGTGCAAGTTGGTGAGGACGTGAAAGCCATGATAGCAGAGATATTCAACAAGAAGAATGCCAAGTGACAAAATATCAAAGAGAAACAAAATGAGATTCATGACAGGAAAGATACGGACATACATCATTTTAGCACTCTTGCTGCTGTGCCAGAATATCATGGCACAGAACAAGACACCCACAACAGATAGCCCAAGCCAAACCGACTTGGGCATCTTCGCATTACCTCCCTTAGAACGAGCGGTGCGCTGCATCAAGTATTACGAGGGATGGCACGATATTAAGCGCAACTATCCCTATATCGGATGGGGACATCGGATTTTGCCGCATGAGAAGTTCAGCAAGAACCTCACCTATCAGCATGCCGATTCTCTGTTGCGTTCAGACCTCACCAAGTTATGTGCCATGTTTCGTAAGTATGGCAAGGACTCACTACTCCTTGCCGTACTTGCCTACAATGTCGGACCCTACAAAATATTAGGGAACAAAAGATTTCCGAAGAGCCGTCTCCTGCAAAAGATTGAACGAGGATTGCGTGACATAGAAAAAGATTACCTTGACTTTTGCAGATGGAGAGGCAAATGCATTCCGTCCATCAAAAGGCGAAGAATGACAGAACTTCAACTATTATACATCCCATAAAAACGAAATATTACTTCATCAACCATCGAAATAGCACTTCATAGCCTGTCGAAGTTATACTTCATCGGCACTTCAAGTATATTGGCCTCGTAACTTACAAAGATTGCATAAGAACAGCATTTGTTTATACAAAATTTCTGAGATATTAAAGCGATTCGGCTTAAATAGTCTTAAATTTACAACGTCGTATTTATATTTTCTGCCATTTCTTGTCTTTTCTCAATAAATTTTCGTATTTTTGCAGTCGGATTGTA
>ERZ650307.1115-NODE-1115-length-15304-cov-5.324611_pt1 | contig 15304 bp, 15 predicted proteins | sample MGYA00376243_ERZ650307 | MGnify/ENA primary metagenome ERZ650307 (study PRJEB26733, sample SAMN07839242) | wastewater metagenome | biome: urban; feature: artificial channel; material: waste water | place: USA: North Carolina | collected 2016-03-31 ... | reverse complement strand
CATTGGATTTAATGGATTTATTCATGTCCGAATGCTTGTCCGGATTGGTTTCGCTGGAAATATCCGATACAGTGCCCCATTTTTCCAGATTGTATGCAATGTTAATCTTGTCGTTACCGGTGGTCAACGTATATTTTTGCTGACCATAGTTGCCGTAGCCAACGGTAATGGCATTATCATACTGCTTTTTGGTGATAATATTGATAACACCGCCCATGGCTTCGCTACCATAGAGCACCGACGAGCCGCCTTTGATAACTTCCACCTTTTCAATGCTGTCTACCGGAATGGCATCTAGGTAATATTTGCCACGTAGGTTAATAGGGCTACCGTTGACCATCACCAAGGTGCCATTGTCGACACCGCGAATGATGACGTCATTGGTCATAGTCCCCATAGCGGCACCACCGGCACCAAAGGTTTCATAATCCAGTCCCGGCACACGGCCTAAGGCAACCTGCAAATTCTGGGCTCCCGTATTCTGCAAATCTTTGGTGCTAAGCACCGTCGTGCTGGCCGGCACGTTTAAATCCTGTTTTTCACTGCGCGTCGCCGTTACCACCACCGGATTTAGTTCATAGTCACTACTCGCGGTAGTCGTAGCCGTCGCCCCATAGGCTCCCCCTTGTACGACTATGCTACCTAAGATAGCCGCTATTACCTGTTTTCTCTTTACTCTCATGGTGAAATAAACCTCCTACACAACCTGCTGTTTTATTATTTCTATTTACACATAATGCCCTATCAGATACCGTTCCCGGCGCGTAAACGCCGAAGCAAATATAAGAAATACGGTGCTCCGATAATGGCCGTCATGATGCCCACACGAATTTCCACCGGCGCTAGCAACACGCGACCTAAGGTATCGCAAAGTACCAAAAAAGCCGCCCCAGCTAGTGCCGAATACGGTATTAAATAGCGATGGTCATAACCGATAAGCAAGCGCACAATATGCGGTACAACCAAACCAACAAAGCCAATATAACCACTGACGCACACGGCGGTAGCTGTCACTAAGGATGTAACTAATAAGAATAGCAACCGATAGGCCATCACAGGCAAGCCTAAGGATTGAGCCTTTGTGTCACCTAAGGCCATTACATTCAGCTGCCGCGCTAGAAACCACAACACAAAAATGCCAATGACAATAGGCCCAATGGCCAACTGCACATGTTCCCATCGGCGATACTCTAAACCGCCGATCATCCAAAATAAAAATTCCCGCAAGCGGTATTCACTCAAAAAGGTTAATACCCCTGACGTCAAAGCGCCTAAAAACATGCTCACCGCCACACCGGCTAAGAGCAAGGATGACGTTTCAATACGATTGCCTCTGACCGCTAACAAGATAATGCCGCAAACGGCAATACAGGCACCGACAAAGGCAAAGAGCGGCATGTATAAAGCGCCAGCTGCCGACAAGCCCGTGCCTATGGCTATGACCGCCCCAAAAGAGGCACCGGCCGAAACGCCAATAATCCCCGGATCTGCCAAAGGATTGGCGAAAACACCTTGCATAACCGTACCGGCTACAGCAAGGCCGGCTCCGACGAGCATGGCTACAAATAACCGTGGTAGCCGTATATACCAGAATACCGCTTGCTGACTTGTATCTAAGCCTGCTGCCGGCTGACCGGTGATGAGGCTGGTCATTTCACGGATGATACCATCATAAGGTACGACAATGGTGCCTACATGGATGGCTATGATGACGAGTACCACCAAGGACGCCACTAAGAAGCACCAGCCATAGCGCCTATTCCTGTTTTGGTTCATAGCCATAAGCCTCCTTTGCCATTTGTTCGGCGGCGTTCACCATATACGGCGAATAGCTCATCAACGCCTTAGCGTCCACGCTATACACGCGGTGGTTGCGAATGGCCGAAACCGCCTGTAACGCCTTATCGCCATAAAGCCGGTTTTGTGATTCATCGCCGCCAAAGCCCATAGCGTACGTGTCAGACGGCATGAAAATACAATCTGGATTAATCAAAATAAGTCCTTCGCGACCAATGGTCTCGTGGTTATCTAGCTGTAATTTCGCGCCGCCGTTGATGAGCCCTGCATACTGACACAAGTCATCAAAGGTGCTGTGGGCACCGCCGGAAACGCCCATCGTATCGTAATATACCGCACTTTTGCGCTGATTCGCCGGTATCGTAGCCACAAATGCTTTAAGGTGCGCCAAACGCTTGTCGATAGCTGCTACCGTCGCTTCACCGCGCGCCCTCTCGCCTACAATCGTTGCCAACGTCAGTTCTAATTGCTTCATGTCAGCAATTGTAACTGGCGTCCGATACACATACACCGGAATATGCAATTGCCGCAAGGACGCAATCATATCAGGATCTTGCCAATCCGGCACGATAACTAAATCCGGATTTTGCGCCATAATGGATTCCGGATTGCCCTTAGCCCGGCCTGGGATATGAGTAGCGGCTTGCACATTGGTCGGCAAGCCGGACACGGCAGCCACCCGGTCATAACCTACTAACGGCACCACAATATCTTCCGTGCTAACGCCAACGGGGATAATGCGCCGCGGATGGTCCGGTATGAGCACCGTCGTCCCCATAGCATCGGTTACCTGATGCATAGCTTCCGTAGTGGCTACCGTCGTAAGCGCCGGCCCACAGCCACCAAAGACCATAGCCGGCAACACCACCAAAGCGCCGATGGCTAAACTTCTCACTAAAAACTTCGCCATATGGTTCACCGCCTTATGACAAGCGGAACGTAATCGCCTGGGTCGCCGTCACACGAATCGGCGCCCCGTTGCGAGTGACCGGCTGAAATGACCACTGGTACAAAGCCCGTGTGGCCGCATTATCCATGGCACTATAGCCAGAAGACTGCACTACCGACACAGAGCTTACAGAGCCGTCCTTTTCAACGACCAATTGGCACACCACGGTACGGCCATCGCCAACGCCGCGGCGGCGCATCGTTTCCGGATATACCGGTGGTACCGTAGATATCGGTGTTAACGAACCTACTTCGTGGACTTCATTGTCCACCGGTCCTGGTTGATTGCCGCTACCGTTACCACCACCACCAGTACCGCCACCAGTACCACTGCCCGTACCGGCACTGCCATCGCCGGCACCGCTACCACTACCTTGACCACCGTTCGAACCGGCAGCACTGGCCGTGCTGCTTCCGCCAGTCGCTGTGCCTTGACTAGGCATACTGGCTTGGATGGTGTTCGGCGTATTTGATGCTGTGGTTGCTTGTTCTGCTTGGGTAACCGCCTGCTCCGCTTCCGCCACTGACGTGGGCGCCGGCGGTATGACCGCTTTACTTTCTGCCGGTGCCGAAATAGCCGGGCCTTGCGAGCCCGCCGAGCCAGACGCTTTACTGCCACTGGCTTCGCTACCAATAGTCACTTCCATCAAATCCGGCTCCCGTATGGGCTCACCTTGATGGGTATACATATACCAAAGACCACCGGCTACTAATAAAATGTTAATCAAGCTGGATTGCAAGAAGGCACGCCCCCATTTACTTTTTGGTTTCAATAGGTGGGCCCCCTCTCATTGTCCCGTTGCAATAGATACGCGGGTAATGCCGATTTTCTTCAGCGTGTCCAGCACCGTTACCACTTCGCCGTACTTAACGTTTTTATCGGATCGTAAGATAACAGACAAGTTACCGCCTTTCGCTTTTTCCAGCTGCATGCGGCGAATAAACGCATCCATCGGCATGGATTCTTGTTCTACAAAAATACGGCCATCGGCGGTTATGGTAACCGGCACCTTGCGATCCAAATCAACGGAGGCTGTCTGCGCCGCCGGCAAAGCGACCGGTATGGATTTCTGCACCACCATAGACAGCATGCTCATCATAAAGAACACCAACAAGAAAAAGATAATATCGATCATAGGGATAATCATCAATTTCGGTGTTTCATCGTCACGGAGGTTTCTAATTCGCATGGCTGTCACCATCCAGTGCCAACAAATACGTAGAGCCTAGCTCTTCCATTTCACCAATCAAAATATCCTGGCGCTGTTTCAAATAGGTATGAATAATAAGTGCAATAATGGCTACACAAAGGCCCGCAGCCGTTGCAATCAAAGCTTCGCCAACACCGCCGGTAATAGCGAACGGCTGCCCTTGCGACACAGAGAGCACACTAAAGGAATTAATCATGCCCGTAACGGTACCGAGCAAACCCATAAGTGGCGCCAGCGTAACAATGGCCGACAAATAATTAAGATTGCGACGAAGCTCTACAGCTACGGTTTGGGCTTTTAACTCTACAAACTTTTCTTGTTTTTCCGGCCGTTTATCGTAATCGGCCGCTTGGGCGATAATCTGCGCCGCTTGACCGCCGGCTGCTGTACATCGCTCCTTCAAAGCCGCCCACTGACCGGACGCTGTTAACGTCGCTACTTCATCCGTTAAAGCTGCCACATCGGTATGACACTGCTTATAAAATCGTCGCCGCTCCAGTAAAATTGCTATGGCAATTAACGAACAAATAAATAGCGGTATCATGACTAAACCGCCCTTGCTTAACAATTCCAAAAAGCTCATAATCCACCTCATACAACTATACGTACGCACTAACATAAGTAATAAAAAAACGTTGCTACCCTCAAAACTTGAGAGTAATAACGTTCAGCATACGAAACAATCCAGTTCCCTACAAACGCCTACCTACATTGGCACTTCACCAATATTACGGTACCACATCTATCGTGGAACTGCACAATCCCCTTCCCATCACTCGCAGGTCAATCGGCGATTCTTACAAACAGCAGGTCTCCTGACTTAGATTCCTTGCTTACCTTCGCCTTCCCAAATCCGTAGATTCAGTGACATCTTGAAGGGGCTCCTCCTACAGTGGCGTGACCGTATCGGCTTGTACCGATTTCCCTTTAAAACTCTTGCGAGTACTATTTGTGCACTACTATGTAATTAACTGGTCTAACAGAAACAGTATAATTCATTTTAGTACCCGGGAAAAATGAAAATTTGTTATGTTTACTTGTCTTAGTGGTTATATGAAATCTTGATTTTAATAGCTTATACCAACTACGCTTGCAGCGCCATTTTCTTGTCATGCAGTTCATACAACGTATGACGATGGCCCACTGAAATGACCTTCGTATCCGGCAGTTCGTCCTTAAGCCATTCGTACATGGTCTTTTCCAGTGCTTCATCCATAGCGGACGTCGCTTCATCGAGGAATACGAACTTCGGCTTATACAGCAAGATGCGTAAGAACGCAATGCGTTGCTGTTCCCCTAAGGATAAGATGCGACTCCAATCGCCTTCTTCGTCCAAAGAGTTCACCAGCTTGCCAAGACCACAGCGCGTAAGCCAAGCCTTCAGCTGTTCATCGTTATCATGAGCTTCTGCTTTTGGGAAGTAAATAGCTCGGCGCAAGGTGCCAAGCGGCAAATACGGTCGCTGTGGCAAGAACAGCGTGCTATCCGCAGCCAGTACGGTGCCCGTCGCATAGGGCCATAAGCCGGCCATAGTGCGCAGTAGCGTCGACTTACCGGTACCGGATTTGCCCGTAATGAGCAAGCTATGACAATCGGCCATGGTAAAGGACAGGTTATCGGTCAGTACCGAGCCGTCCGGTAATTTCACCGTTAACGCTTTAACGCCGGCAGTATCACTCGGTTCGTACACCACGTCGCTGGAAACTTCACCTTGGGCCTGCATGTGTTCTTCAAAGTCGTAAAGACGACTGACAACAGCGCACCACTGGGCGAGGTTGTCGTAAACACTGACAAAGTAGGACATCGCATTCTGCACCCGCCCGAAAGCGTTTAAGACCTGCATAATCCAACCGACCTGCACTTCTTGAGCGAACCAGCGAGGCGATATGAGCAAAATCGGAATGATGATGGCCAGCTGTTCATAACCGGTGGTAAAGCCGTTTAACAGCTTCTGCCGTTTCATGATGGCACGGAAATTGCGCACCACTTCCACAAAACGTTCCTTGAAGCCTGTCATTTCAGGGCCTTCACCACGATAAAAGGCGATACTTTCGCTGTTTTCACGTAAGCGCACCATACTAAAACGAAAGTCCGCTTCGCGCCGCTGCTGTTCGTAGTTGAGACCAATTAGCTTGCGACCTACCTTGTGCGTCAAGTACGTGCCGCCAATGGAATAGAGCAAGGACAGCCACACCATGTAGCCGTAAATGGGAATGCCTTCAGCGCCAATGGGAATGTGCACGATACCGGACAGATTCCACAGGATGACTACGAAAGCGACAAGACTAATGACCTGGCTCACCATGCCCAGCGTCAACGTCAGTGTTAAATTCGCAAAGCTGTTGATGTCTTCTTGAATTCGCTGATCCGGGTTATCTGTGTCATAGCCCAGCACCTTCAGCATGTAATAGGACTTCTTATCCAGCCACCGATTCAAATACGTATCCGTCATGTACTGGCGCCACTCGATTTGAATCCACTGCCGCAGGTACACCGAATAGATGCCCAAGGCGATTAACAGCGTCGCCAGCAAGGTAAACTCACCCACCAAGGGCCAGAAACGACCGAACTGATAGGACTGAAGCACATCCCAGAATTCCTTATACCAGTCGTTGAGCACTACCGTAAGGCCTACGGACGCTACATTCATCACCAATACAACTGCCAGGACGAACCAGCTTTTCTTGCTCTGTTTATCGAACCAAAAGCCCTTGCCCAGCATCCAAAAACCGCGCCAATAATAGCGCCAGCTCCTCGTTTGTGCTGCCATCCAATCAACTCCTTAGAGCGGCCTAGGACCGCATTATGTGCGTATTATCAATTAATATATACACGCATTGTACCACAAAGGAGTAATATCTGTGAAATAAACTGCCTCCTAGGCGTCAGCAATTTTTTCCAGCAACGACCGTAGCTGTTGCTGTTCATCGGTGCTCAAGCGCTCCATGAGCTTTGAAATGCGGCCATAATGATCCAGCAACACTTGATTCATCAGCGTCATGCCCGTTTCCGTTAAGGCAGCCAGCTTCGAGCGCCCATCATCAGGACTGGCCATAATCGTCACCAAGCCATCACGAACCATGCGCTGTATCATCGTCGTAATCGTTGCCTTCGTTACGCCGACGCGCTGCGCTATAACCGACAGCGCCAACGGCTTTTGTTCCTGATACAGCGACGCCATGACGATAAGCTTACCTTCCGACAAGTTGTAATCGCGCTCCACTACATCCATAATCTGATGACGAATTTTGCCATAGGCATCAATAATATGTAACATTGTCAGCACCGACGACGGATCGATTTCCGGCACGACGCGGGCGTGACGTTTTAACTCTTCTTCTGTAGGTATTATCATACGCTTTTCTCCTACTTTTCTAGGCACTACTGCAGATAACTTCGTAATACTATTAGTATACTCCTTTTCCGCGCTATTACTCAGCCGGCGTCATCATCTGCCCATAAATATGCTGTACTAAGTCCTTGAATTCACCGCTTTCGCGATTGCGTAAGTACGGTAAATCAATAGCTAATTCTTCACGAATCTGTGCCGGTTTAGCCCCTAAGATAATGGCCCGGTTCGCCATATACACCGCTTCTTCGATGCCATGCGTAACCATGACAATAGACTTCGTCGCCGTTTTTCCTTCCGACCAAAGCTGTAAAATATCGGTACGCAAATTTTCCGCCGTCAACACATCGAGTGCGGAAAAGGGTTCGTCCATCAAGAGAATGGCCGGTTCCCGTACCAAGGCCCGCGCCATGCCGACGCGCTGCCGCATACCACCGGACAACTCCTTCGGGAATTTCTTGGCAGCGTCGGCTAATTTCACCATGGACAGCATGTGTAACGATTTTTCCTGCTTTTCCGATGCAGTGAGCGGCATATCGTTAAGGCCCAGCATAACGTTGTCCAGCACGGTCAACCACGGGAATAACGCGAAGGATTGAAAGACCATGGACACGCCTGGGTTAACGCCACTGAAGGGCTTCCCCAAGTATGTAACGGTACCTTGAGACGGTTCGATGAGGCCGGCCATGATGCGAAGTAGCGTGGACTTGCCGGCGCCGGACGGACCTAACAACGCCAAGAAATCGCCTTCGTTGACAGTAAGCGACACATCCTGCAAAATCGGCACATCCGCCTTCTTGGAAAAATACCGCCACACGTTTTGCAATGCCATTAATTCGGTCATTTCAATCCCTCCTTTTCACAAATCGACAACGACTAAAAAATATCTTTAAATTTAAACAACTTACATGCGATAGCGATTCTGAGCCAAGCGATACAAGCGCTGCCATACAACGCGGTTGATGATAACAACCATAGCGCTCATAATCACCATGCCCAGCACAACAGCGCGAACCTGATCAGCCGCGGTGGCCTGAGTGATGAAGCTGCCAAGGCCGGTGGCTACTAATTCCTGACCATGCCAGGTTACCACTTCGGCCACGATGCTAGCATTCCAAGCACCACCGGCAGCGGTAATCATGCCCGTTACCAAGTATGGGAAAATAGCCGGTAAAATCAAGGTGCGCCATTTCATCCAGCCTGTGAGGCCATAAACAGCAGTAGCTTCCTTGTATTCCTGCGGAATGGCCATAGCGCCGGCAATGACGTTAAACAAAATGTACCACTGGGTGCCCATCATCATGAGGAATACGGAGCCCCAACCTAAGCTGATGTGGTAACGGAGCAACAAAATCGTCACGAAGGGGAACAAAATGTTAGCAGGGAACGATGCGGCTAACTGCACGATGGGCTGCCAGCGATTCGCACGGCCCGCCTTCATGCCGATGTAAACGCCTAAGGGCAAGGTCCACAGTGCACCGAGCACAACGGCGAGGATAACGCGGCCTAAGGTGAGCGTGCCCATGCCAACGATGTCACCTACATACTCCCAATTAATAGTCGGTACCGTAGCAGCCAAATGAATGGCGCTGCGAATACCTTCAAAACCAAGCCACATAGCAGCCACTACCATAGCCAAACGAACGACGAAGCGAATTTGACGTTCAAAGCCATACAAGCTACGAATGAAGCGGTTAATCACCGTATCAACGCGGTCCCATACACGGTCAACCATGGCCGGCACGGACGAACGAGATACTACGTTATACACATAGGACTGGGGGATGATTTCATCCGGGTTAACTTCCGTTTTGAAGCGCTGGCTCCAAACAACGAGAGGACGCCACAAAATGCGGTCAACACCAATGATTAAAAGCACCATTGCTAACATCGCATAGCCAAGAGCAACCATGTTACCATCCTGAATAGCCAGCGCCATGTAAGAACCAAGGCCCGGCAACATTACATCATGACCGGCTACACTGATGGATTCGCTGGCAGCCAAGAAGAACCAGCCGCCACCGAAGGACATCATCCCATTCCAAACAAGGCTCACCATGCCGGCAGGCAATTCCAATTTCCAGAACCGTTCCCACCCGGTGAAATGAAACATCGTAGCCGCTTCGTCTAATTCAACGGACGTAGCCTTCAACGAATGATAAAAGCTGAACGCCATGTTCCAAGCCTGACCGGTGAATACAGCGAAGATGGAAGCTAATTCGAGGCCCATGAGGCTGTGCGGGAACAACGCCATGAACGCCGTAACCGTTACCGACAAGAAGCCCAATACCGGTACGGACTGCAAAATATCCAGCACCGGCACCATCACCTTGCCGGCCCATTTGGATTTAGCAGCCACATAGCCGTACAATACAGCAAAAATTGTGGATGCTACCAACGCGATGAGCATGCGGAGCAAGGATTCCCCTGCATAATAAGGTAAGGATGCAACATTTAAGGAAACAGACAACGTTTCACCGGAGCTAAAGGGCATCATCATGCCATGCAGCAAACGAACTACTGCATAGGCTACCAGAGCGATAGCAACGAGCACAAGGCCATTAGCCGCTACAAATCGCTGTCTAAGATTGATACCCAGCGCGCCGTGAGGAAATCCCTTTACTACATACTGTGCTAATCCTGTGGCCATTAATACCTTTCTCATTGCTATCCCTCCTTCGCATTTGCTCAGAACTTGAAAATTTCATCAACTGTACGAGGCTACACTCCGGAGGGTCATTTCACAAATAAAAAGAGCCCTTCCATTAGGAAAGGCTCGTCAAACGTTCAAAGGGTGCTTCACATCCAGTCGTCCAAGCTTTAGCACTGTATAACGTAGAACCTTGCGATTCAGCCACATTATGTAAGACCTTAAGTCGATCATACCTGCTCTACCCATTGGCGTCTTTCGACGTTTCCGGGCAGTGGCCTGTGTTCATACAGGAACCTCACCTAACGGAGTGTATTCGTTTTTACTCAGCTATCATAGCACCAGTTTGTGAAATAAGCAATCATTCAGCTTATGAAATTAAGCGATAACAGAAATACGTTCTTTAATATGGTTGCCCTTGTCGATTTCATCAACCATAGCTAAGGCATAATCCGCATAGCTAATGGCACTAACGCCGCACTGATTTACCGTGAATACTTCACCAGCCAAGGTATATTCACCCGTTTTATGACCTTCCGGGTTAAAATCAGTGGCCGGGCTTACATAGGTCCAACGCACGTCATCGCGTTTACGAAGCTCTGCCAAGGACTCTGCCATAGCGTTCGCTGTCGGTTTATATTCATCAGGGAAGTCCGGTGCATCCTTCACCTGTAATGTTTTCGTATCATCTAAATACAAGCTGCCGGCACCGCCTACAACCAATAAGCGGGTATTAGTACCGGACACCGCATCAGCTAAATGCATGAGTACTTTTGTATGCAAGGACTGGTCGGCACCCCAAGTACCAAAGGCGTTAACCACTGCATCAAAACCAGCCAAGTCAGCTTTCGTAATATCGAAAATATCTTTTTCTACGGAATGCTGGGCTGCGGAACTATTCGGACGACGTACAAACGCCGTTACATCAAAGCCACGATCTACGGCTTCCTTTACAATCAAAGAACCTGCTTTACCATTGGCACCGATTACTGCTATTTTCATAATGACTTCCTCCTCTGTAAAATACCTGTTCAACTCAGGTAACTCTCAATCTGTACGACTCAACTCAATTTGTAAAACTCAACTCAATTTGAACTACCAATACTCAATAATTAACTACTCATTCTTAATTCTTTGCTTTCGTTGTAACAATCTTTATTACAATACGAATTATATATCCGTTTAGTTGTAATGTCAATAGTTACAACTAAGAAAATTTAAAATTTTCGAAATAAAAAAAAGAACCGACATAACATCGGTTCTTTTCCCATACCCACTATGCTTTTATACGGCAGCGGCGTCTCAGCCAGCTACCGCATCAGTGCTACCTTCTTGAGTGGCTTCATCCATAGCCGCTAAATACTTGTCCGCATCAGCCTTCACATCGGACAGCTTAATGGCTGCCAATTTCTGTTCCATGGCCTGCTGCACCAAATCCAAGCGCTCATCGAGCACATCGTGGATGCAACGGCCAATAGGACAGGCCGGATTTGGATGTTCATGAAAGTGAAATAAAGCGCCTTCACCAACGCATTCCACCGCTTTATAAACATCAAAGAAGGTAATCTCTTCCAAAGGTTTTGCCATTCCGGCACCGCCGGAGCCACGTTTTACCGTCACAAGCCCAGCGGCCTTCAATTGGCCTAAAATTTTACGGACTACAACCGGATTCACAGAAACACTGCCGGCAATATAATCGCTGGTCACTTTATCCTGACCACTAAATGCGTCAATACACAAAATAGTATGCACCGCAATTGTAAATCGACTGGAGATCTGAATTTTCGGTACCTCCCTTCATACGCATTATTCACAAAATCAGCTTACTGTATAACTTCATTATACGTCAGCTAGTTGTAATGTCAATAGTTACATCTTGGTAAGTAGCTCCTACCACTGGATAGCAACTTACTCTCCTTAAGTCTTGAAAACTTATGCATGTAAGCCTGCTTCGTAAGCTTCTTTCATGGCTTTATGCCCGTTAATGGCACCTTTTTCATACACGCCTAAGCCATAAATAACGCCTTTTTCAACAGCACCGCTAATGCAAGCCGCATAGCCACGGAAACAACCTAACGTGCCTTCCATATCACCTTTCGATGAATCGGCAGCGGTCAAAATGTAATACAATTCCTTGTCGCGCACTTCGGTCCAGCGCGCTACGGTACGGTCGATTAACGCCTTCAATTGTGCGTTCATGGAATAGAAATACACCGGCGTTGCCAATACCAATACATCGGCGGCAATCATTTTATCAAGGATTTCGGCCATATCATCCTTCTGCACGCATTCGCCATTGTGATTACGGCAGTAGTAGCAAGCCGTGCAATAGCCGATTTTCTTACGCGCCACTTCAATTTTTTCTACCTTATGACCGGCTTCCAATGCGCCTTTCATAAATTCGTCGCACAACATGTCTGAATTCCCGCAGTGGCGCGGGCTACCGGATAAAATCAACACTTGTTTACTCATATACCTATACCTCCTGTTATACCTATAAGGGGTTAAACTTCCTATTTCACCTCACGTATATTCTACGACTTGGAGTTAACTTTAAGTCAAGAGGTAATCTACAGGTTTACAACAAGATTTTACAAGTACCGCCGCTGAAATAAACACCCTAAAACGACGAAACGCTGTGTGAGATTATTTCACACGACGTTCGATAACATAGCCAATCATGGCTAACAGTATGCCCATACCGAAATATTCAATTGTAGTCGACACTAGCGACCCGGATTCGTACACCGGCTGACCCGTAACCACCGAGTTAAAAATGTCTAACCACGGCATCGTTACAACACCGAAAACACCTACAATACTAAACAAGAACAAGAGAACACGAATCGTGCGCTGCACGCGGTACCCTTCTAAGAAAGCCAAGTGCTTCTTGCAGAACGTAGCAATGACATTGCCATGCCAACCAATGTGGCAACATAAAGCAGCGACGAAAATATAACCAACGATTTGATGGTAAATTTCCATTTCATGCTTCGAAACAGAAAGGCCAATCATCGGCGATTTAACATACACAAAACCAGCCGTTGCCAATACAGCGAGTATCAATACTACATTCAAAACCGTGTGAATACGACGCTTTATCGTGTACTTGCCTGCGTTTAAATGGGTGAACCAAGCCCGATTACCGATAACATGAATCGCTACAGCGATAAAGAAAATGTCCCCTAACTGCTTGTGCATTCCCTTGCCCCACATAGGATACATCGGTTCCGTTACAGCGATTATAAACAACAACACGTAAGCTACATATCGCCAAGAACGATAAGCCCATATACGATCAAACAGAGATACCAAGCCGCCAACGAAACGATTTAATACAACTGTCATCTTCATCATCTCCTCATGATTTATCTATCTTGTTTATGAAGTATATCAGTTTTGTATTAAAGCGGCATGAAAAAGACAATAGAAATGAGATAAAATTATAGAAGGTTACTTTAAGCTATGTATTTCCTTCTCTAAATCAGCAAGTCCTTGAATAATTTCATCAAACTCAGGAATTTTACAAAAAAACATTTCTTCCATACTGTTATAATCAGCTTTAATTTCCTTTAGCCGATACGCATCTGGAACTAAACGAATTGTTTTCGGAACAGCTTCTTCATATCTAGCCCAGCCTCTAGGATAAAATTTCTCTTTAAACCGCACGACTTTTTCAAGAAGTTCTTTGTCAGCAAAAGCTTTTGCCTTATATGTAGACTTGGCCAAACAATACATATCATAATAATGCCGTGCATACCTATCTGGTAATTTACTGTTTTCTGGTCTATGCGCTTCATGATGTAGTATCGTCGCTTTTTCCCAAAAAGTCCTCTCCGGCAATACGGTTCTCACATCAATATTCTCACCTTCAAACAGCTGAGGATATACGCTTTTTATGTCTGGTTGAATACCTATAATTTTAGCAGGTGTCCATGCTGCCAATGAACCAATTTCCATCCTAACATTTTGTGCGATATAAAAAGATTCATAATTGCTAGGGTAAGTAAAGACTACCGTTTGCGGGTCTTCGTCATCTAGATCAACTGCAAAATCATCCAAAATATAATTTTTAAAATCTAAAGTCATCCGTGGAACAAAATACTGGACCAAGAATTCAGCTGTTTGCTTATTAACTTGCTCATTAAACTTTACTTGCTGATTTTTAGAACGTTCCTCCCAAGGTTCACTATTGCTATACCCCAAAAGTCTCCAATCAAGGATTAAATCAATATCCTCAGAAAATCGTTCAATTAAACCAAAACATTTAGAGAGACTAGTTCCACCTTTAAAAGTAAAATACTCACTCCACTCACACTGACTAAATAAATAGTTTAAAACAAAAGAGACCCAGTAATCTTTTTCTATAACAACTTCAGCAATCCCCGTTTCTACTGAAGCATTATGTATTACATATTCTAACTCATCTTTAGAAAACCGTTTAAAAGAAAACACTCCTATCCCTCGCAAATCTTTTTAATCACTCTATAAACCCATGCGCTTGTTGACTTTCCTTCTTCTAAAAGCTTTATCTTATTATCAGCAGACAATATCTTACTTAAGTGTCTTATATGCTTTTCTGTAACAGAATCTTTTCCCAAAGCCTTCAACGCTTGAATAACCATGGAACTTAGAAAAGATATATTTGAAATCTCACCATTATTACGATGTTTAAATCGTATAGTCACTTTACCATAGGAAAAATCTGCATAACGACCATCAGAAACATAAGTCCATTTTGCCGGTACCTGTGTAGACAATCCCAATATGTTTAATGCAGTGTTACCAGATGGCGCAATAGTCCAATTATATTTTCTAGCTATTGCTTTAGCCACTTCATGAGCTACCGGAGCCTCATATTCGTCAATTAGAGAAATATATTTTGGCTTATAATAGAATCCCTTTATAATTCGCCGAACATCTCCAGATAATACCATACGATTTAAACTCTTTCGAACCGTTTCATAATCAGCGATATCAAGGAAATCATTCGCCGTAAAAACATACTTAGAATCCCAATTCTCTATTCTATTATAAATTTTAGATTTAAATGTTTCCATAAAATATCGCCTCCTTTGTCCCAAATATTATATAATATTTGGGACAAAAATTCAATTTACTATACAAAAAAAGGATGCACAACGAAGTTGTACATCCTTTAATATCTTTATCTTATTCCCATTCAATAGTAGCCGGCGGTTTAGAGGTAATATCATACACAATGCGGTTAATGTGCTGTACTTCATTAACGATGCGCACGGAGATTTTATCTAAAACGTCGTACGGAATGCGTGCCCAGTCAGCGGTCATGAAGTCCGTCGTGGTAACGCCACGCAATGCCAAGGTGTA
>ERZ650307.1108-NODE-1108-length-15353-cov-5.806641_pt1 | contig 15353 bp, 11 predicted proteins | sample MGYA00376243_ERZ650307 | MGnify/ENA primary metagenome ERZ650307 (study PRJEB26733, sample SAMN07839242) | wastewater metagenome | biome: urban; feature: artificial channel; material: waste water | place: USA: North Carolina | collected 2016-03-31 ... | reverse complement strand
CTATATCAAAAGTACCACCGGATTCTAAGACGGTTCTATTTAATAGTGTTTGATTATTAGGAGAGTCGATTTCAAATGTATATGACAGGCGCATTAAGGTTAAGCTACAGTCGGTAAGAAGCAACTGATTATTAGGGAGTATTTTTAGAAATATATCAAACATGTCGCCATCAGGATGATAAAGAGGGACAAAAATTTGGTACAAATCTGTTCTCTTTTCTTTTAAATTGAATTGATTGTAGAATGAACTTTTTAGTACGTCCGAGATTTGTGAACTGTTTATCATAGCTGAAGCCTCCCTTCTAATCAGCATTATATAGTAGTATTGTCATCAAATAAAGATGTTTTGTAGGCATTGCGAAAAAGCACTCACTAAAAGAATAGCGAGTGCTTTGGGCTTCATTATTTATGAGTTTCTACTAGATAATCTACAGCTTCTAAATATCCTTTCAGGCCATGGCCGCGAATTGTTTTTTCCGCGTATAGACCAACGTAGGATATGTGACGAAATTCTTCACGAGTCATAGGATCTGAAATGTGAACTTCTACGGTAGGAAGGCCAACAGCCTTTAAGGCGTCGAGCAATGCCACCGACGTGTGCGTGTACGCTGCCGGGTTGATGATAATGGCATCTTGCGTGTTATACGCTGCTTGGATATAATCCACCAAATCACCTTCGTGATTGCTTTGCAAGAAGGTCACTTTAGCGCCTTTTGCTTCGGCGTGTTGCTTTATCATAGCCAACAGGTCTTCGTAGGTTTCATGACCGTAAATATCCGGTTCTCGAAGGCCTAAGAGATTAATATTCGGTCCGTTTAATACTAAAATTCGCATGAATTTTCACCTTCTAAATTATTTCGTTAAAAAGCTTATCGTACTTTCTGAAATGACTCAAAAATCCGTTGCGCTGCTTCATTAGGGTCGGTAAACGCGATGGTTTCCTGGGAGAACTGCCGATATAACGGTTCGCGTACTTTAAAAAGCTGATGTAGCTTTTCTCGCGAATTACCGGAGAGTACACGACCTTCCATAGATAAGTCATCTATAGGGCGCTGTAACCAGTACATACGACCATTCTGACGGAGTAAGGCATAGTTTTCAGGGCGCGTAACAACGCCGCCACCGGTAGCGATGATAAGGCCGCGTTCGCTTTGCAAGGACGACAAAATCGCGGTTTCCTTAATGCGGAACGAGTTTTCACCATGACGCGTAATGTAGTCTGATGGGAACTCGTAAAGGCCGTTAAACGCGTCGTCGCAATCGATGAAGGTCCGGCCCGTCAAATCGGCTAACGCTTGGCCAACGGTGGTTTTACCAACGCCAGGCATGCCAATGAGGATGATGTTTTCCTGCGCATTGGTCATACTGTGTACAATCTTAGCAATTTCGTTGTCATCAATGTCTACGTTGTGAAATAAGCGCGCTGCGTATACGGCTTGAGCCACCAACATGGCTAAGCCACCGACATAGGGAATACCCAAGGTTTCTGCCTGTAACAACAAATCGGTACGAGTTGGATTGTAAATTACATCCACAACGCCGCTGAGATGCTTAAATGGTTTAAGATCGATAATGCGGTGCGGTGAATGGGGATACATGCCAACCGGCGTAGCGTTGATGATAATATCCGCGGTGTCATAAAACTGGGCAATATCCTCGTATTTCGGAGATTTTTTGCGGGATATATGGGTTATGGATGCAGCCTTTTCATCTTCAATTGCCGTATGGATGGTACCTGATGTAGCGCCATCACCTAAGATGAGTACTACTTTGCCGGCTACATCAATATTGCCATGACGCAAGGCATATCGGAAGCCATCATAATCCGTATTATGCCCATACCAGCCGCCATTGCGGCGCACCATGGTGTTTACACAGCCAATGCGGCGAGCAATGTCGCTTACTTCGTCACAGGCTTTAAGAGCATTGACCTTGTAAGGAATGGTAATGTTACAGCCCTGCAAGGTTGGATTCGCGAAAAAGTCGGCCAATTCATCTTCTTGGCGTTCGAACAGGTCGTAATCCGGATAGCCTAAAGCACTGTGTATTTGCGGTGAGTAGCTATGCCCCAGGGTTTTACCCAATAAGCCAAAGCGTCCCGTAAGGGTAACGCTTGCAGTATTCGGTTCCTGTCCCTCCGTCGTATGGTTCGATTCGGTCATATTAGCGTAGCTCCTTTTTTACTTCTGCCAGAAAATCTAAAAGAACAAGGGCCACAACGGCTTCGGTTATCGGTACGGCACGAACGGCAATGCAAGGGTCATGACGACCTTTGATGACTAGTGTCGTGTTTTCGTGTTCGCTGTAACTGAAGCTAGGCTGCGGTTTAGAAATGGATGCGGTAGGTTTCAAGCCGATTTGTACGACCAGGGGCATACCGTTGGTAATGCCACCTTGAATCCCGCCGGAATTATTCGTAGTCGTTGTCACCGTGCCATCTTCATTGAGATGGAAGGGGTCATTTTCCTCAGCGCCGGTGCGTTCACACGCATCAAAGCCACTGCCGAAGGCAACGCCTTTAACGCCGGGAATACCAAAAATGGTGCGCGCTAAACGGTTTTCAATGCCGTCGAAATTTGGATTGCCAAGGCCAGCCGGTAGGCCTGTAGCAAATACTTCGACAATGCCGCCTGTGGAATTTTCTTCCTGACGAAGGCGGTCGACTAAGGTAATGGCATTGAGTCGCGCATGACCATCAACCATGGCGATGGTTTCTAAGCCTGCCTTTTGCAAGGCATCCATATCCGGATTGGTGCGACTTACGGGGGCGTCTTGGACAGTACCCAATTTACGCAAATGAGCAGCTACGCGAATCCCGTAGGTTTCAAGAATTTGCATGGCAATCGCGCCGGCACAGCACAACGGTGCCGTTAAGCGCGCCGAAAAATGACCGCCGCCGCGCATGTCTACGTAGTCGCCGTAACGAGCGCGGGCTGTAAAGTCAGCATGAGAGGGCCGCGGAATATCGCGGAGATTGTTGTAATCGGCGGAGCGCTGATTGGTGTTTTCAATGACAAAGGCTAGCGGCGAACCACTTAATTTGCCGTTTACGAGACCGGCGACGAAGTTCGGTGTGTCCGCTTCCTTGCGCTGGGTCGTAATGATGCTTTGCCCCGGCGCGCGTCGTTTCATAAACGCTGCTACCTTGTCTAAATCTACAGGGAAGCCGCAAGGTAATCCGTCAACAACGGCGCCAATGGCTTCGCCGTGGGAAGCGCCGAAGACGCTAATGGTAATATTTTTGCCGAAACTAGAGCTCACGAGCTTTCCCTCCTAACAAATTCCAATCACTGAAGAAGTCCGGATAGGACTTAGAAATCGCTTGGCTGTCCTCTAAGGTGACAGCTTCGAAGCTGATAAGTGCTGCCAATGTGCCGGCCATAACTAGGCGGTGGTCATTGCAGCAGCGGGCTTGGCCGCCAGCCAGATGACCGGTGCCGGTGATGATGAGGTCGTCGCCTTCGAGGCGCGCCTGGCCACCGAGGTCGTTCACTAAATCGGCAACGGCGACGAGGCGATCCGATTCCTTGAGGCGGAGTCGTTCGCCATGTCTAAAGGTGCTGGTGCCGTTAATGCCGCATGCTAAGGTAGCTAATACAGGCAATAAATCCGGCATTTGACGAAGGTCAATGTCCAGCGGGTTCACGGCGCGGCCAGACGCAGTAAGCGTCGGTAAACCGGTAGCCGTGTCGGTGCCAGCCGTAAGAGTCGTGCCAGCGTTGGCTACGACTTCGGCAATGCGTCGGTCTGCTTGTACCGAGTCGGGGGACAACCCAACAACGGTAATAGGCGCACCGGTTAGCGCAGCAGCAACTAACCAAATGGCACCATTGGACCAATCGCCTTCGATGGCGTAGTCCTGGCGCCCGTGAAATGACGCGCCGGCCGGCACGGTAAAGGTGTTACCATCGGCGGATTCATCGACAGTAACGCCAAAATCTTTCATAACGCCCATAGTGAGGCGTACATAGTCACGAGATTGAAGCTCCGTAGTGGAGGTAATGCTGGCACCGCCAACGATGGGGGCCGTCAACAGCAAGCCGGAGAAGAACTGACTGCTTACATTGCCTACCATAGAGAACTGGCCGCCGGTTAAGGGACCGGTTACGGTAAAAGGCGGCTTCGGCGCCGAGAACTGGGCACCGTGGCCTTTCATTTCACTAAAGAGCGGCTCTAAGGGGCGATCAGGCAAGCGACCGTGCGCCGTTACGTCCGTGCTGTCAGCTACAGCGGCGGCAACCGGTAACAGCAAGCGCAACGTGGTGCCTGATTCGTGAGGGCACAAATCGCCGTGCGTTGTGTGAGGGCGGCCCGATGCATTGCGCGGAATGGGCGTAATCGATACGCCGGTGGCCGTTTTGGTAACCGTAGCACCTAAGCCATTCAAGGACGCAATGGTGGCGTCAATATCGTCGGAAAAACGGTGTAACGTCAATGTGGACGGACTGTCCGCCAAAGCGGCGGCGATGAGTGCGCGATGCGCATGAGCTTTAGCCGGAATGGCCGCTATCGTGCCGGACGGTGCGGCAAACGTGATGCGATGCATAAAAGCCTCCTTTTTATGAGAAAACGGCGCCCCTTCGGCAGAGCCGAGCCGGGACGCCGCGGATATAGTTAAATCATACCAATTAGAGCGGGGAATAGCAAGCAAATATGCCGGTTAGCGTCTATCTTACGATATAGTTTCCCAGCTCCTTGTGCGCTACGGGGCGTAATTCGCAATGGCCGTAGCTTACGGGATAAATTAAAGTCACGCTGGCACCTTCGCTTTTTTTGTCGTGAAGGGCCGCTTCTAATAAAGCTTCGTCGGTGGCATCCGTTTCGATAGGGAGACCGTGAGCGATGAGCAAATCGAGGAACGTCTGGCCATCAGCGGCCGGTAAGTCGCCATTTTTCACCGATGCACGGATGAGCAGTGCGGTGCCGATAGCGACGGCAATGCCGTGTGGTATGGTGAAATCAGTAAACGCCTCGATACCATGACCAAAGGTATGGCCAAAGTTAAGGAGCTTGCGGAGACCTTGTTCCTTTTCGTCGTGGGCCACCACATCGGCTTTGGCACGAATGCACCGAGCGATGATGGACCGCACATAGGACGGATCCTGTTGTAATACATTAAAGGTCATCGGTTTTTGACGCAAATCGTCCAATAAATCGGGATGACCAATCATGCCGTATTTGATGACCTCGCCACAGCCGCTGTGCCATTCTGTTTCCGGTAATGTCTGCAGTGTTAATGGGTCGCAGAGTACGAATAACGGTTGCTTGAAGGCGCCCCAAAGATTCTTGCCTTCGGCTAGGTTTACGGCGGTCTTGCCGCCGACGGACGAATCCACAGCGGATAAGAGGGTAGTAGGGACCTGCACGTAGTCGATACCGCGTAAGTATGTAGCCGCTGCAAAGCCGGTTAAGTCACCGACCACGCCGCCGCCTAAGGCGACGAGCATATCCTTACGAGTTAAGCAGGCCTGGGCTAAGTATTCAATGAGTTCAATAAGCCATTTCGGTGTTTTGGCCACTTCGCCGTGCGGCACCGTGAAGGTGCGCACCGTGAAGCCCGCTTCCGTTAAGGATTGTACTACCGTAGCGCCGTACAGCGGCATTACATGATCGTCGCTGACTACGACTACCGTTTTGGCCTTGCTTAAGGGCTTTATGAGTGAACCTAACTGCGGTAAGGCTCCTGTTTCGAGATGAACCGTATAGGACGGCGCCGTTGTGACCGTGATGAGGTCTTTCATTTCACAGGCCCCCTTAGTTGCCGGCAAGTTCCGTGCGAATAACGGCGTTACGCAAAGCGAATACGTCGCGGCATACGGAGTCGAAAGCGTCCGGTGTCAAAGCCTGCGGGCCATCGCAAAGTGCTTTGGACGGATCGTTGTGAACTTCAATCATGAGGCCATCGGCACCAACGCCGGTAGCGGCCAAGGATAACGGGTGAACCATGCGGCTCATGCCGGCTGCGTGGCTCGGGTCCATGATAATTGGCAAGTGGCTTAATTCGTGAATCATCGGCACTGCCGTTACGTCTAAAGTGTTGCGTGTTTTCGTTTCGAAGGTGCGGATACCGCGTTCGCAAAGGACGATCTGGTCGTTACCTTCGCTCATGATGTATTCCGCTGCCATCAACCATTCTTCGTAGGTTGCGCAAAGACCGCGTTTCAAGAGAACCGGTTTGCGAAGCTTACCTACGGCTTTAAGTAATGTGAAGTTTTGCATGTTGCGCGCGCCAATTTGGAGCATATCTACATCTTCGAACAACGGAAGCTGGGATACGTCCATAACTTCGGACACGATGGGAAGGCCTGTGGCGCGTTTTGCTTCGAGGAGCAATTCTAAACCATCGGCGCCCATACCCTGGAAGCTGTACGGGGAGGAACGAGGCTTGAACGCACCGCCACGAAGGATGGCTGCGCCGGACTGGCTTACGCGTTTGGCGATTTCAATAACCTGTTCACGAGATTCAACGGAGCACGGACCTGCCATAATAGCGAAGTGGCCGCCACCGATTTTAACGCCGCCAACATTGATGACGGACGATTCAGGATGCAACTGACGAGTCGCATTCTTGTAAGGCTCCTGAATGCGCGTAATTTTTTCTACGATAGGCATAGATTCGATAAGACGACCGTCCAAAGACGCCGTGTCACCGATAAGACCGATTAACGTGTACTTCGCGCCGACCCAGGTGCGAACCTGCAAGCCGAAGCTTTCCAACCAAGCAATTAACTCCTGAATTTCTTTTTCTTCCGCGTTTCGTTTGATAGTGACAATCATGACAAAAACCTCCTACTTCTCCTACGAATGTGAAATAACCGAAACTCCTGAACGCCTCTCAACTCGTTCGGACCCTTTTACCTTTTCTACTGTTCTACAAGTCCGTTTCGGTAGCAACACTGTGAAATGAAAATCCATTCTTCAGTTCTACGCGTATTTCTATAACTAGTATACTAAATTACCGTCAAATGAATGCAAAAAGGGCTACCCGTAAGGATTACGGGTAGCCCTTTTACTTAAGCGCGATCTCATATCATCCAATCGTGTGTCTTAAGCGCAGCCCAAAAAACCCTTACCGGCATTGTCGGTAAAGTAGTAATAAAACCAAAATTTGAGGCTGCTGATTACACGATTCATAATATGTCACGCTCCTTTCCGTTAGTGTTGTAGCCATTATACACAACATACTGTGTGCTGTCAAGAGAAAATTGAAAATTCTTGAGAAACAAATTGTGTAGCCGCGCGAACCGTACCAAGTGCTAATGTTCAGGCCTTTTCCCCTAAGAAGGTGTATTCAAAGACCGGCACAGAAAGTACTGGGACGAGCATAAGAGCCGCGCGAGCCGTAAGGCGAGAGCGGCCCTGGGAAAGTGCAGGGAGTGTTTGAGGTTACAGCCCGTCAAGGTTCAACATAAGCACTAACGGCCAAAAGCCTTTGACAGAGATGTGAAGCAAGCATTGCGGAGCGTAGCTTGCAAGCACTCTGTCAAAGGCCCCTTAGGCGGCATTTGCACTAACAGGGCCGTAACCCAAACAATCTAGGCACTACCCAGACCGCTACGCATCGGCCCGCGCCGCCTTAAGAGCGTCTAGGACCGCCTGTGCCGCCTTTGAAAACACCTGATGCTTCTTCCAAGATAAACAGTACTGCGGCGTAATGCTCGGTTCCAACGGCCGTAAGCACAGTTCTTCCGTCATATGGCCAATATCCTGAACCAAGCGGTCAAACACAATGGCACTGCCGACGCCTAATTTCACCAGCGGGTGCGCATAATACACTAAATTGTACGTAGCCGTTATGTTTAGCTTATGGATATCCTGGTGAAGCCAACTGCTCAGTTCCTGTTGCAGACCGATTCGGCGCGGCAAGATGAGGGGAATCGGCAATAAATCCGCTGGTGTTATGGATTCTTTTGACGCTAAGGGATGGTCAGTGCGCAACAGAAGCGCCCAATGATCCGCCAAGGGGAGGGGAATGCGGTCGTATTTCGTCAAATCGACTGGCTCGATAAGCGTGGCAAAGTCCAAAAGACCGGCGTCTAATTGATCCGTTATGGACGTGGAATCACCGCCGAAGAAATGAAAATGTATTTTGGGATGTTTTTGGCGGAACTCAGCGGTACGTTCCATGAAATATTGGACGGAAGCAACATCGCCGCTACCGATGCGCACATCGCCTTGTAGCTCGTAGTTATCCTGCTGTAGTTCGTTCGTGGTTTTGTCGACTAGCGATAAAATCTCTTCGGCGCGCTTGCGAAGTAGGCGGCCTTCTTCCGTTAAGGTTATTTGACGTTTGCCGCGGACGATAAGCTGTTTGCCCAGCATGTCCTCTAATTCTTTGAGCTGAATTGATAGGGACGGCTGCGAAATATGAAGCGATTCAGCGGCCTTCGTGATGGTCGATTCGCGTGCCACCGCCAGAAAATAGCGGAGTAAACGTAATTCCATGCGAGACTCCTCATTAGTGCATAAAATTCAGCAATGTTTTGGGATTGTCCGGATGCGCCAAGCCATTTTGCTTGCCCAATTCAATGCATTTCAAAATCCAAGCCATATTTTTGCCTAAATTCGTCATCGTTTCCAAGCCTTCCGTGTCGAGGCGCACTTCGTCAGCTTGCGTGCCGTACACTTGATTCCAATAGGTGGATGAAATAACAGGCATGGAGGCAATGGTGAAGTATTTGTTGATAACGTCAAAAGACGCAACCGTGCCGGCGCGACGGGCCGACAATACAGCAGCACCGGGCTTGAAGCGGAACGCATCGCCACCGCTGTAAAACGCGCGGTCCATAAACGTCAATAACCGAGCGCTGGGGTGGGCGTAATATACCGGCGAACCAAACACAAAGCCATCAGCTTTACGTGCAGCGTCCACAAATATATTGACGCTATCGTCAAAAATGCAGCGGCCCGTCGTATGACACTTGCGGCACGCAATACAATCCGGCAACGCCTCATTGCCGATAAAAAACGTTTCCGTTTCAATACCTTCCGCTTCCAACGTCGACGCTACCTGTTTAAGCGCCGTCGCGGTGCAACCATTATTACGGGAACTGCCATTTACCAATAAAACTTTCATAGGAACATCTCCTCGTCTAAACCTAAATTTTCACTTTATATTCTAGTCCACGGTAGTAACTCACGGTCAACCGTTTCTGCTTGTGAAATAACTGATTTTACAAAGCTTTTACATAACGAATGCTTGAGCTCGTTTAACGATAAGAATATTTATAGTATACCCTAATCATAGTTTACAACTATACAAGTATATTTAGAATATGTATTTTTAATAATTTCAGCGGTGCGATATACTGCGTACGTACAGAAAACCGGTTATTACATAAATGTGAATTCGAATTCTATTACGTATTGCTAATAGGAGATTTTATGGATTACAGGAAGAAAGTTATACTATTTATCGCATTGCTTAGTTATTTTGTAAACGCTATGGACGGTTCTGTAGTGGTAACAGGCTTGACACGTATTGCTCATGATTTGCAGCTTAGTCAGTCTGGATTGTCTTGGATTCAAAGCGGTTACATGCTCACCTTTGGCGGTTGCATGTTATTAGGTGGTCGCTTAGGTGACTCGAAAGGTCGTAAATCAGTGCTGTTAGCAGCGCTTTTCATCTTTTGCGTGTCGTCCATTGTGGCCGGCGCGGCTATGTCAGGGCCTGTCATGATTGGAGCTCGTTTATGGCAAGGTGTGGGGGCTGCTTTATTAGCACCAACGTCGCTAGCCCTACTGATGGATACCTTTCACGGTCAAGAACGGATGCGCGCCGTCGCTTGGTACACGTCTGTGTCCGGTTTAGGCACCAGCATCGGTCTTGTGCTAGGCGGATTTATCGCCGATTACGCGTCATGGCGTCTCGGTTTTTTCATCAACGTGCCCATTACCATCCTCATGATGGTCTTAACAATGCAAGTCGTCACCAATGACGGCGCATCGCATAAATCCTTTGATTACGTAGGCACGCTACTATCCATCGGTGGGTTCATCGCTCTCGTCTACGGCATTAACGGCTCGACTGAGCCCCTTCGGTGGCTGGTATTGGCATTCGTACTGCTGAGCGCCTTTGTGCCCATGACTTTTTGCAGCTTTCTGGCGGCTATCACCTTGCCGGTGCTACTGCGTCGCTTTGGGAACTTTAAAATCTTTTTCTTAGCCGGTCTCTGCCTACTTGTAGGCTTTTTGTGGTTTCTGCCGCAAAATATGCATGGAGCCTACGTAAACATCTACCTTGGACCGCTTATGCTACTTGGCTTTGGCCAAGGCTTCATCATGAGCCCCTTAACCAACCTAGGCATTCGCGACACCTCAGGCGATATGGCTGGTGCCGCCTCCGGCGTCGTCAACGTAGCCCACCAACTCGGCGGCGCCATCGGCCTTAGTATTATGGTCGCCGCCAACGAAACCATGCCCAACATAATCGACAAATTCCACCGATCCCTGGAAATATCTGTGCTCTTTATCGTTGTCATGCTCGTGTTGGGTATTGCTACTTTACGTAAATCCTAAGCAAGATTGAACTAGTCATTTATTGGTTTAAAATTCGACGTAGGTTACCATACTACGTTAATCCCTACTTTTCAGGCGCACGTAAAATGCCGCCCAAGATGTAAGGCGAGGGCGGCTTGTCATTTACGGCGCTATCACAGTTTTGGTGTACAGCCCGCTTAGTCGTATTTAGTAGTAAAAAGTAAAAAATCCTCCCACAGAGATGCGAAGCAAGCATTGCGTAAGCGTAGCTTGTTAGCACTCTGTGGGAGGATTTCTAGTTTTTAATTAAGATACTCTAAGGGCTGTACCCAAAACGAAGAATGCCCGAAAGAGAAGCCGTCAAGCCATTACGGATTGAGCCGCATGTTTCCGTCGGCTCGAAAGAGTAGGGGAAATCTCCCGCGGAGCGAACGGTGTATATTAGAAAAAGCGCTATTGTAGTTTTTGTAAACGCCCCGCTTAGTACATCGTAAGATTGAAACGTAAGAAGCCTTTGACAGAGATGTGAAGCAAGCATTGCGTAAGCGTAGCTTGCAAGCACTCTGTCAAAGGCTTCCTAGTTTATATTAAGATTATTAAAGGGGCGTTTCAAAAACGGAGAAGCGCATTCTAATAGCACCGAAGCTCCGTTACTCTAAATCGTCAAAATCAAAGGCCGCCGCTTTCGTATAGTTGGTAACCTTAGCCTCAAAAAAATCAGTCTTGGTGCTATTAAGGTTCGAGAAGCTTTCGATCCACGCCATCGGGTTGTCTTTTATTTCAGGATACAAGTGCGGAAGACCAATGGCTTCTAAGCGCAAGTTAGCCAAGTACTTGATGTAACGTTCGATAAGCACGTTGTTGATACCCAAAATCTTATCGTCCGTAATGTACTGGCCCCAAGCGATTTCGTTTTCCGTGCCCTGGCGGAGCATGTCAGTCAGCTCCGCATCGAGCTCAGCGGTGAAGAGCTCCGGACGTTCTACGCGTAATTCGCGCAAAATGTTCTGGAACAAAATCAAATGGGTTACTTCGTCGCGGTTAATGTACTTGAAGATTGTACTGGTGGCCGTCATTTTACCCTGGCGCGCTAAGGTATAGAAGAAGCTGAAGCCGGAGTAGAAGTAAATGCCTTCCAAAATGTAGTTAGCCATCAAGGTGCGGATGAAGTTGTGTTCCGACGGATCGTCGCTGAAGCGCTGGTAAATATCGGCGATAAAGCGGTTACGCGCGAGGAGCACTTCGTCGGTACGCCATTCGTCATAAATGCGGTCACGGGTAATCGGGTTCGTAACTGTGTCCAAAATGTACGAATAGCTCTGCGCGTGAATTTCTTCTTGGAACGCCTGAATATTCAAGAGAGAGGCCACTTCGGCAGCCGTAATGTAGCGGCTCAGGTTCGGCAAGTTTTCGCTCTGAATGGAGTCGAGGAAGTTCAAGAAGGAAATAATTTTATCGAAGGCGCGGCGTTCGCTGTCCGTCAAATACGGGAACTGCTTAACGTCTTCGTTGAGAGAAATTTCTTCCGGAATCCAGAAGTTATTGAGCATGGTGCGATAGAGCGTAGTAGCCCAGTCGTATTTGATGCGGTTCCATTCGCGCAAGTTGGTAGTGTTGCCGCCAATCATGGATGCGGTGCCGCGGTCACCGTGTTCGTTGAAGATAAGTTTCTTATCCATAGGATGTATCCTTTCTTAACGTAATATTGCTGTAAGGCTCTGTGAAATAACCCTACGTCCGAATCGTAAGTAAAGGGCACCCGCAGGGAGTACCTGCGGGCCCTTTATTTCATAATCATATTGTATCACGAACGAGCATCAGGAGGAACAGCTGGTGCATTCGTCCATTTCGATGGACTGGTTGCGGATGTAGTAGATGGTCTTGATGCCCTGTTTGTACGCTTCCACGTAGAGGTCGAGGATTTCCTTGGCCTTCGTGTTCGGCGTAATGTATAAGTTGAAGGACTGTGCCTGGTCGATGTGACGCTGACGAGCGGCGCAAGCCTTGATGCTCCACTGCTGGTCGATCGTGTGCGCTTCCTTGTAGAGCCAGAACGTGCTGTTATTGAGGTCCGGCGCGGTCTTCGGCGTGAAGCTGCCTTTCTTTTCTTCGATAAAGAATTTCTTGAAGATCGGGTCGATGCCGGCGGTGGTGTTCGCAATGTTGGACGTGCTGCCCGTCGGTGCGATAGCCATCAAGTAGCCGTTGCGGAGGCCGTATTTAGCTACGTCTTCGCGCAGCTTCTGCCAACGTTCGCTGGTATAGCCGCGGCGTTCGAAGTATTCGCCGGTTTCCCATTCGGAACCCTTGAAGGCCGGGTATGCGCCTTTTTCCTTCGCTAACTCCATGGACGCTTTGATGGCGTAGTATGCGATGTTTTCAAAGAGCTTGTCCGCTGCTTCGATGTGCGCGTCGCTTTCCCAGGTCAACTGATGGCGTACCAAGTAGTGATGGTAGCCGCTGGTGCCGAGGCCGATAGCGCGGTATTTTTCAGATGTAACCTTTGCTTCCGGTACCGGGAACTGATTGATGGAGATAACGTTATCCAGCATGCGAATCTGCAAGGCAATGTTAGCTTCCAATTCTTCGTCTTCGATGCGGCCCAAGTTAATGGAGTTCAAGTTACACGTAACCATGTCGCCGGTAACGGTTTTCGTGGTAATGTTGCCGTTTTCGTCGATGATTTCTTCGCCTAAGGACGTGAAACCAACGTTCTGCGCGATTTCGTGGCACAGGTTGGATGCATAAATCATACCAGCGTGTTTATTCGGGTTCGTGCGGTTTACGGTGTCGCGGAAGAAAATGAACGGCGTACCTGTTTCAACAGCGCTGCGCATGATTTTTTTCATCATGTCGAGGGCGGCTACTTCGATGCCGTGAAGATCCGGGCTCTGTTCGCACATTAAGTAATGTTTCGTGAATTCTTTTTCGTCGCCATTGTCGTAGAAGTCTTCTAAAGCGAAGCCCATAACCTGTTCTACTTCGTGCGGGTCAAACAAGGTGAAGTTCTGGCGGGCGATAAGGCGTTCCATGAAGATATCCGGTACAGAGATGGCCGGGAAGATATCGTGGGCTTTACGACGGTCGTCGCCGTTGTTGGTGCGAAGCTCTACGAATTCGTAGAAGTCTTTGTGCCAAATGTCGAGGGTTACTGTAGCGCCGCCTTTGCGTTTACCGAGCTGGTCAACGGCTACGGCGGTGTCGTTGTAAAGACGAACCCAAGGAATAACGCCGCCGGACGAGTTCTTGTAGCCGCGAATGTCGCTGTTCAAAGCGCGTACTTTGCCAAGGTAAATACCGAGAGCGCCGCCGTGCTTGGATACGCGGGAGAACTTGCCGTTTACGTCGTAAATGGACCACAAGTTATCGCCTACACCGGAGATAAAGCAGCTGCTCAGCTGATGGAACGGCGTGCCGGCGTTAGCCAAGGTCGGCGTAGCGGTGGTCATTTTAAGTTCACTCATCAAATCGTAGAATTTCTTAGCAAACTCAACCTTGCGGTCTCCCTCGATAAGAGCGAGGTGCATAGCGATAGCCATGAAGCGTTCCTGCGGCAATTCGAAGATTTCCTTGTCGTAGCCCTTTACGAGGTAGCGGTCGGCCAGGAGCTTAATGCCTTCGTAGTTGAAGAGATAGTCGCGTTTCGGCTTAATGTAATCGCCAAGTTCCTGCAATTCGTCTTCCGTGTATTCGGTGACGAAGAAGTCGGCATAGCGCTTCTGGTCTACCAAGGTGTGCACCAAGGCCGGGAAGTTGCCATAGCCGAAAGCCTTGTATTTACGCATAATAGCGGCTTCCTTGTACAAGTCGAACAGGAATAAGCGCGCAGCTACGAACTGCCAGTCCTGGTTCATGCGATTTACCATGTTACCGAAGCCGTCGTCTACTTTCTGTACGACCTTTTCAATGGCGGTCTGCACCAAAATTTTCTGAATTTCCTTGGTGCTCATGCCGTCAACGAACTGCAGCTTGCAGTCCATTTCCAGTTCGATCGGGTCGCAATTGTCTAAGCCGAGACAGGCGAAGGCAATCATTTTTTTCGTTTTTTCAACCGACAACGGTTCGTAATGGCCGTCGCGTTTTTTGATCATTATCCCCACTGTGAAATAACCTCCTAAAGGACTCCTCCCGGGCGGTGGTGCCGGGCTAACGTGCAAAAAAATAGGCTGTGACCGCCATCGTTAGCGGTTTACAGCGACGTATGCTAAATTTCTTGAATTAACAATATATAGTATAGGTGAAATGATACCTCATACAAGATACACTAAATTATACTATTAAAGTTCACAATCGACAAATGGTTTTTACGTCGTTTTTATTGACAAATTTGCATAGGCTAAATGGCAGAAACTGATTGACAAATGTAAAAGCTGATAAAGTCTAGTAAATAAAAGGGATTTGACAAATTGGTCGTACAGGTTCATACTGAGTTTGTAAATCCGGGGAGCTCACGAATGAGTGGGCTGAGAGGAAGCTATTGCTTCGACCCGTAACCTGATGTGGGTAATGCCAACGTAGGAAGCATATGGATGTCTGTCGTAGCCGTAGGAAGCTTAGCAGAGAGTCCCCGCATCGGGCCTCTCTGTTTTTTTATTTCATCAAAGATTTACATGGAATCAAGAAAAGGAGCGATTCACACATGGAATTCACGACACAGATGGATGCGGCACGCAGAGGCCTTATTACTCCGCAAATGGAAGCGGTAGCGGCAAAGGAACGTATTGACGTAGAAACGTTGCGTCAGCAATTGGCCAATGGTACGGCGATTATTCCGGCCAACAAGAACCATAAGGCATTGGATCCGAATGGTATTGGCAGCAAGCTAAGATCGGAAGAGCGTCGTGTAGGGAAAGAGTGTCTTCGCCTGTGTAGAT
>ERZ650307.1104-NODE-1104-length-15420-cov-8.933160_pt1 | contig 15420 bp, 15 predicted proteins | sample MGYA00376243_ERZ650307 | MGnify/ENA primary metagenome ERZ650307 (study PRJEB26733, sample SAMN07839242) | wastewater metagenome | biome: urban; feature: artificial channel; material: waste water | place: USA: North Carolina | collected 2016-03-31 ... | reverse complement strand
AAAATAATCTTGTAAATAGTGTTTGCTCAAGTTTAAAAGAGATTTATGATGTAAAACTAAATTTAAATGAAATTGAGTATGCTATTTTAAATGCAAGCAGAAACTATTTAATGAGAAAAAAGGAAATTTAAAATGGAATTGTACCCAACAGTAAACAACGATAAAGCAGATTATGGATTACCATATTATGAAGTTAGAGGAACAAAAATATATCCTACAGTACATAATAGTGATGACGATTATGGACTACCTGTATTTGAAATTAAAGGTAATGATATTTATCCAACAGTACACAATAAACGATACTCATATGGACTATCAGTATTTGAAATTAGAAACAATGAAATATATCCCACAGTAAACAATAGTATAGATTCATATGGATTATCAGTTTTCGATATGAGATAAGGTTTAACAAATTGTTGGAGAGAAAGGTGAGAATTATTGGCTTTATTTACTATTATTCATTGCAATAGCATTAATATCAAGTTATCTATTTCAATACTTTAAACCAAAAGGGAACAAACAATCGTTTGTGGATTGTCCCCTGAATGGTTATTTAAAATCTATATTTCCCTACGACGAACAACTCACATGTGATATTCCAGCTATTCCAAAAAAATCTGAGGGTTTTTTAGTATAGTATTTCTCTTCTATCTCTTTTGTTTGCTCATCGTATGGATTTGTCATTATCTCTTGTAGTTCATTTACTGGTTCATAATTTCCTTTTTCTGCCTCTTTATATGCCCAAACTAGATGCCATTCTCTTAAACTGTATTTTGGATTAATCAGTTTCATCTGATTTGATAGTTTTTGTTTTGATTCTTCATCATTTACATTTATTTTTACTTTCCAGTTTTCAAGCCAACTATTCCATCTTAATTTGATATTTTCATCTTTCAAATTTCCATAAAAACTTTTTTCAAGACTACTCAAATTATGGGGAATATTTGATAACTCTCTAAAAAATATTGTGTAGTCAACTTTTGTATCTATTATAAGATTTATAAGCTCATCAAAAAGTTCAAAATCAAACTTATCAAGTCCAAGTTTTTTAGCCCACATATTTTGCATCTTCTCTTGCATAACTTTACTAAAGTTATTTTCGATTTTTTCAAGTTCTTCTAAAGCTTCTTTATTTGAACTAAGTAGTGGTTTTAAAGCACTACAAAATGATTTGAAGTTTTTAAAAGCAGCAACTGGTTGATTAAAAAATGAAAAGTGCATTCCTCCACCAGTCCAAGATTGATATTTTGGGTCAAACATCTCTATAAATCCAAATGGTCCATAATCAAGAGTAAAACCACCAGCTGCACAGTTATCACTGTTGAAATTTCCTTGACAATATCCAACTCTTATCCAATTTGCTACTAAAGAAGTAAGACGATTTTGAAACTCATTTGCTAGTAGTATTATTTTTTCTTCTAAACTCAAATCTTGATTGATTACTTCACTATATTCTCTATCAATTAAGTGTAAAACAATCATTTCTAACTCTTTTAAAGCATTTTTATGTTCATTTTTTCTAGCTCGTCTTCCAAAAAGTTCTATTTGCCCTACTCTTAAAAATGAAGATGCAACTCTTGTTGTAATTGCAACATCTTCTTCTATCATAACTTCAGGCTCATAAGATGATGATTTTTCTTTAAACCAAGGTCTAGAAACCTGCTCTTTTTTAGAGGTAAACAAAGTTAAAGACCTTGAAGTAGGAATTCCTAAAGAGTGCATATGTTCTTGAGCCAAAAACTCTCTTACACTTGATCTTAAAACTGCTCTTCCATCTGCACCTCTACAATATGGAGTTTTTCCACCACCTTTTAGTTGAAACTCCCATCTTTTACCGTTTATAACTGCTTCTAAAACAGAGATTGCTCTACCATCTCCATAACCATTTCCAGTTTGAAAAGGACATTGAGCATAATACTCACGACCATAAATAGAAAGCGCATATCCTGTTGCCCAACCTTGATTTTGTTTTAAATTAGAAATATTTGACATATCTCCTGAAAAGAGTTTTATAAAATCATCTGATTTTAGTAAGTTTTCACTAAATCCTAACTCTTTAAAAAAGTTTTTGCTATGAGAAATATATATTGGCTCTTTAATAGCAGTTGGACTTACAGGAACATAATGTCCACTAAAAACCTCTCTTGGATATTTATTGTCACCATTATGTTTTGCATCAGGATCGCTGTTTAGATTTTCTATAAAAGAGTAATCACTTAAATTAATTAGTTCACCAAAAGTTTCTATATTTTTTTTATTATTTTCATTTATCATAATATTTTCCATTTATATCTTAATTTACTACGATTCTAACATAAAATAAAGAATATTAGTTTTAATAATATTTAAAATAGACAAACAACTTTTAATCCTCGTCTAAATAAGCTTTAGATACTATACGAGCCATTTTTAATAATTTTATAGGCTTGGAGACATATGAGATTTATTTTTCTTATTATATTTTTAATATCAAATATTTATGCAAATACAAACAAAGATTTTACTCTTTATAAAAAAGATGGCACAACATCAGGACATACTTTACTTATCATTGGTGGGATACACGGTGATGAACCTGGAGGATATTTTGCACCAGCATTTTTAGAAAAATATTACACTATAAAAAAAGGTAGTGTTTGGATTGCTCCTAGTGTAAATATAGATAGTATGATTGCAAACCAAAGAGGCATATATGGAGATATGAATAGAAAATTTAGCACTATTTCAAAAGATGATAAAGATTTAAAAAATATAGAAAAAATAAAATCTCTTATTTTGGATAAAAAAGTAGATTTAATTTTAAATCTACACGATGGACATGGTTTTTATAGACAAAACTATGAAAATGCAATATTTAATCCAAGAGCTTGGGGTCAAGCAACTATTATTGACCAAGATAAAATACACTCTTTGGAAAAATTTGGAAATTTAGACGAGATTGCATCAACAGTAAGAGATAATCTAAACAAAGATAAACTTTTTCAAGACCACCACTATTTTGGAGTAAAAAATACAGAAACAAAAGCAAAAGATGAACAACAACAACTATCTTTGACTTTTTTTGCAGTTACAAACAATAAACCAGCATTTGCAATAGAAACAAGCAAAAATATTACAGATTTAACAGAAAAAGTAATTTATCAACTAAAATCTATTGAAGAGTTTATGAGAATTATGGATATTGAATTTAGTAGAAATTTTGATGTAAACAATTACAAAGAGGTACAAAAATTACTTTTTGATTTTGGAAAAATAGAGATAAATAACAATATCTCTTTTAATTTAAATGATATTAGAAAAAATTTAAGATTTATTCCTATGAAAAAAAGTGAAAATAATTTTAAATTTGAACACTCTTTAGGAAATAGTAAATTTACAAATGGTAACTATGAAATATATATAGGAAATAACCTAATAACTACTTTATCTCCTCAAATATTTGATAAAAATGGCTCATTTGATAGTGTTGATTTTGAAATAGATGGAAATATAATAAAAACTAAATTTGGTCAAATTTTAGAGGTTAAAAAAAGTTTCAAAGTTTTAAAATCTCCACTTAGAGTAAATGTTATTGGTTTTAGTAAATCTGGAGTTGATAGTGAAGATAGTTTAGTTCTTAAAAAAAGTGATATGGTAAGTAGTTTTTCACTAGATAATTCTAATAAAAGTTACAGAGTTGAATTTTATCACGACAATATATTTTATGGGATGATTACAATAAAATTTATAGATTAAGAATATTAAAGTAGAGTAATATCTCTACTTTAAATTTTTTGGTGTACATTTTCCACTAAACTTACAAAGTGGACAAATATCAAAAATCCCAACAATCAATGGAATAACTCCTAAATAAAACCAAACAATCCCTGTATAAACACCAACAATAATCAAAATAATTCCAATAATAATTCTAAACGGTCTGCAAAAAGCTCGAATTTTATCAAATGTATTCATATTTGAACTCCTTATAAATTTTCAAAATTATATATAAGATAACTTAATCTAAAATAAATAAGAAAAACTTATTAAAATATGATATTTTTTAGACTATTAAGCTAATTTAATATAGAATTTAATAAAAATAATAGTTAATAAACAAAAAGAGAATAATGAGATGGAAAAAGGGAAAATATATTTTATACCAGGTCTTATGACTGATATTAGGCTTTGGAGTAGAGCATTACCATTTTTAAAAGATGATTTTGAAATAGTTCATATACCTATTCCAAACTCAACAGATTTTGATGAAATTGTTGATATTTTAAACAAAGAGTTTAAAGAAGAGAAGATAAATATCTTAGGATTTTCACTAGGAGGTTATATCGCATCTTATTTTACTTGTAAATATCCAAATAGAGTAAAAAGATTATTTACAGTAGCTGCAACTCCTGGAACTACTTCAAAAATAGAAAAAGTAAGAAGAGAAAAGAAACTAGAAGAGTTCGAAGGTATAAATGATTTTTTTGGACTTGATTTTGAAAAAGCAATAATGCTTTTAGAAGAGCAAAATCAAAGTGATTTATCTTTGGCTCAAACTATGGTTGATATGTTTAATGATTTAGGAAGAGATACTTTTATAACTCAATTAAAAAGTACTTTTAATAGAGTTGATCTGTTTGATTGTTTAAAAAACAAAACTATTCCTATGTATATGCTTTATAGCTCAAATGATAGACTTTTGGATTTAGAGGCTTTAGATAAGCTACATAATCAAAAACATAATATTAAATTAATAAAAAGAGATGGAACTAGCCATAATATTCCTTTGGAGTTTCCAGAGCTTTTTGCGAACTCTATTAAAAAGTGGATAAAAGAGTAAGTTTATATCTGTTTTGTTAAACTACGAAAAATTTTAAATGAAAGGAAAATATTATGAGATATGATGTAGTAATTATTGGTGCTGGAGCTGCTGGTTTTGCTTGTGCTTTGACTTTAGGAAGTGCAAATGATAAATTTGATTGGGCAAAAGATAAAAAATACTTAATTTTAGATGATAATAAAAGTGATTTAAATGTTGGAAAATATTTCAATGTTGCTGGAGTTGATAGTGGAATCAATGGTGTTGATTTACTTCTTAAAATGAAAAAACAGCTAGAAATATATAAAGATGTTGAACTAAAAGATGAAAAAGCTACTAAAATTGAGAATTTAGGCGAATATTTTAAAGTTACAACTGAAAATTCTACTTATGAAGCTTCAATTGTAGTATTAGCAACTGGTCTTCATAAATTTGATATAGAGTGTGAAGGTGTTAATGTAAAAGATAATATTTTTGTTCCAAAACCAAATAATATATATTTAGAAAATTCAAACAATTTAATCTCTAAAAATCTATATGTAGCTGGACTTGCAAGTGGTGTTCCTACAATGTTTTCATGTGCAAGTGGAGATGGAGCTAAAGTTGCTTGTGATATTTTTAAACTTTGGAGTGGAAAAATAGCAGTTGTTCATGATGTAAAAGCATAAAAATAGAAGCTTTTGCTTCTATTTTTATATTACTCTTCTACTTTTGATTGTGGATTCTTCAAAGATTCAATTTTTGCATCTATTAGAGCTAAAGTTCTCTCTTGAGTTTTGTATGAAATTTCTGGTAAATTTCCACCAAACATTTTATTTGCTTCCTCAAAACCTTTAACAATTCCATCTCTTCCTTTTTGAAGTTTTTCTAAATCATCTCCAGCAAAACTAAAAACAAAGTTTGAAACTCTATCTGAAGTTTGAGTTATTCCAAAAAAACCATTTTCACTTACAAGATCTGTTGCCTCTTGTGGCGATAAATCCATAATTGGTTTTCCTTTATAGCCAATATCCTCAAGACTCATATCATTTATTTTACCTTTGCCGCTTAAAAAATCCAAAACACTTTGTTGATCTTTTGAAGCATTTAGACCTGCTTGTCCTACTGAATTACCAGCAGCCATAGCTTTTGCATTCATCTCAAATAAAATATATTGAGCATTCATTGATATAGCAACTTTTGCAGCTGAATTATTTATTATCTCTTCAACAGATTTCTCTGTTTTAGGAGCAACTTGCTCTTTTGAACCCTCATCTACCTTTGAAGCAGAATTTTGTTTGAAAGCATTTAAGGCCTGATTTGTACTATTTTGAATTTGCATAGATAACTCCTTATTATTTTAAACATTTTACATTTCTTAAAATTAAATTAATATTAATTTTATTAAATTACTTCTTTTTTTATAAAAATAATTGTATTATGTAATCTATTAAAGCATTTTATTTAGGATAATATATGGAAAAAAAAGATTTAAAATATAGCTACAACTTTTTACTAGAGTATAAAAAAGCTATAGATGAAAGCTCTATTGTTTCTAAAACAGATAAAAATGGTCTAATAACATTTGTGAACAAAAAATTTTGTGAAATTTCAGGTTATGAAGAAGATGAATTAATAGGAAAAAGTCACAATATTGTAAGACACCCTAGTATGACAAAAGAGTTTTTTAATAATCTTTGGAAAACTATAACAAATAAAGAGATTTTTAAAGGTGTAATTGTAAATAAAAAGAAAAATGGATTAGTATATTATGTAGATACAACTATTATTCCTATTTTAGATGAAAATAAAAATATAGAGGAATTTATTGCAATAAGACATGATATTACAAAAGTATATGAGCAAAAAAAACTTATAGAAGAACAATTTATAGATGAATTAACTCTATTACCAAATAGACAAAAACTTTTAAAAGATTTAAAAGATAGCAAAATTCAAAAAATTGCTATGATAAATATAAATAGCTTTAGAGATATAAATAACTTTTATGGTTTTGAAGCAGGAGATTTAGTACTAAAAAAATTCTCACAAATACTTCTTGATAAAATTTCTACAAATATAAATTTAGATTTATATAGAGTTGCAAATGATGTTTTTGCAATATGTACAAAAAATAAAGATAACCTAAAAGAGATAAGAGATATATGTACAAATATTATTGAATATTTTTCTTTGCACCCTATTTTAATAAATAATAATAGCTTTTATTTAAGTATCTCTATTGGTGTTGCTAGAAATTGTAAAGATAGTGCTGTTCAAAATAATCTTTTGTCAAAAGCAGAATATGCACTAAGAATGGCCAAAAAAAGAGATATTTCAATACTATTTTTAGATGAAAATATTGAGCTTTATAATAAATTAAAAGAGAATAAAAAACTAATTGAAGAGTTAAAAAATGCTCTTATTTCAAATAATCTTTTAATATATGGTCAAAAGCTAATTAATAATATTTCTAAAAAAGAGAAATATGAGATATTAATGAGAGTTAAACTAGAAGATGGTTCTATTTTAACACCATATAGTTTTTTAAAAGAGGCAAAAAAAGCAAAACTATATCTAGGAATGACAAGAATGCTTGTAAAAAAAGCTTGTGAATATTTCAAAGGTAAAGATATTGACTTTAACTTAAATTTAACTCTTGAAGATATTAAAGACCAATATACTATGGATTTTATTGTTAATACAATGGAAAAGACAAATACTGCAAAACAGATAACTTTTGAGATAGTTGAAAGTGAAGGGATTGAAAGTTTCACTGAAGTATCAAATTTTATAAAAAAAGCAAAAAAACTTGGTTGTAAAATTGCTATTGATGATTTTGGTACTGGATACTCAAATTTTGAGTATATTATAAAATTAGATGTTGATTATATAAAAATAGATGGTTCTTTAATAAAAAATATAAATACAGATAACAATCTATATCTTACTGTTCAAACTATTGTTGGATTTGCAAAAGCACTTAAAATAAAAACTGTTGCAGAGTTTGTACATAATGAAGAGGTTTTAAATTGTGTAAAAAATCTAGATATAGATTACTCTCAAGGTTTTTTTATAGATGAGCCAAAAGAGTTGGCTTAATAGCAAAATATAATACTAACTATTAACAAACTTTATATATAATATGCACTTTAAATTTTTAAAGGCAAATTATGAGTGATACAATAAAAATATTTAATGCAAAAGAGAATAATCTAAAAAATATAAACTTAGAGATACCAAAAAATAAGCTAATAGTTTTTACAGGACTTAGTGGAAGTGGTAAATCTACACTAGCTTTTGATACACTTTATGCAGAAGGACAAAGAAGATATATAGAGTCTTTATCCTCTTATGCTAGACAATTTTTAGACAAAGTTGGAAAGCCTGATGTTGAAAGAATAGAAGGATTAACTCCAGCAATTGCGATAGATCAAAAAACAACTTCAAAAAACCCGAGATCAACTGTAGGAACTATAACTGAAGTATATGACTACTTTAGACTTTTATATGCAAGGGTTGGAGAACAACATTGTCATCAATGCAATAAACCAATTTCAAAAATGAGTGCTACGGATGTAATAAATCAGGTATTATCGCTACCAAATGAAGCAAAACTTATAATACTAGCACCTTTAATAAATAGAAAAAAAGGAAGCTTCGCTGATTTGCTTGAGAATCTTCGATCAAAAGGTTATGTAAGAGCTATGATAGATGGAGTAATGGTAAGACTTGACGAGGATATAGAGTTATCCAAAACTCAAATGCATACAATAAAAGTAGTAATAGATAGAGTTACAGCAAATGAAACAAACAAAGATAGAATTGCTCAAGATGTTGAAAAAGGTCTAAAAGAGAGTTTTGGAGAGCTAGAAATTGAGATAATAAATCACGAAGAGCTTGGAGTTGAAAAAAACATTCACTACTCAGAGCATATGGCTTGTTTTGATTGTAAAATATCATTTGAACCACTAGAACCAATATCTTTCTCTTTTAACTCACCAAAAGGGGCTTGTAGCTCTTGTGATGGATTAGGAATAAGATATGCACTTGATATGAAAAAGGTTATTGATGAAGATTTAGCTATTGAAGATGGAGCAATAAAGATAATATATGGATTTAACAAAGGTTTCTATTTTAAAATGCTAATAGCTTTTTGTGAACAATCACAAATAAATATAAAAATTCCATTTAGAGATTTAGAAGAACATCAAAAAAAATCTATCTTGCACGGAACTGTTGATGAGGTAAAATTCTTTTGGAAAAAACACAAACTCACAAGAAAATGGGATGGTGTTGTAAAATTAGCCTATGATATGATAAAAGATGAAAAAGAGATGGCTGAATTTATGACAGAAAAAAAATGTGACTCTTGCAATGGAAATAGACTAAAACCAGCTAGTCAAACTGTATATGTGGCTAAAAAAACTATTCCTGAAATTTTAAATATTCCAATAGAAGAAGCTCACCATTTTTTTCAAGATGAAAACAATTTTTCATATTTAAGTGAACAAAATAAGATGATTGCAGCTCCAATTTTAAAAGAGATAAAAGAGAGAATTTTCTTTTTATATGATGTTGGTTTAGGATATATTACTTTAGGAAGAGATGCAAGAACAATAAGTGGTGGAGAAGCCCAAAGAATAAGAGTTGCTTCACAAATTGGAAGTGGTTTAACTGGGGTTATGTATGTACTAGATGAACCATCTATTGGACTTCATGAAAGAGATACTAGTAAACTAATAAAGACATTAAGAGCGCTACAAGAAAAAGGAAATACTGTAATTGTAGTTGAGCATGATAAAGAGACAATTATGGCTTCTGATTTTATTGTTGATATTGGACCAAATGCAGGTAAATTTGGTGGAGAAGTAGTATTTGCTGGAACTTTAGAGAAGATGAAAAAAGCAAAAACTCTAACTGCTTTATATGTAACGGAAGCAAAAAAAGTTGAATATCCTCATAATAGAAAACAAGAAGATTATATAGAGATAAAAAATGTAAATATAAACAATATCAAAAATCTAGATGTAAAACTTCCTCTTAGAAATCTAGTAAGTATTACAGGAGTTAGTGGAAGTGGAAAATCTTCACTTATTCTTCAAACACTACTTCCTGTTGCACAAGAGCTTTTAAATCGTGCTAGAAAGGTAAAAAAAGTTGATGGAGTAGAAATAGATGGTTTAGAAAAACTAGATAAAGTTATATATCTTGACCAAAGCCCAATTGGTCGTACTCCTAGAAGTAATCCAGCAACTTATACAGGACTTATGGACGAAATAAGAGACCTTTTTACTAAAACAAAAGAAGCTAGTCTTAGAGGGTATAAGATTGGACGGTTTTCATTTAATGTAAAAGGTGGAAGATGCGAAAAATGTCAAGGTGAAGGTGAAATTAAAATAGAGATGCACTTCTTACCAGACATTATGGTTAAATGTGATGTTTGTAATGGAGATAGATACAACGCTCAAACACTTGAAATACTTTACAGAGGAAAAAATATATCTGAAGTTCTAAATATGAGTGTAGATGAGGCTTTAGAATTTTTTGCTAAGGTGCCAAAACTTAAGGCAAAACTTCAAACTCTAAGCGATGTTGGACTTGGATATATAACTTTAGGACAAAATGCTGTAACTTTAAGTGGTGGAGAAGCTCAAAGAATAAAACTAAGTAAAGAGCTAAGTAAAAAAGATACAGGAAATACTCTATATATTTTAGATGAACCTACAACTGGACTTCATTTTGCAGATGTTGATAGACTAACACGTGTTCTACATCATTTAGTTGAACTTGGAAACTCAGTACTTGTAATAGAACATAATCTTGATGTTATAAAAAACTCTGATTTTGTAATAGACATAGGTCCTGAAGGTGGAGATAAAGGTGGAAAAGTTGTAGATATGGGAACACCTGAATTTTTAGCACAAAACCACAAAAATAGTGGCTCATATACAGGTTACTATTTGGATAAAGAGATAAATAAGTAGTCTTTTTTTATTAAGCAAAAAGCACATAAAAAGAGATATTTTGATAGGATAATAAAACACAATTTATGAAGGAAGATAATGAAATTTAAAGTATTTGTAGATGGACAACACGGAACAACTGGATTAAAAATTCACGAATTATTAGAAAAAAGAGATGAGATAGAACTTTTAGAAATAGATGAAAAAGATAAAAAAAATATAGAAAAAAGAAAAGAGCTTTTAAATAGTGCTGATTTAGTATTCTTATGCCTCCCTGATGATGCGGCAATTGAGTCTGTAAGTTTAATCGAAAATGAAAATGTAAAGGTAATAGACGCAAGTACAGCACACAGAACAAATCCATCTTGGGTTTATGGAATACCTGAACTTACAAGCAAACAAAGAGATAAAATTAAAAATTCAAAAAGAGTTTGTGTACCTGGTTGTCATGCAAGTGGACTAATAATATCTATGAAACCTCTTTTTAGAAATAAGATTTTAGGGAAAAATCATAAACTTATTTGTCACTCAATTACTGGATATAGTGGTGGTGGAAGCTCAATGATAAATGATTATGAAAATGGTGCTTTTGAAATTTTTGGAGCTCAAAGACCATACGCTTTAGGTTTAAATCATAAACATTTACCTGAGATGAAATATATTTTAAAAACAAACAAAGCCCCTATTTTTACACCAAGTGTTGGGAATTTTAAGCAAGGTATGCTTGTAATGTCATATATTGAAAAAAAGAGTATGAAAAAAGCAACAAACCGTGAAGAGCTTATAAAAGTTTATAAAGACTATTATGCTGATGAACTTTTTATAAAAATAGTTGAAAACAATGATGAATACCTAGAAAATGGTTTTCTAAATCCAATGAGATGCAACAATACAAATAGTATAGAAGTATCAATTTATGAAAACAACACAGATTTAGTAATCATATCAAGACTTGATAATCTAGGAAAAGGTGCAAGTGGAGCAGCTATTCAATGTATGAATATCATGCTAGGACTTGAAGAGAGAAAAGGTTTGGAGATAAAACTCTAAACTTCTTATCCTCACCCTACTAGCTAAGATTTATTATTTATTAAAACTATTCGCTCTTTTAAACTCCATAATAGCCCTATTTCTTGAATAGTTAATACCTACAATTTGTCTTGGATAATTTAGAAAAATATCTTCTTGAACACCATTTTCTGTATGTATGATTTTTGGTGAAATATTTTTTAAATCTTTTAAAACAGTTTTTATAAAAATCGCATCTTTATCAAACTTTTTTGATTGTAAATATGGATTAAAAACTCTAAAATATGGAACTGCATCAACTCCAGTACTAGCAGCCCACTGCCAAGAGCCTATATTTGAACTTGCTTCATAATCCAAAAGTTTCAAAGCAAAATACTCTTCACCTTTTCTCCAATCTATTAATAAATTTTTTGTCAAATATGAAGATGTAACCATTCTTAAACGATTATGCATAAGTCCTGTTTGATTTAAATATCTCATACTAGCATCAATTATTGGAACACCCGTATTTCCTTCGCACCAATTTTTAAAATCATCTTCATTTTGATTCCAATTTACTTTAATTGAATTTAGATTTTCAAATTGTGATTTTGGGAAATGGTATAAAATATAGTTATAAAACTCTCTCCAAAATAGCTCTCTTATAAAAAAATCTATCTGCTTTTTTGGTGCATTTAGCCTTTTTATTTTATTAAATAGTGTTCTAGCAGAAACAAGACCAAATCTTAAATGAACACTTAAATTTGAGCTAGCATCTAAATAAAAATAGTCTCTATTCTCTTGATAATTTTCAATTTTTTTTGAAAAAATATCTATTAATTCATCTGCACTTTTATATAAAAAATCTGGTAAATCTTGCTTTTTTAATCCTAAATCATTTAAAGTAGGAATAAAACTATAATCAAACTTTGATTTTTTTAAATTTTTAGGAGTTTCAAACTCTTTTATATTGTTTGAACTATGCAAAAATTCCAAAGAGTTATAAAAAGCTGTAAATACCTTGTATGGTGTTTTATCAGCTTTTAATACATCATTTGGATGGATTAAAAAAGAGTCTGTATATCTTTTTATTGGCAATATTTTCTCGCACTCTTCATCTCTTGTTTTTGCATAAATATCGAAATCTATTGAAGTTAAAACCTCATCAAACCCTTGATTTTTTAAATCAATAAAAACATCTTTGGGATTTGAATAAAATATTGCTAAATCAAGACCTATTTTTTGTAAATTCTCTTTTAATTCCAAAACAGTTTTATAGATAAAAGTTACTCTTTTATCATCTTTTGGAAGCTTATTTAATATATTTTTATCAAAAATAAAGATAGGTAGAACTTCATCTTTAGCATTTGCTAAAATCTCACTATCAACTACTCTTAAATCTCTTCTAAACCATAAAACTTGCTTCATTTTGCTAAATTTTTCAAAGTTTCATCAATATTTTTATATTTAAAATTAAATCCTAAATCAAGTAATCTTTTAGGAATTACACTTTGCCCATCAGTTAAAACTTTTGCACCTTCACTAAATATAAGTTTTAAAACAAACTCTGGGATAGGAAAAATAGTTGGTCTATTTAAAACTCTTCCTAGTGTCTTTGTAAACTCATAGTTTGTTGTAGGAGTTGGCGCTGTACAATTAAATACTCCATCTAAACTATTTTCTATTACAAACTTATAAACTTCTATCAAATCTTCTATGTGAATATATGAAAAGTGTTGTTTTCCACTTCCTATAATTCCACCAAGACCAAGTTTAAAAGGAGTTATCATCTTTTGAAATGCTCCACCATTTTTTCCTAAAACTATTCCAAATCTAAAAATAGCAACTTTTGTACTCTCACTTTTTGCTTTTTGAGCTTCCTTTTCCCAATTTTGGCAAAGAGTTGATAAAAAGTCATTTGAAAAAGAGCCATTTTCATCATATTTAGCTTTGTTATCATAAATTCCAACAGCTGATGTTGAGATAAAAAGTTTATCTTTCTTTTCAACTCTATTTAGAGATTCAACAAGTTTTTTTGTAGTATCAAGTCTACTTGAAATCAAAAGTTTTTTATAACTTTCACTCCATCTATTTATTATATTTGCGCCACTTAGATTTATTACAACATCACTAGAGTTTATAAGTTCATCTAGTTTTAAAGAGTTATTTAAAATATCTCTTTTGATTTGAACTACCTTATAGTTTTGTTTTGAAAAAAAATCCACCAAACTTTGCCCAACAAACCCACTAGCACCTGATATTGCAATAGTTTTCATATTTTATCCTTGTATAATTATTTTTACTGAAATCTTGTCGTTTTATAGCTTACTTTTAATTTATGTTTTGTAGCTCTTCCTTGAACTCTTTTTCTCCACATCTTAAAACTACTTCTTTTTAAAAGTTCTCTCATCATATTTTTAACTTCATTTTCAGTAAAACCATAAAGCTCTTTTATAGTATCAAAAGAGACTCTATCTTGCCATGCCATTTCAATAAGTCTATTTTTATCACTTTCAGTAAAAGATAAATTACTTGGTTTTACACCCTTCTTTTTATTTATATTAAACTCTCTCGCACTATCTTTTTGAAAATACATATCTTACTCCTGTATTGTATAAATAAGTTTTGACTTATCAAATCCCATATTTGAAATTTTTTCTAATAGTTTATTTAATACCTCATCACTAATAGTTTTCTCTCGTGAAAGTATCCATAAATACTCTTTAGATGGTGTTCCAATAATTGCATATTTATACTCATCATCTAAATCTAAAATCCAATAATCACCATAAAATGGTCTAAAAAAACTAACCTTTAATTTACTATTTGTTTCATCAACACTATATGCAACTGCCTTTGCATCTTTAAACTCATTTGTAGATATTTTTGTACAACTATTTACAACTTGAATTTTCTTATCATCTCTTAAAGAGTAGTTTGCTTTTACATTTTTACAATCTTTTTGAAACTTATGTTCATATCGTGCAATTTCATACCAATCACCAAGATATCTTTGTAAATCAACTTTTTTTACAGTCTGTAAATCTGTCTCTTGTTTTGTACTACAAGATACAAAAAATATAGACAATAAAGCTATACAACAAAAACTAACTATTTTTTTCATGATTCTTCCTTATTTTAATTTTAAATCTTCATAGATAGTTTTTAAAGCTACTATAAAATTATAATTACTATTTGGTGTTTTTGCAACTCTATAATCTTTTATACCATGCTCTTTTGCTAATTCTCCATATTCTAGCACTAATTCTCCTAAAGTTTCTGAATTATCAACAGTAAAAGATATAGGATAAACAATAACCTTTTTTCCTAACTCTTTAATCTTATCTTCCATATATGGTTGTAACCATTTCATGGGACCTACTCTTGACTGATAAGCAAGATCTATTTTTTTGAAATTTATATTTTGTTTTTTTAACTCTTCTTTTACAAACTCAACATTTGCCAAAATATGTTTTTGATATAAATCACCCTTATCTATAACTCTTTGAGTCAATCCATGAGCTGAAAAAACTAACTCAAACTCTTCTGCTTTATCATCTTTTAATGCCTCTTTTATTCTATCAACTATTGCTTTGTTATAAAATATATTATCAGATCGGAAGAGCACACGTCTGAACTCCAGTCACCGATGTTTATCTCGTA
>ERZ650307.1102-NODE-1102-length-15425-cov-19.301561_pt1 | contig 15425 bp, 15 predicted proteins | sample MGYA00376243_ERZ650307 | MGnify/ENA primary metagenome ERZ650307 (study PRJEB26733, sample SAMN07839242) | wastewater metagenome | biome: urban; feature: artificial channel; material: waste water | place: USA: North Carolina | collected 2016-03-31 ... | reverse complement strand
GCTGTGCGTGATGCACCCTGCCTGGAAGCGTGAAGCGGCCCGCCTGGCTGGGCAGTTGTCTTTCCCCTCTATTGCATGTTGTACATGGCGCGGCCTGTATTGTGCCTGTGCGGCAGCGGAGATCCGTGATGCCCAAACTGGACCATGGCGTCCTGGTTATTTCCCTGGATTTTGAGCTGTACTGGGGAGTCAGAGATTGCTGCCAGATGACCGACTATCAGGCCAATCTACTCGGTGTGCACCAGGCGATTCCTGGCATGCTGGAGGTATTTTCCCGCGCGGGCATACATGCCACATGGGCTACCGTTGGCCTGCTGTTTTGCCAGGATCGTGACGGTGCGCTGAGCGCAAGCCCCGCTCGCCAGCCCAATTATGCATTGCCGAACTTGTCTCCTTATCGCTATATGGACAGTCAGCAGGATCTCGCTCCTGCCTACCATTTTGCCCCGGAGCTGGTGGCCGCCATTGCGCAAACGCCTGGCCAGGAGCTGGCCTCGCATACTTTCTCGCATTATTACTGTCTGGAGGCGGGGCAGAGCGCCGAGGATTTTCGCGCCGATCTGCGCGCCGCGCAGCAAGTGGCGGCGCGTGCCGGCCATGTCTTGCGCAGCTTGGTGTTTCCACGCAATCAGTGGAATGCGGCGTATTTGTCGGTGCTGGCTGAACTGGGGTTTCGCTGTTATCGGGGAAATGAATCTTCCTGGATTTATCAGGCCACTGACTCAGGGCAGCAAAACCGGCTGCGCCGGGCGTTGCGGCTCCTGGACAGCTATGTCAACCTCACCGGCCATCACACCCACGCGCTGGCGGCATGTGTCCAGGATCCGGTGTTCAACTTTCCTGCCAGCCGCTTTTTACGGCCTTATTCCCCGCGGCTGGCTGCGCTGGATGGCTTGCGTTTGCGCCGGATCACCCGGGCGATGGACGATGCTGCGCGGCATCAGCGCATTTTTCATTTATGGTGGCATCCGCATAACTTTGGCTGCAATCTGCCAGAGAATCTGGCTTTTCTGGAGAAAATCGTGCGCCATTTTCATTTGCTGAACCAGCAATATGGCATGCGTTCCCTCAGCATGGCTGAGCTGGCTGCTTTAGGAGAATCCGCCCAATGACCGATCACGCTGCATTCAAGGTGGTGATGCTGTGTCGTGATGATGTGACATCTCGCATCATGTATCACGGCTTGCTGGCCGACTGGAATATCATTCAGGTGATTATTGAAGACAAGCCTTCCACCCGCATGATGTTGCAGCGGCGCATTCAGCGTCTGGGGATCTGGACGGTGTTTGGCCAGATTCTGTTCATGCTGTATACCCGCCTGATTGCGGTGCGCATGGCGCAAGGCGCGCTAAAGGCGTTGCTGCGCGATGAGAAACTGAATGACCAGCCCTTTCCGCCTGAGCGGGTGACCCGCGTACCTTCGGCCAATGATCCTCGGGTGATTCAGTTATTGCGTGAGCTGCAACCGGATGCCGTGGTGGTTAATGGTACCCGCATCCTGTCTGCTGCGGTGCTGGCGTCGATTCCTGCGCCTTTTATCAACACCCACGTTGGCATTACGCCACGTTATCGTGGTGTGCACGGTGGTTATTGGGCAATGGCGTGTCATGACGCCGAACACTGTGGCGTGACCGTGCATGTGGTGGATGAGGGTATTGATACCGGAGGCGTGCTGTATCAGGGGCGTATCGACGTCGGGCCGGAGGATTCATTTGTGACCTACCCCTTGCGCCAGATTGCCCGTGCGCTGCCATTGATGTCTGCCGCCTTGCGCGATGTGAAAAACGGGTGTTTGCGCACCGTACCTGGTGTCGGGCCGTCGGGGATTTGGTCGCACCCTACCCTTTGGCAATATGTGTGGCATTGGCTGAGTCAAGGCGTCAAGTGATCGTGCGCCCTGCCCGGAGACGGGCGCGGAGCCACTGAAAAACGCCTTCCTGTTGTCGCAGGAAGGCGTTTTTGCGGATGGCGTACTGCAAGCCAGCGGTCAGATTCGCTTGGCCAGCTCCGCCGCCTTGCCCAGATACGTGGCCGGCGACAGCGCCAGCAGACGGGTTTTTTCGTCTTCCGGAATCGCCAGGTTCTGGATAAAGGCCGCCAGGGTGGCCTGGGTGATGCCGCCCTTGCCGCGAGTCAGGTCTTTCAGCTGCTCGTACGGCTTTTCGATGCCGTAGCGGCGCATCACCGTCTGAATCGGCTCGGCCAGCAGTTCCCAGGTGGCGTCCAGGTCGGCGGCCAGCGCCGCCGGGTTGGCTTCCAGCTTGTTCAGGCCGCGCAGCAGCGCGGTGAAGCCCAGCTGGGTGTAGCCAAACGCCACGCCCATATTGCGCAGCACGGTGGAGTCGGTCAGGTCACGCTGCCAGCGGCTGAGCGGCAGTTTTTCCGCCAGATGGCCCAGCAGCGCATTGGCGATGCCCAGATTGCCTTCCGAGTTTTCAAAGTCGATCGGGTTGACCTTGTGCGGCATGGTCGAGCTGCCCACTTCGCCTTCCTTGACCTTCTGCTTGAAGTAACCCAGCGAGATATAGCCCCACACGTCGCGGTCCAGGTCGATCAGGATGGTGTTCACCCGGCTCATCGCCTGGAACAGCTCGGCCATGTAGTCGTGCGGCTCGATCTGGATGGTGTACGGGTTCCAGGCCAGGCCCAGGCCTTCAACAAAGCGGGTGGCCAGGCCTTCCCAGCCCACGTTCGGGTAGGCGCTCAGGTGGGCGTTGAAGTTGCCCACCGCGCCGTTGATCTTGCCCAGCAGCGGCTGTGCGGCGATTTGCTCGCGCTGGCGCTTCAGGCGGTACACCACATTGGCCATTTCCTTGCCCAGCGTGGTCGGCGTGGCCGGTTGGCCGTGGGTGCGGCTCATCATCGGCAGATCGGCGTGCACATGGGCCAGCTCGGTCAGCTTGGCGACCACTTCATCCAGCTTGGGCAGCAACACCTGTTCGCGGGCGGCTTTGAGCATCAGCGCGTGCGACAGGTTGTTGATGTCTTCCGAGGTGCAGGCAAAGTGGATGAACTCGCTGGCCGCCATCACTTCGGCGTTGCCGGACAGGGTTTCTTTCAGCCAGTATTCAATGGCCTTCACATCATGGTTGGTGCGCGCCTCGATGGCCTTGATGGCTTCGGCGTGCTCGACGCTGAAGCCGGCAATCACGGCGTCGATTTCTTCAATGGTGGCCGGCGAGAACGGCGCCACTTCGGCAATGCCCGGCTCGGCGGCCAGCATCTTCAGCCATTCCAGCTCCACCTGGATGCGGGCCTTCATCAGGCCATATTCAGAAAACACCGGGCGCAGGGCTTCGGCTTGGCCGGCGTAACGGCCGTCCAGCGGCGACAGGGCGGTGAGCACATGCAAGGTCATCAGCACATTCCTAACAAAATCGGCGACGGCGCGCGGCCAGTCGCCAGGGGTGAGTCAATACGGTTCAGGCGGCCAGCCGGCGGGCAATGCCAGCGGCCAGTTGATCGGCGGCGGCCGGGTGAAAGCGGAAGAACAACTCCGGCTCGACCATTTCCAGCTCCATGATGGCCAGTTGGCCGGCGTTGTCGCGGATCACGTCCACACGGGCGTAGATCACGTCAAACGGCACGGCGGCCACCGCCGCCTCGGCAAAGGCGATTTCTTCGGCGCTGGCCTCATGGGCGTGCACGGTTCCGCCGTGGTCGTCCTGCACGCGAAAATCATTGGCCTTGGGCGTTTTGCGGATGGCGTGGCTGACGCGGCCGTCCATCACCATCAGCGAGATTTCGCCCTGTTCCAGCACGCTTTGCTGAAACGGCTGCAACAGCATCGCCTCGACGGCGATCAAGTCGGCAAACACCGCCTGATGCTGCCCGGCGTCGCCTGCGGCAAAGCGGTAGGTGTGGCGCGCCGCGCCAGACACTGCCGGCTTGAGAATCAGCTCCGGCCAGCCGCAGGCGGCCACATGCTCGGCCAGCGTGCGCGCATCGCCCGGCTCGATAAACCAGGTCGGGGTGATGTTGACGCCAGCGGCGGCCAGGTCGCCCAGATAATGTTTGTCGATGTTCCAGCGGATCAGCGCCGCTTCGTTGAACAGCCGGCACTGGCCGGACACCTGTTCCAGCCACGGCGAAAACTCGGCAAAACGGTCGAAATAATCCCAGGTGGTGCGAAACAGCAGGGCGCGGCAGTCGCTCCAGTCCACGTCCGGGTCGGCCCAGTCGCGGCGCACCACGCTCAAGCCCTGGCGGCGCAAGGCGTCGGCCACCAGGCCGTCTTCTTGATGAATCTGGCGGATGTACCAGTCATTGTCATCCGGCGCCACATAGCGGCCGTCGGTCAGCACGGCAATATCGTACATGCAAAAATCTCTTGAAAAACAGTCGCCAGCCCGGCCATGCGGCGGGGCTGGCGCATCATGCGTAAGTGGGCTGGCGGTGCGTCAGCCCTGTACAGCGTTTGGTCCGGCGTGCGACAAGACTGCGACAACGCCAGGAGGCTTGCGTTAGCCGCGCTAAAAGAGCCGCTCACAAAATTCAGCGCAGCGGTCCTGGCTAGGCGCACGACCGCAGACAGTACAAGTCGTACGGCAAGGTCGGGCAACGACGCCAGGAGGGTTTTGTGAGCGGCTCTTACAGTCCGCCGCCGCCCATCATGCCCTTCATCCCGCGCATCAGCTTGGACAGCCCGCCCTTGGAGAACTGCTTCATCATCTTTTGCGTTTGTTCAAACTGCGCCAGGAGGCGGTTGACCTCTTGCACGGTCACTCCAGCGCCAGCGGCGATGCGGCGTTTGCGGCTGGCCTTGATCAGCTCGGGCTTGCGCCGTTCGGTTGGCGTCATCGAATTGATGATGCCCTCAATGCGGCCCACCGCCTTGTCAGCCTGCATGCCTTCCAGGCCCTTGGCCATCTGGCCCAGCTGGCCGGGCATTTTTTCCATCAGGCTGGCCATGCCGCCCATTTTTTTCATCTGCTGGATTTGCGCTTTGAAGTCTTCCAGATCGAAGCCCTTGCCGGACTTCATCTTCTTCATCATCTTCTGCGCTTCGTCCTGATCGATGCCTTTTTGCACATCTTCGATCAGCGACAGCACATCGCCCATGCCCAGAATCCGGCTGGCCATCCGTTCCGGGTGGAAGGGCTCCAGGCCGGTGAGTTTTTCGCCCACGCCGATGAATTTGATCGGCTTGCCGGTGACATGGCGCACCGACAGCGCCGCGCCGCCGCGCGAATCGCCGTCCAGCTTGGTCAGGATCACCCCGGTCAGCGGCAGCGCCTCGTTAAAGGCCTGGGCGGTGTTCACCGCATCCTGGCCCTGCATGGCGTCCACCACAAACAGGGTTTCCACCGGGTTCAGCGCCGCGTGCAGGGCTTTGATTTCTTCCATCATCGCCGTGTCGATGGCCAGACGGCCGGCGGTATCGACAATCAGCACATCATGAAAATGCCGCTTGGCGTGGTCCAGCGCGGCGCGGGCGATGTCCACCGGCTTCTGGCTGGCGTCGGACGGAAACCATTCCACGTCCAGCTGTTGCGCCAACAGCTTGAGCTGCTCGATGGCGGCCGGGCGATACACGTCGGCCGACACCAGCAGGACTTTTTTCTTGTTTTGTTCTTTCAGCAGCTTGGCCAGCTTGCCCGAGGTGGTGGTTTTACCCGCCCCCTGCAAACCCGCCATCAGCACGATGGCCGGCGGCACGGCGGCCAGGTTCAGCGCGTCGTTTTTGTCGCCCATCAGACGGGTGAGTTCGTCGTTGACCACGCCGACCACCGCCTGGCCCGGCGTGAGGCTGCCCATCACCTCGTGGCCCATGGCGCGTTCGCGCACGTCGTTGATGAACGTCTTCACCACCGGCAGCGCCACATCGGCTTCCAGCAGCGCCATGCGCACTTCACGCATGGCGTCCTTGATATTGTCCTCGGTCAGCCGGGCGTGGCCGCGCAAGTTCTTGATCACGCCGGAGAGGCGTGTGGTGAGATTGTCCAGCATGGGTGTGTCAGGCTCCGCCTAGCAAAGTCAGGATTGACGCCGCGCAGCGAGTCCACGCGCGCCAATGTCGAAACGGTTTGGTGTATGCTTTGACCAAACCGTGATTTTACAACAGCCGGGGGCTTTGCGCCCGCTGCGCTTGACAGACCCTTGACCCATGACATTTCCGTTCGCCTCCCTGACCGCCTGGCTGGCGCTGGCCGCCTACGCCGGCCTGTCCTGGCATTTCCTGGCTCACGCCCATGGCTGGAGCATTCCCTGGCGGCGCGCGCTCAATATCGAACACCTGCTGGTGGCCGCCGCGCTGGCGCTGCATTTTCTGGCGCTGCTGCCCGCCAACGCCCATGGCCTGGCGTTTGGCCTGGGCCAGAGCCTGTCCACGGTGATGTGGCTCACCGTGCTGATTTACTGGACCGCCAGCTTTTTTTACAAGCTCGACGGCCTGCAAACCTGCCTGATGCCGATGGCGGTGCTGGGCGTGGTGCTGGGGTTGGCGTTGCCGCCGGCCTATCTGGCCTATGATTTTCACCAGCCGGCCTTGCTGCTACACATTGCTGTGTCGCTGCTGGCCTACAGCCTGTTGCTGATTGCGGCGATTTTGGCGGTGATGATGCTGGTGCTGGATCGGGCGCTGCACGCCAAGCGCTTTTCGCCAGTGATTCGCCAGATGCCGCCCTTGCTGGCGCTGGAGCGCCTGCTGTTTCAGGTGCTGTGGGCTGGCTTTGCCCTGCTGACGCTGACGGTGTTTTCCGGGGTGTTGTTTTCTGAGCAGTTGTTTGGCCGACCGGTGGCGCTGTCGCACAAAACCGTGTTTGCGCTGATGTCGTGGCTGATTTTTGCCGCGTTGATGTGGGGGCGCTGGCGGCATGGCTGGCGTGGCCGCCTGGCGGTGCGCTGGACGCTGGCTGGTTTTGTGCTGCTGTTGCTGGCTTATGTGGGCAGCAAATTCGTGCTGGAAGTGCTGCTGCACCGTATGGGGTGATCTTGGCGCACCGGTTTTGCGTAAAGACCACCATTGCATCCGCCCTGCTGGCCATGCTAGCGTCTTGATGGGCGGCATGCCCATACCCGATCACAATGATTACTTGCCGAATCGAGGAGAACCCCCTGATGAAAAAACTGCTTGTCATGCTTGCCAGCGCGCTGACCTTTGCCTGCGGCGCGGCCTTTGCCGCTGTGGATTTGAACACCGCCAGCCAGCAAGAGCTGGAAAGCGTCAAGGGCATCGGCCCGGCCAAGGCCAAGGCCATTCTCGACTATCGCACCAAGAATGGTCCGTTCAAGGCCGTGGATGATCTGGCCAAGGTGCCGGGTTTTGGCGCCAAGTCGGTTTCCAATATGAAGGCAGAACTGGCCGTGGGCGCCGCCAAACCTGCTGCTGCCCCGGCCGCCGCCAAGCCTGCCGCACCTGCTGCGCCTGCCGCCAAACCCGCTGCGCCGGCAGCGCCGGCCGCCAAGCCGGCCGAACCGGCGAAAAAGCCGTAATCGTTGCTTGACTGGCCCATGCAAAACGCCCGCAGCTGCGGGCGTTTTGCATGGTGGGTGGATAGTATCGCTGACAAAACCCAGCGAAGCGGCTCTGGTTAGGTGTGTGAGCACAGACAGTGCAAGCAGCACGGCAAGGTCACACAACAACGCCAGGGGGGAGCCGCTCTTAAGGGCGGCAATCGCCGGGGCGCTGGCCTGTCCAGCGTTTGAACGCCCGGCAAAACGCGCTGGTTTCGGCAAAGCCCAGCGCGCTGGCCACCTCGGCCAGGCTGAGCGCGCGATTGGCCAGCAGCGTCATCGCCAGCGCCTGGCGCGCCGCCTCTTGCACGCGCCGGTAGCTTTGCCCCTCTTGCGCCAGCCGACGGCGCAGGGTGGCCGGCGACAGGTGCAGCTGGCGCGCCAGGCTGGCAAAGTCCGGCCAGGCGGCGGGCGGGGTGGTTCGCAATTGCCGGTGGATGCGCGCCGCCAGGCCATCGCGCGCCGGGCGCAGCGCCAGAAAATTGGCCGGGGCCTGACGCAAAAAGCTTTTCAGCGCGGCCTCGTCGCGCAGCAGCGGCCAGTGCAGCGCCTGCGCCGGAAAATACAGCGCCGCCACCGGCTGCTCAAAATTCAGTTGCGGGCAAAACACTGCGCGCCATGCCGGGCTGAACGCCGGCTCCGGGCCCGGAAAATCCACTGCCGTCAGCGGCAGCCGGCGGCCGGTCAGCCAGCTGGCCACCCCGCACACCATCAGCCAGTACGCGCCATAGGCAAACGCCCGCCGTGGCGGCGCGCTGGCCTCGCCCGGCGCCGGCAGATCGCGCAGCACAATGCAGGCTTGCTCGCCGCTGACGCGCAATTCGCCTTCCAGCCCATCCAGCGTCACCCGCAAAAAGCGCAGCATGCGCAGCAAGGCGCGCTGCAATACGCCGGCGTGCAGCACGCTGTGGCACAACAAGGTAAAACTGCCGGCCTTCATTGGCCGATCGGCCAGGCCAAAAAATTCATCGTCCAGACTGGCGGCCATCTGCCGCCACAGCGCGCCAAACTGCGCCGGGCTGACCCGTGCGCCATCGTCTGCCAGGCTGGCCGGGGCAATGCCGGCCGCCAGCAATAAGGGCGCGCAATCCACCCCACGCGCGCGCCAGGCGGCCAGCGCTTCGCGCACAAACACCATGGCGATGCTGGCCCGTTCGGCGGGCGGGATGATGGCGCTGGTGCTGGGTGGCGTGTCGGTTGGCATTGGCCGATTTTAACAGGCAAATTGAGCGTTTCCGGCATCGCCCGCCATGGGCGTCTGGGCCTACAGTGGCGAGCTTTAGCGTTGCTCACAAAACGCTCTTGGCGTGGCTGCGCGGCCTTGCCGTGCTGCTTCCTCTGTCTGCGCGCGCCTCGCCAGGCGCGCTGCGCTGAGTGTGGTGAGCAGCGCTTATTCCCGCTTCAGGAGGTGCATCATGCCGCAGTCTGCTTCTACTCCCCCGGCCGGCGCCGGCCCTTTGCACGGCGTGCGCGTGGTCGAGTTTGCCGCGCTGGGCCCGGCGCCGATGGCGGCCATGCTGCTGGCTGATCTGGGCGCCGAGGTGGTGCGCATCGAGCGCAAAACCGCCGCCGGGCGGCCGGTGGCCGAGCTGTTTGACCCACAGCGCGATATTCTCAACCGCTCGCGCCACACCCTGGCGCTGGATTTGAAATCCCCGGCCGACATCGACGCCGCGCTGGCGGTGATTGCCCGCGCCGATGTGCTGATCGAGGGCTTTCGCCCCGGCGTGATGGAGCGTCTGGGTCTGGGGCCCGAGGTGTGCCTGGCGCGCCAGCCGGCGCTGGTGTACGGGCGGATGACCGGCTGGGGTCAGCACGGCGCGCTGGCCCCAGCAGTGGGGCATGACATCAATTATCTGGCGCTGTCTGGCGCGCTGCACAGCATTGGCGGCGCTGGCCAGCCGATGCCGCCGCTGAACCTGGTGGCCGATTGCGGCGGCGGCGCCATGCTCCTGGCGCTGGGTGTGCTGGCCGCGCGGCTGCACGCCAGCCAGACCGGCCGTGGCCAGGTGGTGGACGCGGCGATGACCGACGGCTCGGCCTTGCTGATGAGCATGATTTACACCCTGCACGCCATGGGCGAATGGCGCGGCCAGCGCGAGGCCAATCTGCTGGACGGCGGCGCGCATTTTTACGGCACGTATTGTTGCGCCGACGGCAAATGGCTGGCGGTGGGGGCGATTGAGCCGCAGTTTTACGCCGCGCTGCTCAAGGCGCTGGGCATCGACGACCCGGCGTTTCAGGCGCAATGGGATCGCGCTCACTGGCCGGCGCTGCGCGCCAAACTGGCGCAGGTGTTTGCGCAAAAATCGCGCGACGCCTGGTGTGCGCTGCTGGAAGGCAGCGACGCCTGCGTGTCGCCAGTGCTGGATCTGGACGAAGCGCCGCGCCATGCGCATAACCAGTCGCGGCAGACCTTTATTGAACTGGGTGGCGTCACCCAGCCGGCGCCAGCGCCGCGCTTTAGCCACACCCCGTCGCCCACCCCACGCCCGCCCGGCGTGGGCGATGAGGTGGGTGAGGTGTTGGCGCGCTGGGGCGTGGCGCAGCGCTAAGCGCCGCTCACAAACCCTCCTGGCTACCCATACTGTCTGCGGCCGCGCGCCTGGCCAGGCCCGCTGCGCTGCGTTTTTTCGCAGCGCTAATCCCGGCCAAACAAGGCCAGCGCGCGCTGGCGCTGGGTGGCGTGGTCCACAATCGGCTTGGGGTAGTCGCGCCCCAGGCGAAAGTCTTCCGGCAGGCGTTTGGCCAGCCAGGGCGCGTGGATGGCTTTATTGTCCAGCGCGGCGAGTTCTGGCACGTAGCGGCGGATAAACTTGCCTTCGGCGTCGAATTTCTCCGACTGGCTGACCGGGTTGAAAATGCGGAAATACGGCTGGGCGTCGCAGCCGGTGGACGCCGCCCACTGCCAGCCGCCGTTATTGGCCGCCAGGTCAAAATCCAGCAGCAGCCGGGCAAAATGCGCCTCGCCCCAGCGCCAATCAATCAGCAGGTCTTTCACCAAAAAGCTGGCGACAATCATGCGCAGCCGGTTGTGCATATAGCCGGTTTGCGCCAGCTGGCGCATGGCGGCATCCACAATCGGGTAGCCGGTGCGGCCTTCGCACCAGGCGGCGAACAGCTCGGGGTCGTTGTCAAACGCCAGCGCGTCATATTCGGGCTTGAACGCATGCTCGGCCACCCGTGGGTGATGCCAAAGAATCTGCTGGTAAAACTCGCGCCAGATCAGCTCATTCAGCCAGGTTTGCGCGCCTTCATCGCCTTGCGCCCAGGCTAATTGCGCCAGCAGGCGGATGGACACGGCGCCAAAGCGCAGATGCGGCGACAGATACGATGGCCCCTTGCTGGCGGGAAAATCCCGCAGCCGCTGGTAGTGGGTCAGCCGGCGCTGAAAATCCGCCAGCGCCGCCTGCGCGCCGCTGATGCCGGGGGTGATTTTCAGCGGCTGCGCGGCGGCCTCGGCAAAACCTAGCGCGTCCAGTGTGGGTAAAGTCTGTTCCGGCAGCCGCGCCAGCGCCGGCAAATAACGCTCCACCGGATAGCTTTGCAGGTAAAACGGCGTCAGTTTTTTCAGCCAGGCGTTTTTATACGGGGTGAACACCGAAAACGGCTTGCCGCCCTGGGTGAGCACTTCGTCACACTCAAAAATCACCTGGTCTTTGTAGTCGAACCACGCCACGCCCTGCGCCGCCAGCCGTTGGCGCACAGCGGCGTCGCGGGCGATGGCGGCCGGTTCGTAGTCTCGCGCAGCGAACACCGCCTCGGCGCCCCACTGCGCGGCCAGCGCCGGCAGCGCCTCCACGGCGCTGGCGTGCGCCGTCACCAGCTCGCCGCCGTGCGCGCGCAAGGCCTGCTGCAGCTCGTGCAGGCAAGCCAGAATGAACGGCAGCCGACGGTCGTCGCCTGGCAGGACGTCGAGAATGTCGCGGTCGAACACAAACACCGGAATCACTTCATCCGCAGATTTCAGCGCGTGATACAGCGCAGCATGGTCGCTCAGGCGCAGGTCGCGGCGAAACCAGCACAACACACGGGCAAAACGGGGCATGGCGGCGGCTCGGCAAATAAACTGAATTGTACTGGACAAACGGCGCGCTGCGCGTTCGCTAGCAGGCTGTATCACGCTGGGTGTGGCATTCGTTTTGCTTAATGAATTACGGGTTTTTATGCGGTTGAATCTATACAACGCTCACGCCTATGCTGCGCTTACCCTGGCAAAACCAATGCTGTCTGGCGCCGGCTTTGCCAGCCGCTCTCTTGATGAAAAGGACTTCCCATGCACCATTCCACTGCACAGCTGGAACAGCTCCTGATGCAGCGCTCGCTGACTGACGCGCAGTTGCTGGAGGCGGCCGAAGCCTCGGCTGACTTTCGCATCCTGCCCGACGCCACCGTGCTGAAAATCGGCGGCCAGAGCGTGATCGACCGTGGCCGCGCCGGCCTGTTTCCGCTGGTGGACGAAATCGTCAGCGCCCGGCAAAACCACAAGCTGCTGATCGGCACCGGCGCCGGCACCCGCGCCCGCCATTTGTATTCGATCGCCGCCGGGCTCAATCTGCCGGCCGGCGTGCTCGCCCAGCTGGGCGCGTCGGTGGCCGACCAGAACGCCGCCATGCTCGGCCAGTTGCTGGCCAAGCATGGCATTCCGGTGGTGGGCGGCGCCGGGCTGTCCACTGTGCCCTTGTCGATTGCCGAGGTGAACGCGGTGATTTTCAGCGGCATGCCGCCGTACAAGCTGTGGATGCGCCCGGCGGCCGAGAGCGTGATTCCGCCCTACCGCACCGACGCCGGCTGCTTTTTGCTGGCCGAGCAGTTTGGCTGCAAGGCGATGATCTACGTGAAAGACGAAAACGGCCTGTACACCGGCAACCCGAAAACCGACCCGCACGCGACGTTTATTCCCAAAATCTCGGTGGACGAAATGAAAGCCCAGGGCCTGCAAGATTCCATCCTGGAATTCCCGGTGCTGGATTTGCTGAAATCCGCCCGCCACATCCGTCAGGTGCAGGTCATCAATGGCCTGGTTCCCGGCAACCTGACCCGCGCCCTGGCCGGCGAGCATGTCGGCACCATCATCACCGCGAGCTGAGGCAGAAACCATGACTGACACCTCCAACACCATCAAACACATCGCCTCGCCGCTGGCCCGCCAAACCTTGCAGGACGGCGCGTTGACCCGCCCGGTGGCCAGCGTGCGCCCGATTCGCCTGCTGCCCTGGCTGCAAGTGGTCAAGATTGGCGGCCGCCTGATGGACCGTGGCGCCGAAGCCATCCTGCCGCTGGTGGACGAGCTGCGCGCGCTCTTGCCGGAACACCGCCTGCTGATTCTCACCGGCGCCGGCCTGCGCGCCCGTCATGTGTTCAGCGTCGGCCTGGATCTGGGCCTGCCGGTGGGCTCGCTGGCGCCGCTGGCGGCCAGCGAAGCCGGCCAGAACGGCCATATCCTTGCCTCGCTGCTGGCCCCGGAAGGCGTGTCTTATGTCGAGCACCCGACCATCGCCAGCCAGTTGGCCATCCACCTGCAAGCCGCGCGCGCCGTGGTCGGCAGCGCCTTTCCGCCCTACCACCACCATGAATTCCCCGAGTCGCGCATCCCCATGCACCGCGCCGACACTGGCGCCTTCCTGCTGGCCGACGCGCTGGGCGCTGCCGGGCTGACCATTGTCGAAGACGTGGACGGCGTGTATTCCTGCGACCCGAACGGCCCCGACGCCGCCCAGGCGCAGCTGTTGGCCGAGGCGTCCGCCGCCGAGCTGGCCGCCCAGCCGGGCACGCTGCCGTTTGACCGCGCCATGCTCGACGTGATGGCCAACGCCCGCCACATCGAGCGCGTGCAAGTGGTCAACGGCCTCAAGCCCGGCCGCCTGACCGCGGCTTTGCGCGGCGAGCATGTCGGCACGCTGATCCGCACCGGCGCCCACGCTGGCTGATCCTTCCCGCCGCCGAGTGTTCCGCTCACCACGCCGGGGGTGAGCGGCGCCGGCCCTGGCGCGCCCGACGCAAGTCCGGCGCGCCATCTCATTCTTTTTCCGTGTGTTTGCGCCGATTCTGCCTGGCCGGATGCGCTACAATATCGGCCATGACCTCCCATCCTGCCGCCTTTGCCCCCGAACTGCTGCTTGTGCTGGTGCAACAGCGCATGCCGTTTGGCAAATATCAGGGGCGGCTGCTGGCCGACCTGCCGCTGGCTTACCTCACCTGGTTTGCCCGCCAGGGCTGGCCGCCGGGCCAGCTGGGCCAATGCCTGGCGCTCGCCTATGAAATCAAGCACAACGGCCTGAGCGAAGTGCTCGCGCCGCTACGGAAAGACCCCGCTGAATGAGTATCCAATGGTTTCCCGGCCATATGTTCAAGGCCAAGAAGGAACTGGCCGACAAGTTGTCCGATATTGACGTGGTGATCGAAATGGTGGACGCCCGTCTGCCGATGTCCTCGTCCAACCCGATGCTGGCCGCGCTGATCCAGCACAAGCCCAGCCTGAAAATCCTCAATAAGCAGGACTTGGCCGACGCCGCACAAACCCGCGCCTGGCTGGAATGGTTTGCCGGCCAGCGCAACACCCGCGCCATTGCCCTGGACAGCGGCGATGGCTCGCCCAAGCAAAAAATCCTGGCCGCCTGCCGCGAGCTGGCCCCGCACCGGGTGGACAGCGTCAAGCCGCTGCGCCTGGTGATCTGCGGCATTCCCAACGTCGGCAAATCCACGCTGATCAATGCGCTGACCGGGCGCAAGGTGGCCAAGGTGGGCAATGAGCCGGCGGTGACCAAGGCGCAGCAGCGCATCCAGCTGGCCGACGATGTGATTTTGTTCGATACCCCCGGCATGCTGTGGCCGAAAATCGAGCACGAAACCTGCGGCGAGCACTTGGCCGCCAGCGGCGCAGTGGGCCGCAACGCCATGGACGAAGAAAGCGTGGCGCTGGCGCTGATCGCCACCTTGCAACGCCGCTACCCGGCCGAATTGGCCCGTCGCTACAATTTGGCCGATGTGCAGGCGGAAGATTTTGTCGTGCTGGAAACCATCGGCCGCAAGCGCGGCGCGGTGCGCAGCGGCGGCCATGTGGACATGCAAAAAGCCGCTGAAATCCTGCTGACCGATTTTCGCGCGGCGGTGATTGGCCGCATCACCCTGGAAACCCCGGAAGAATGGCGCGACATCGCCGCCGAAATCGAGCGCCGTCGGGTGATCGAGCGGGAAGAACAGGCGCAGCGCGAGGCCGAGCGCAAGGCGCGTCGCGCCGGCGGCCGGCGCGCGCGCCCTGGTGAGGATGACGAGGACGACGAGCAGGCCTGAGTTCAGTCGCGTGTCAGGCCTGGGGCCTGTCTGACAGCGCATATTGCATCGGCCCTGACCTCTTTTTTGACCCTGGCCGCGCACGGCCCACACTGAGCGTACGCTTTGCATGCTGATTCAAACCGTAGATTTTAAAGTTATCACCGACGGGCGCGGCTCGTTGATCTCGCTGGAGGGCGGCAGTGCTGACGTGCCGTTTGATATTCAGCGGGTGTATTACATCTTTGGTGTGGGTGAAGGCGTGGTGCGCGGCGCACATGCGCACAAGCGCCTGCGTCAGGTGGTGGTGTGCATGTCCGGCAGCTGCCGCATGGTGCTGGATAACGGTCTGGGGGTGAAAGAAGACATCGTGCTGGATACCCCCACACGCGGCCTGCTGATCAGCAGCATGACCTGGCGGGAAATGCACGACTTCAGCCCGGATTGCGTGCTGGTGGTGCTGGCCGACAGCCATTACGACGAAAGCGATTACTACCGCAATTACGAGGATTTTTTGCGCGCGGCGCAGGAGGCGGGCTAAGAAGTGCTCACAACACTCTCCTGGTGTCGTTGCGCGGCTTTGCCGTACTGCTTGTACTGTCTGCGGCCGGGCGCGCTGCACTGAGTTTTGTCAGCCAGGCTTAAGCCAAATCGCTCAGTCCTGACGCAGCCAGCGGTTGAATTCCGCCCGCGCCGCC
>ERZ650307.1099-NODE-1099-length-15435-cov-6.043823_pt1 | contig 15435 bp, 12 predicted proteins | sample MGYA00376243_ERZ650307 | MGnify/ENA primary metagenome ERZ650307 (study PRJEB26733, sample SAMN07839242) | wastewater metagenome | biome: urban; feature: artificial channel; material: waste water | place: USA: North Carolina | collected 2016-03-31 ... | reverse complement strand
CCCTTTTTGTAACTATTTATCGTTAAAGACTAGACACACTTCGTAAGCGATGAATATTATCCACTCAAGTAAAGTAATTGCAAAAGTGAATAATTAGACATGTGCACTGTATTTCAATGCTGTTTTGTTGAGATAGAAAAGCATGTTCTCTAGGAGTTTATACAATGCAGTTTTCGCTAAAATATATTCTAGCGCTGACGGCAGGCTTAAGTTTAAGCCCGTTACATGCGGAAATGGTACAATCGACATCAATGAATAATGATGTGGATGGTTCTAATTTAGCTGCCCGCGTACTAAGCAAAGATTCTCAAAATTTTAATTCGCGTTTTTCAAACGTTAATAGTCTTTCAATCACTGAGCGTTCAGGTGACCAAATCCGTCGCCAAACGATTGCTGCAAAAATCGATATTCCTGAAGACGAGCCTTCAGTGATTGAAAAACTGAATACTGTTGCTTCGAACACAGTTCGTAAATTCAGCCAAAGTGGCGTTGCATCTTGGTATGGACGTCAGTTTCATGGTCGTAAAACAGCAAGCGGTGAAACATTCGATATGAATGGATTAACTGCAGCTCACCGTAGCCTTCCTTTAAACTGTTATATCCGTGTAACAAATAAAGACAACGGCAAAAGTGTTGTAGTAAAAGTAAATGATCGTGGTCCATTCCATGGTAACCGAGTACTAGATTTATCTTATGGTGCTGCAAAGCAACTTGGTATGTCTGGTTCTGGTACTAGTAATGTGAGCATCGAGCGAGTTGATGGGCCAAGTTCTTAATAACTTAGTTTTACACTCTCCAAAAAAAGCCACCTAGTGTGGCTTTTTTTATTATGAGACAAAAGAATTTAGAAATTACAGTTATTCTTTGGAGCAACATCATATCCGCGAATGATTTTGACCCTTTTTATTTAATTCGTTATATTGAGCAAATAAAAATGAATACAGTAAAGGAATTAACATGAAGTCAATTGATACGTGGTTTGATGAGTATAGTGACAGCCATCAAAATCAAACCAATAAAAAAATTCATTGGGTTTGTGTCCCATCTATTCTTTTTTCAATTATTGGTATTTTGGCTCATTTTAGCACCCTACTCACCGCTTTGCTTCTTGTACTCACTTTAGTATTTTATGCTCGCTTAGATATTGTTTTGGCTGTTGCAATGGCTGCACTGTTAGCCGTTATGGCATGGCTCATTATTATTTTACCTGTAGGCGTAGGATTCTATATTGGTGTCTTTGTGATAGCTTGGATTGGCCAATTTTATGGTCACAAAGTTGAAGGGAAAAAGCCTTCTTTCTTTAAAGACTTACAATTCCTCCTCATTGGCCCTGTATGGTGCATGGACGCTTATTTAGCTAAAGTCCTACCTAAATGGAAATCTCGTCAGAAATTAGCGCTTACAAGCTGATTGAGAACATACAAATAGAATGAGTGATAAAGGGAAAATATCATTGATATATTTTCCCTTTATATTTTAACCATCCGTCAATATGTTTTCTTTGTGGATCATGATGGGTCCAATGAATCACACCGCCTTTTGGGTTATATTCATATTCACCAAAAAACTCAAGCTGATCACCTTTTTTAAGCCCGTCTATTCTTGGGGCTAAATCAATATTATGTGCAATCAAAACCGTTAAACCATTCTCAAGTTTAAGAATAATTTTCTGATGTTTTGAACCTTGATTGTCATCTGGTAAAACTGCTTTCACAATACCCTGCGCTTGAACTTGAATATTGCTTCTTTGCTGTTGATAAGCCTGCATGATCTTGTTTTGATCATCGACAGAAATATTAGTATCAGAAACTGAAGTTTGTGTGGTGCTGCTAGTAATTCTAGTATTTTGCTTTTCTTTAAAATCGAAACTCAAATAAGCTGCAAGCAACAAAATGATTACTACAAGAATTAGATTATTTATTTTAGTTTTCATCGCAAATTTCCTAACTAAATCCAGATAACAAAATGCCAATCAAGTTGATTGGCATTTTGTTGCTTATCGAACTAAATCCATCGCCATTTAAAACAAACGATTCATACCATTCAAAGCTGCTACACGATATGCTTCTGCCATCGTTGGATAGTTGAATGTCGTTTCAACGAAGTACTTCAACGTATTGTTTGGACTATGCATCACCACTTGCCCAATGTGAATAATCTCTGCCGCATTATTACCAAAGCAGTGAATACCTAGTACTTCTAAAGTATCGCGATGGAACAAGATTTTTAATTCACCGACAGTATCACCCGTAATTTGGGCACGAGCTAGATGACGGAATGAAGCCTGACCTACTTCATAAGGTACTTTTTCTTCAGTTAATTGCTGCTCGTTCTTACCAATTGAAGAAATTTCTGGGATTGTATAAATACCTGTTGGTACATCTTTAATTGGCTTAACATTTTTCTCACCAACCATATTTGCACCTGCACAACGCCCTTGGTCATAAGCAGCCGATGCAAGTGATGGCCAACCAATAACATCCCCTGCAGCATAGATGTTATCAACTTCAGTTTGGTATTGATCATTGACCATCAGCTGACCACGGTTATTCGGTGTTAGACCGACATTTTCCAAACCAAGACCATCTGTATTACCAGAACGACCGTTGCACCATAAAATTGCATCAGCTTTAATCTTCTTACCGCTCAGCAAATGTAAAACCACATGATCATCAAAGGTTTCTAAGCGGTCAATTTGCTCATTATGTCGAATCAATACGCCTTGTTCACGTAAGTGATATGACAATGCATCTGCGATTTCATCATCAAGGTAGCTTAAAAGCTTTTGTTGAGTATTGATCAAATCAACTTTATGGTCTAAACCAATGAAAATCGAGGCATATTCGCAACCGATCACACCAGCACCATAAATAATGATTTTTTGAATTGAATAATCCAAATCAAGAATTTTATCTGAATCAAATACACGCGGATGATTGAAATCTAAACCTTGTGGTTGATAAGGACGACTACCTGTTGCAATCACGATTTGCTTACAAATGATCGTATCTTTGATTCCGTCCTGACCAAAAATCAAAACCGTATTTTTATCTTGGATATAAGCACGTCCATGAAACACATCAATTTTGTTGCGATCATAGAAACGTGTATGCGTATCAACTTGCTGTTGAATTACCTTATGTGCATTACGTAGCACTTGTTTCATGGTGAATTGTTTCCACTCACCGACCTTTTGAAACATTGGGTCACGTTGATATCGAATAATACTTGATACTGTTTGACGTAATGCTTTACTCGGAATTGTTCCTACGTGAGCACAATTACCACCAAGTTGATCACGTATATCAACGATCGCTACACGTCTACCTGCTTTAGCTAGCTTCATTGCCGCGCCTTCACCAGCTGGGCCAGAACCGAGAATTACTGCATCAAATTTTACAACATTCCCACCAACGACCTCTTTCTTACGTGGCATTCAAAGCTCCTTTGTCTCTTCGCTGTTTACTTCTATATATATGATAACTAATATGCTATGGCTTGATGTATTTCTCAACCATATATTTTTATATATTTACATTTTCAAAATGAATACCTAATTCATCCTATAAACCAATAAATTTGACTATAATAATCGAATATCTCAAGCAATAGGTTGTAGAAAATAATATGTCTGAACACCGTAAACCTGAACAGGGCATAAAACTTCGTGGCGCAGAAAAAGTCGCAAGAATTCCTGTAAAAGTTATACCTACGGTTGAAGTGCCTCGTAAACCAGACTGGATTCGCGTCAAAATGACTGCACCTGAAGAGGTTCAGCGTATAAAAACAACTCTACGTTCGCAAAAACTCCATACTGTTTGTGAAGAAGCTGCCTGCCCTAACCTCCCTGAGTGTTTTGGTGGTGGCACTGCTACTTTTATGATCATGGGTGATATTTGTACTCGCCGTTGCCCGTTTTGTGACGTGGCGCATGGTCGGCCAAATGCATTAGACCCTGATGAACCACGCCACATGGCTGAAACCATTTCTAACTTAGGTCTTAAGTATGCAGTGATTACTTCTGTAGACCGTGATGATCTATTAGATGGTGGTGCTCAACACTTTGTGGATTGTATTAAAGAAGCTCGCGCACTCAGTCCAAAAACTTTATTAGAAATTTTAGTTCCTGATTTCCGTGGTCGTATGGATATTGCCTTACGCATCATGACCGAATGTCCACCCGATGTTTTCAATCATAATATCGAGACTGTTCCTCGCTTATACAAAGCAATGCGCCCAGGTTCTGACTATCAACATTCTTTAAATCTTTTAAAAATGTTTAAAGAATACTGCCCTGATGTACCAACCAAATGTGGGTTGATGGTTGGGATTGGAGAGACAGAAGAAGAAGTGATTGCTTTACTCGATGACCTTCGTGCACACGACGTAGATTACGTGACCATTGGTCAATATCTACAGCCATCAAAGCAGCATGCACCGATTGATCGCTTTGTAACGCCAGAGGAATTCGAGCGTTACGCTGAACATGGTCGTAAATTAGGTTTTAGAAACATTTGGTCTGCACCAATGGTTCGCTCAAGCTACTTTGCAGATCGTCAATATCATGGTGAACCTGTTCCTGCGGTACGTCGTAAAGTCGATCCTGCAAAAAAAATCACAGTACAAACTGTCGAAGCGTAAGCAATAAATATATCGAAATCGAGAGAGTTTTAAAATTCTCTCGATTTTTTTGGGTTTTAAACATTATATTTTTTCATAACAATTACTTTAATAATTTAGAGTTTCTTAGCTGCCGTGAAGTTGGTGTGAATAATTACAACTCAAAACTCAAATACGAAAAAATCACTCAAAAACACTAGTTTACTTTCAAGCTTGCCCCACTTAATCTAACAAAAGTAAATATAAGATTTTTAAATTATTCATTTAAAAATAAAAGTCGAAATCTTTTTCTAAGGCTAGCCCCCCCATTACAGCAATCCAATAACAAGAAGCTCAGAGTTAATAAATAACAGGGAATCCTTCTCAAAAGCTTCTTATAACCAAAATATGTATCAGGATAAACGACTATGAATAAACGAGCATTAACTTTGACCGCAGCAACTCTGGGTAGCCTAATATTATTGGGTTGTAATAATGATTCTAACAACGATACAGAAACTACAAATACTCATACAGGTGACACATTAATCTTAACAAACAACGGTATGATCAGTTCAATAGACCGAATGATGCCAAATAAAATCGTGTCAAATCTTAAAATAACAGGTCTACAAACAGATGATGAACTCGTTGGAATCGATTATCGTCCGAAAGATGGAAAACTTTATGCGGTGGGATTATTAGGTAATATCTACACTTTGAATCCTGCAACTGGTTCAGCCACTTTTATAAAAAAATTAATGGCTGACCCTACTGATACGACTGATGGAAATTCAGCATTTACTAAGATTTTAGGGGATGCGAATCTTATTACTGTGAACTTCAATCCAGTTGCAGATCGTTTGAGGGTTATAACAAATACGGGACAAAACCTTCGAATTAATGTGGATACTGGCGCAACGATTACTGATGGCGCTATCAATTTAACAGAAAGCAACCCTACCATTGTCGCTGGTGCATATACCAATGCATTTGCAGGAACTGGATCAACCAAACTCTATAGTATTGATCAAAATAGTGATCGAATTTATATCCAAAATGCGAATGCTGGAACATTGGGTGTTTCAGCTGCCTTGGGAGCAGATATAAACATTAATGGCGGTGGTGGATTTGACATCGATCCTGTGAGTAACGTCGGCTTCGCAGCGCTAAAACTCAATACTGGTGGTTATAAATTCTTTCAACTTAATCTAGCAAACGTAGGAACAAGCAATGATGCCATTTTTGCATCTGGTGACCTAAATAGTAACTTTAATAGCATGGGAATTCGCGGTATCGCATTAAAAAGAGCAAGTGATGCCACCGCTCAAGCTTATGGATTGACGGCCAATAATAAATTATTGAACTTTGCTTTAAATAATCCAAATGCGGTTATGGAAAAAACCATCACAGGTTTACTCGTTGATGAGAAATTTATTGGAATTGATTACAGACTCAGAACCACTACGACCAATTCTGGAAAACTTTATGGTCTTACCAATAAAGCAAACTTGTATACTATAAATACAGATACGGGAATGGCTAACCTGATTACCTCACTCAAACCTGCGACGGGTAGTAGTTTCACAACATTAGATGGAACAAGTTTTGCCGTTGACTTTAACCCTACTGCAGACAGACTAAGAGTCATCAGTGATTCTGGACAAAATCTAAGAATTAACGTCGATACTGGCGATACTATAAAAGATGGCGATATTAACGGAATTGCTGATGCTAAAGTCACTGCAGCAGCATATACCAATAGTTTTGCTACACCAGTTTCAACGCTTGCTACTGAACTATTTGATTTAAATCAAACAGGCAAAACTCTCACTAAACAGAATCCACCAAACGCAGGCACATTAAATCTTATCGGTAATTTAGGAATCAACTTAGGTATAGACAATGGCTTTGATATTGCTGGTGGTGACAATGGCTTAGCTTTAGCGACTGTGGCAGGTGAAACTGGACCATCTGTACTTTATCGAGTCGACTTAAATAGCGATACAACAATTACAACACCTAGAGCACGTTTAGCTATCAGTGTAGATGGAACACCAAATTTAGCAGCTTCAACTATTGGTGCTAACACGACTCCACAAGTCATCGACCTAGCGATCTTACTTAAATAAGCTGAAATCAAAAAAAACCGCATCATTGATGCGGTTTTTTATTTTTGCCTATAAAATTTAAGCAATATGTTTTTGTACGATAATCGAACCAACCGAATATCCTGCACCAAATGAAGAGATCACAGCATATTCGCCATTATTGACTTGCTCACCTGTACGATGCATCGCAATAATTACGCCCGCAGAAGAAGTGTTAGCAAACTCATCTAAAATAATAGGTGCGCGTTCTAAATCAGCATCTTTACCAACAACCAATTTTAAAATCAGCTCATTCATATTGGCATTGGCTTGGTGCAACCAGAAACGCTTCACTTGTTCAGGAGTTAATTCAAGTTTTTCTAACTGTGCAGTAATGATTTTTGCAACCAATGGGCAAACTTCTTTAAAAACTTTACGACCATCTTGGCGGAACAATTTGTCATCAACCACAGCATCTTCACTGCGGTTTAAGAAACCAAAGTTATTACGAATGTTATTTGAGAATTGAGTAAATAAATGAATATCTAGGATTTCATAGCCTGATTTAGTTTCAGTCTCTTCGATAATTGAAGCCGTTGCAACATCACCGAAAATGAAATGTGCATCACGGGTACGGTAGTCTAAATGACCTGAGGTAATTTCAACATTGAGTAATAATACACGGCGTGCGCCACATTTCACTGCATCATAGGCTTGCTTCAAACCAAATGTTGCAGCAGAACAAGCCACATTCATGTCATAAGCATAACCTTGGATACCCAAAGCTGACTGAATTTCAATTGCAACCGCTGGGTAGGCACGTTGCATATTTGAACAAGCTAAGATGACAACATCGATGTCTTCTGCGGTAACACCTGCATTTTCCATCGCTTGTTTTGCAGCAATGACGCCCCACTCCGCTTGAAGTGAAAGTTCATCATTACTACGCTCTTGTAAACGTGGACGTAAGCGTTTTGGGTCAAGAATACCGGATTTTTCGACCACATAACGGCGTTGGATGCCAGAAGCTTTTTCAATAAATTCTGGGCTTGAACCACGCAATGCTTCGATCTCGCCAGCAGCAATTTGCTCAGCATTTTCTTGATTAAATTGTTCTACATAAGCATTTAAACTTTCAACCAACTCTTCATTAGAAATAGATTCGGTTGGGTGAAATAACCCTGTACCTGTTATACGAATGCCCATGTAAAACTCCTGTAAAGAATGCTTCTAACTTTCATTATTGCTCAGTTTAACCGATTGCTAATCGATCCCATAGTTTTTGCAATCTAGTTGGTGAAATTGGCATCTTTGTTTTCATCGGTTGAGAAAACAAGGAAATTCTAAGTTCTTCCAACATCAAATACAATTCTTTGATTTTAGGATCATTTTTAAATTTAAATACTTTGTCCATCCATGGATCAACATCGTCAATTGCAGCGAGGTCACGTTGTAGATTATTTGGCAAACGATCCAAACGCAATAGCAATGCTTTTAAAAACCGTGGGTATTCCTGCCAAATCTCAACAGGTTTACTGTAGACAAAGTTCGCCAACGACATTAAATCAAGTTGGTCTTCTATGTCATCCACACTTCGACCAAAGATATCCTGATCTAAAACCAATAACTCGCGACGAATTTGCTGCCATTGAGTAAAAATCTCAGTAATATCAATTAAAACTTTTTGACCATCTGCCAAGAATTGCTTTTTTACATCAGCCATTAGCTGATTAAATTCCGCTGTATCTTTAGGCAAGGTTTTTATTGAAACTTGTAAGGTTGCATAAACCAGCATTTGTTCCAACTTCGCCCGATCACCTAAAGGCGAATATGCCAAAGCTAATGGTTTGGAGATCTGTTTTTTCAATTGACGAATTAAATCCCCCAATTGCATGTGTAAAAGACGAATCACGCCTTCACGATGTTGCTTAATTGCTTCATCCTGATCATTAAAGGTTTGAATCACCACACCCGACTCATCTTTAACATCAAGTTCAGCAAAAACTTTACTTGGAACCAAAGCCTGATATTGCTTTACGACCACACCCGTGACTTTTTGAGATGCTTCAAATACAAAATTTTCAGGAAAAGTCTGGAACTCACCCTTTTGCTGCTTCACAGGACGATGAGTTTCGACACGACAACGCGCTTTGAGTTCGTCTAAATCACGTCCTTGCGCAATGAGTTTGCCTTTTTCATCCACAACTTTAATAAAAGGTACAAGATATTGATCAATTCGTTCAAAAGAAAAATCTTTTTCAGTAATTTGCTCCTCACGCAAAGCGAAAGCCAAGTAACTAAACAGATGTTCACGCAAATGTACTGCATCAACACCTTGCATCAGTTTTTTCGCAGTATCTGGAATCGGGACTAAATTACGACGTTTGTCTTTAGGCAACGCCTTGAGCAAAGCCTCAATTAAATCCTGACGCCACCCAGGAATCCCCCATGACCATTGTTTTTCATCTACTTGTGGCAAAGCCTGCACAGGAATTTTAACCGTTGCACCATCTTCATCATGGCTTGGATCAAAACGATAGCTCGCAGCTAAACGCAATTGTCCATTATGTAAATAATCTGGGAATTGCTGTGTGGTTGGCCGATCATTCATCCATAACGCATCGTCTTCTACAAAAAGATAACGCGGATGATCTGGCTCTACTGTTGCACGCCAATCTTCAAAACTACGGCGGCTGGCAATTTCCTCTGGCACTTTTTCAGCATAAAATTGATAAATAGTTTCTTCATCGACCACTAAATCACGGCGGCGCAGTTTATCTTCAACTCGCTCAACTTCTTCAAGTTTAAGTAAGTTGTGTTTTAAAAATGGCGGTGTAATACCCAAATTACCAGTCGTTAAGGCATCCCGTAAAAAGATTTCATGTGCCGCGGCTTGATCAACTTTCTCAAAATTCACCATACGTTTTGGTTCAATAATTAAACCAAACAATGAAATTTGCGCATAGGCATTCACAATGCCTGCTTTTTTCGACCAATGTGGTTCGAAATAGTGATATTTCAATAGCTCACGTGCAGCTAATAAGATCCATTCAGGATCAATTTTTGCTAAAGTTCGTAAGTACACTTGAGAAGTTTCCACCATCTCAAATGCCATCACCCAAGCAGTATTGGTCTTATGCAGTGTACTGGCAGGAAATACTTTGGCTTTCTGCTGACGTACCGCCATAAAGGTATTACGTTCATCGGTTTTATTGGCGATAAATGACAGTAAACCTGTTAACAAAGCACGATGTAAATTTTCATAATTGGCTGCCTTTTCATTAAAGCTCAGCTTTAATCCTTCAGCCAACTCAACTAATTGTTGATGGGTTTGCTTCCATTCCCGTAAACGCAACCAACTCAAAAAATGTTGACGTGCAAATTGACGGCGCTTGTTTTCAGACTGCGTATCAGGACTGGTTTGCAGCGTATTCCAGAGTTTTAAATAGAATAAAAAGTCTGAATCTGCTTCTTTGAATAAAGCATGCTTCTGATCAGCCTGCATTTGTTTATCGGCAGGTCGTTCTCGTGGATCTTGAATCGCCAAGGCACTGACAATAATTAAAGTTTCTTTCAGCACACCAAAATGAGCGCCACCAATCAGCATACGAGCTAATCGTGGATCAATCGGCATGCGTGCCATCATTTGACCGACTTTAGTTAAATCATTCTTACGTTCGCTTAATGCACCTAACTCAATCAAAAGCTTGCGTCCATCATTCACCAAACGGAAATCAGGCGGCTCAATAAAGTCAAAATCTTCTAAACTACCTAAACCAAGACTTTGCATTTGTAAAATTACAGAAGCCAAGTTCGTCCGTTTGATCTCTGGTTCGGTAAACTCAGGACGACTTAAAAAATCTTCTTCACTGTATAGACGAATACACACACCCGCAGCAATACGACCACAACGACCTTTACGCTGATTGGCTGCTGCCTGTGAAATTGCTTCAATCGGTAAGCGTTGCACACGTGAACGGTAGTTATAACGTGAAATACGAGCAAAACCGCTATCAATCACATACCGAATATTAGGAACGGTTAATGCTGTTTCAGCAACGTTGGTTGCAATAATGATACGGCGACCTTTGCCGCTTGGACTGAAAATCTTTTGCTGCTCGGCGAGTGCCAAACGTGCATATAAAGGCAACACTTCAGTATGCCGAGGACCATATTTTTGCAGCGTTTCCTGTAATTCACGGATTTCTTGCTCTGTACTGGCAAAAATCAAGATATCAGCATGTTCTGGATGTCCTTTACTCTCAGCATCAGCAAAACACTCTTCGACCGCTTGTACAACAGCACGTGGTAAGTTCTCTTCAAAATCATCAAACTCATCATCATCACTACCAATAATACTGAGTTCCGAAATTGGACGATAACGTACTTCAACAGGGAAGCTCCGCCCTTCTACTTCAAAAATCGGTGCATCATTAAAGTATTGGCTAAAACGATTTACATCTAAAGTCGCTGACGTCACGATTACTTTTAAATCAGGACGCTTTGGTAATAGCTGTTTAAGATAACCCATGATGAAATCGATATTCAGTGAACGCTCATGGGCTTCATCAATAATGATGGTATCGTATTTTGATAGGAAGCGGTCGTTCGTCAGCTCAGCCAACAAAATACCATCCGTCATCAAACGCACGATAGAATCTTGCGATCCCTGCTCATTAAAACGGATTTTAAAGCCAATCGCCTCGCCCAGTTTCTGCCCAACTTCTTCTGCAATACGTTGTGAGACACTGCGAGCAGCTAAACGTCGCGGCTGAGTATGCCCAATCATCCCAGTGAGACCACGACCAGCAAGCATAGCAATTTGTGGTAACTGTGTGGTTTTACCCGAACCCGTTTCACCCGCCACAATAATCACTTGATGCTTTTGTATTGCGTCAATCAAACGATCTGCATACTGAGTAACAGGTAAATCTTGATTGAGTTTAATTTGGGGAATACGCGCTAAGCGTTGTTTGACTTTGTCATTTGACTGTTGAAAAAGTTTTTCGATTTCTGCTGGTGGTGTTTTTTTATCTTTGCGCAGTCGATTTAAACGGTGACGGTCACGTGCCATAACCCATTGATCTACATTTAAATGACTCTGCACTGAACAGCTTTCCTAGAAAATAAACTAATCAGCTATTTTACGCCTTAAAGCGTTGCTATGCAAAGCAACCACATTTAGTTCTTTTCAAAAACATGCACTATTCAATTGATACACAAGGGTACTTTTGCATTTTCTTATTTTTAAACCAAGCAAAACATAGGTAAAAATCTAAGTGTATATCTTGGTTTTCTCTATATTTTTTAGATTTTTTCAATTTTACCCTTGAATTTTAATACTATAGACTGCATGTTGTTATACAAGTTAGTTTTAGGTATTCGTCATATTTGCTTCATCTTATTGGAGTCAAATAGGCTTATATCTTAGGGTGAAAATCGTTTTATATTGATTCATTCAATTTTCCGATTTTAGTCATGTAAAAATACTATTTCCCCAATAACTAAAAATTATTTATTCTTAACCTCGTAAACAAATAAGGCATTAGCCTCTCAATAAAACCTCAATCATGGAGACAATGATGAGCTTAATTAATACTGAAGTTAAACCATTTAAAGCTGATGCATTCCGTAACGGTGAATTCATTCAAGTCACTGATGCTGATCTTAAAGGCAAATGGTCTGTTCTTATTTTTATGCCTGCTGCATTTACTTTCAACTGTCCTACTGAAGTTGAAGATGCTGCTGAAAACTACGAAGAATTCAAAAAAGCTGGTGCAGAAGTTTATATCGTAACAACTGATACTCATTTCTCTCACAAAGTATGGCACGAAACTTCTCCTGCTGTAGGTAAAGCTCAATTCCCATTAGTTGGCGATCCTACACATCAATTAACACGTGCTTTTGATGTGCATATCGAAGAAGCTGGTTTAGCTTTACGTGGTACGTTCATCATCAACCCAGAAGGCGTAATTAAAACTGCTGAAATTCATGACAATGCAATTGCACGTGATGTTTCAGAAACTTTACGTAAGCTTAAAGCTGCTCAATTCGTAGCAAGCCACCCAGGCGAAGTTTGCCCAGCTAAATGGAAAGAAGGTGAAGCGACTCTTGCTCCATCGATCGACCTCGTTGGTAAAATCTAATTTTTAGATTTAACAATGTTGAAAAGAAACCACTCTAAAAGAGTGGTTTCTTTTTATTTGTCATTTGCTCACTTTTTGCGATACATCGATCTCAATTCAATAGTAAATTTTTTACAATTCTTATACTTATAAATTTATAACGAAATTCATTTATCAATTGTCAGCCTGCTTTACATGGAGTAATGTCAAATTATGAAACATAAAGAGTTTTTTGTATGTACTAAATGATCAAACTGAAATGGGGGCAAATATATGGAAAAAACTGTTGTTGTAACCTCTTGGAAATATGATATTTCTTCACGCTATTTAAAAATTTTTTACAGCAATGGCACAGCCGAGCTTTATCACCCTGTTCCAGAATTTGTGTATGACAATTTGCTACGCACAACTGATAAGACTGCTTTTGTCCATAAATACCTTGAGTTTGATCTTCATTTTAAACGACTTTATCTTTTAGCCTCATAAATAAAAAACCAGCCTATGTTAAGGCTGGTTTTTTTGTTTAAATTTATTAAGCAGCTTCGACTTCAACTTGTTCAGCATACTTCTCTAATATTTTTTCTTTTGCGTCTGGATGAATATTAATTTTCTCCATATTGCCTTTGTAATGCTCTACAACTCGATCATCCATAATTTTTGACCACCATGAAGGAATAAAGGCTGGTAAAATCAACGCTCCATAGCCCCCAGGTAACTGTGGCGCATCTTCAAAATGACGTAGAGTTTGAAAGCTACGTGTTGGATTTGCATGATGATCTGAATGACGCTGTAATTGATACAAGAACAAGTTCGTCACTACATTATTATTGTTCCAACTATGCTCAGGTAAAGTACGCTCATATTGACCATTGGCTTTCTTTTCACGTTTTAAACCATAATGCTCAATATAATTTACTGATTCAAACAAAGTAATTGCATAGGCAGCCTGTGTCACTTGGAACGGTGCTGAACGCACTCCAAATTTGCTAAACATAGCAGCATGGTACACGGCAGACATCGCCCAACCATGAATCAATTCATTCTCTTTACAGAAGAATGGCAATTTTTTACGCTCTAAACGATTTTTCTCAATTTCGATCGCAGATTTGAAACTACCAATCACTGTACGCGGTAAAAATTTCCAGAAAGTTTCACCAAGTCGAGATGATGCTGGATCTTCTGGCGTTGCAACACGGCGGTGATGACCATATGGATGCTCAATACGGAAGTGATTATAGCCCGATGGAGCTAATGCCAAATGTGATAAATAATGTTCGAGACGACCACTTTTATGGCTCAATTCATGCGCCGTATTGATGGCAATACCATTCACCATCCCCACCAACGTACCCAATAACGCTTGATCTGCAAGTGATGTACCTTTACGACTTGCCAAATAAGTGCCGTAAATATTGGTCGCATATTGCAATGGAATAAAAAGTTTAACAATTCGAGAATAATATGGATCAGCTTCTAAATCTGCAATCGCATCAAGTGGTGGATTTTCTGTGTCCTCACCAATTAACTTATCCAATGCAGGAATAACACCATGAATAAATAGTGGGCCAAAAGAGGCAAAGAATTTTTTGGTTTTTTTCGGTCCAAATTGATAACCCGCTAAACCACTCATTGCAATAGTCGGTACTGCCAAACCCAATAACCACAAATGACGTTTTTTATCTTTAAAAGTTGTTGTTGCTTGCTCTACATCCAGTTGAGTATGCATATTCATTAGAAACTCCTCAATCAAACACAAAATGTTTTGCTTGAATTGATTGTGTTCTTTTGCAGTCACTCTATATTATCATTTTAAGACTTGATATTATCATTTTAAGACTTTACTGGATTTTTATTGTGCAAAAACAGCAAATCCCTGTTATTCCATCTCGTTATTATTTGCGGTTGATCGAAATTCTGATTGGTACTCATCAATATGATAATGAGGTATTAAACGCATTTCATAACGAACTTTCTAAAACTGAGCTTTTATCAATTCAACAAATTGAACAATTTATTGCACTTGGCCTGAGCCTACCTAATACAGAAGATTTGGCTTTTGAACTCGGTAAAAATCTAAAACTCAGTTCGCATAGTTTGGTTGGATATGCATTAATGACCAGTCCAAATTTAGAACATGCATTGAGATTAATCGCACAATATTTTCGGCTAATTATGCCTAGCTTTAAGCTATCGATTCAATTTCCAACTCATCAACATAAGGTTGAGTTATTACTTGAACCCATCTTGCAAATGAATAAGCAATGTTTAGCATTTCATATTGAAGCAATTGCCGTTGGATTTTATTACAGCTTATTAGAACTTGCAGGACAACAATTACAACGTTACCAAATTTATTTAAGTATACCCGAGCCTGGTTATGCTGAACGCTATATACATCTCGTTAAAGCAAATTTTCATTTTAATTACACATGGATATCAGGTATACGCGTCGTGATTGATCAACAACAACTGGCACTACCCTTACCTTTGGCGGATGCTCATAGCCTAAAAGTGGTTGAGCAGCGCTGTCAGGAACAGATTCAGAAGATTTATCATCAAGGTGAAATTGCTGAATGGGTCAGCATGATGCTGCGACAGGCCAATCAGATTCCAACATTAAC
>ERZ650307.1098-NODE-1098-length-15449-cov-3.916461_pt1 | contig 15449 bp, 16 predicted proteins | sample MGYA00376243_ERZ650307 | MGnify/ENA primary metagenome ERZ650307 (study PRJEB26733, sample SAMN07839242) | wastewater metagenome | biome: urban; feature: artificial channel; material: waste water | place: USA: North Carolina | collected 2016-03-31 ... | reverse complement strand
CAACGTTCCATGTAATATAACTCAAAGCACCACCACTTATTACAATCGAAAGTATAAATGCGATACATAAAGAAAGCGAAAGTTCCTTTTTCACATTTTTCTTTATTTCTTTGGTCTCCATGCCTATTTTTTTCAAGAATCCATATTTCATACTTACATTAGAAATGTCTGACCATATTTTTATAGATAAAATCATTATTCCACTAATAATCAAAAATGCACCAATACAAATGTAAAAGATAAGAGTTGTCAGGTCATCCTGTCTGTCTTCTTTCATCAATGAGCCTTTATAAAAACCAATTATCTCATATTTCTTTTCACATACTTTTAATTTGCCCTCATCAATCGCCGTCTCTTTTTCTGTTTGCTGCGTCATAATAACCGTATTCTTTTTCTGCAAAGATCTAAGCATATCAAAATCACTATTATTCATAACCAGAATTCGTATAATATCCGACTGTTGAGCAACAAATAAAACTTCTTTCACTTCTTTTTTTATCGCAAATTTACGCATTCCTGTTGCTGTTTTTAAATAAACATGTTTATCCTGAAACATGTTTTCATCGTCTTGTTTTGATTTTTCCAGAACTGCCTTTACCTCTCCCTGTTTGATATGCTCTTTCTTATTCTTTGTAAGTTTGTTATAGGAATCCTCCGAAATACCTACATATTCCCCTCCATCATTGCTTATGAGCGGAATATACGCATATTCATCTATTTTTTCATCTGGTTCTTTTATAACCTTATGAATTTCGTCTGTATATTTTTCTTCTGTCATACATACATAATTATATGGATATTTCCATAAATACTCGGAAGAAAGATTACCGTATTCTATAATATTGATATTTACAATCACCCATACAAATACATTAATAATAAAAACAATTAAAATTATATTTTTATTTTCTGAAAATCTGTGATACAACGTTTTTAGCGTAAGAATATGTCTGTCATACCATTTTTCTTTCTTTTTCACCCATCGCAATATAACATTTCCCAAATAAGTAAACCAAAGATATAATCCGGTCAGCGAAAAAAGAACTCCATATTTCATACGTGGATATGTCATAGGAACCTTCGAAAAAAGAATAATTGCAAACACAAAACAGATCAGCCCTGCAATCGCACCTATCACGCTTGCTTTAACAGACGGAACCGTCCCCCTTTTCTGTTCCGTATTCAAAAGCGAAGCCAGTGAATTGTTTTGAATTTTTATTATATTCATGATTACTGCAATGCACAAAATAACACACATATAAAAACATGTACTTCCAATATTCTTTAGAAACCAGCATGGATCTTGAACTGTTTGAATCCCTTCTTTTCTGAATATAGACTGAAGAAGAATTACAAAAGGCGTTCCCACTACACACCCAATCAGCCACGAAATACCACATATAATCCCATATTCCAGAATTATCATCCGGATAATATCTTTCTTTTCTTCTCCGAATACCATAAACATTCCATAATCTTTGATTCTTATCCGGCTATAATTGCTTACTGTATAGCTGATCAAAATCAGGCCAATAAACAGCAATATATACATGTACGTTTGAATCGCAACTCCTTGTTGCGACCGAACTCTTTCTTCCATACTCATCGTTCCAAGAACCAATTCTTTAACTCCAAGAAACACGAATAATATAATTGCAGTTAAAATAGTACTCATAAAACATACAATACTATTACGCACATTCTTTTTTAATATTTTCAGTAATACTTTCATATACTATTCCTTTAAAGGAAAATGTTTTCCCATCTTTTGTCATCTATTCTCAACTTTTATCTGTTCTCCTGCCGGTCTGTTCCTTCTTGCCCCAACCAGATACAGAATTGCTGGACCAAAATTAACAATAATTCCAATAATTAAAATTGGGAAATCTGACGTTTTCAAAAAAGCTTTTCCATTATCTATTGCAATAATAATTTCATTGCAATACATTAACAAATTAACACCCATATAGATAACAATTCCTGCTGTTAACTGTTTTGTTTTTTCTGTATTATTACAGTTTGCTTCCCCATAATGTCCCAGATACCAGATGCCTATTGCAATTGCAAGCATCCATAATGTGTGTACACGTTCTCCAGCCAAAAAACAAACATTAATCAAACAACCTACAATTCCCCAAAGTCCCAACAATTGAAAATATATCGAAGTTCCTCTAATTAATTTCCGTCCTCCCGGTGCTCTGATTCCTCCTACAGAATAAATCAGATCATCACAAAATTCATGAACCGACTTTCCCAGTACTGTTTCAAAATTTTCATTACGCTCCTGTGCTTCTTCCGCCATTCCAGTGATATCTTCAATCATTTGGTCAATTTCTTTTTCTGTAAGTGGGAATGTCTTGATGTATTTTTTCATCTTCCTGACCATTCTTTTATTTTTCTTCGTCAACATAATCTACTCCTCCTTTTTCAAAATTCTATTTACTGATGATTGTACTTCCGTCCAGCATTTAATAAACTCCTGCAAATATGCCTCTCCTTCAGCCGTTAATGAATAATACTTTCGTTTTGGTCCAAGCGGCGAAGGTCGTAGTTCTGAAGAAATCATCCCTTTCTTTTCCAATCGTACGAGTAATGGATAAATACTTCCCTCTTTTACATCTTCAAATCCGAACTCTGTCAATGTCGTTACAATCTCATATCCGTATGTAACCGTCTCGGATAAAATCTGCAAGATACATCCTTCTAAAGTTCCCTTCATTAATTGTGATTTATCATACATATTTTCACCTACCTTGTATACTATAGTAGTTCTTAACTATATTGTATCACACAGTAGTGGTTTGTCAATGAATTTGCGTACAATAAGAATGGGTTTCTAACTATTTTTCCGGCTTATTCTGACATAAAAAAATCCACAGATTTAAGCTTTTCAACTTATATCTGCGGATTTTTTATCTGAGAATTTCTCAGTATTCCTACTCCTTTTCTTTGTAATGATGCGCATCCTCCAGCATCATATCTTTCACCTTCATCAGACGGATCTGGGTGCTTCGTTCATTCTCGTCCAGTTTCATCGTAATATACTTGATATTCTTCTGTGCCTCCGGAATGATCACATGCTCCAGGGCGTTGACACGTCTTCTGGTCTTCTCAATCTCAGCTGCCATAAGCTGGCAGGCTTTTTCTGTCTCTGCAAGCTTCAGCATATCCGGTAGGATATCTGCCAGAGATTTTACGGCTCCGTCCAGATCACTCGATGTAAATGCGAATCCATACGAATAGATATCATTCGCATCTGCCGTTCTGGTCTTCGTCTCGAATACAGGAATGTCTACACTCATGACATTCTTCTGTCCGACTTCCAGATCTACTTCCTGCTTCGGTGCCATCAGTGCCGTGTTCAGGGTTGCTTCATCCATGCCGGCTTTGGCTATGACGAAGTTCTTATTAGCTGAACGAATCCCCGCTTCTACCTTTTCCCGAAGTTCCATGTTCACTTTTACCAGATCCAGGAACTGACGCATCAGTTCGTCTCGTTTATCTTTCAGAAGTTTGTGACCTTTTATGGCTGTGACCAGTTTCTTCTTAGTTCTGGTCAGTTCCATACGGGTAGGGGTTACCTGGGTTGACGCCATAGTATCACTCCTTTCTATACTTTATATATTGGACGCCATGCCGGCTCGAATCCGCTTCGCTTCTTCTCGCTGAGGGCTGACGCCCTATGCATCTTGCCAGATATGGAATCGCAGGTTAACCTGCATTCCATATCTGATCAATCTGCGCATGGCTTACTGCTTACCATAATACTCGTCCAAGAACTTATCATCAATTCGTTTCAACTCTGATCTTGGCAGCATAGACAACAGCTTCCATCCGATCTCCAGTGTCTCTTCAATCGGTCTGTCGGTATCGTATCCCTGTGATACATATTCCTTTTCAAATGCATCTGCGAATTTCGCATATACCAGGTCAATATCAGTAAGAGCTGCCTCTCCTAAGATAGTCATTAATTCTTTCGCATCTTTTCCTCGCGCATATGCCGCAAATAACTGGTTCATGGTATTTGCATGGTCGGCTCTTGTCTTACCTTCTCCGATTCCCTTATCTTTCAGACGGGACAGGGATGGCAATACATCGATCGGCGGTTTGATACCTTTACGGTACAAATCACGGCTTAAGATGATCTGGCCTTCGGTGATGTAGCCGGTAAGGTCCGGGATTGGATGCGTCTTGTCATCTTCCGGCATGGTCAGGATCGGAATCAGTGTGATACTTCCCTTCTTGCCATTCTGTCTTCCGGCTCTTTCATATAACGTTGCAAGGTCGGTGTACATATATCCAGGATATCCACGGCGTCCCGGTACTTCCTTACGTGCGGCAGATACTTCTCGGAGCGCATCTGCATAGTTGGTAATATCTGTCATAATTACCAGTACATGCATGTCTTTTTCGAATGCAAGATACTCGGCTGCTGTCAGCGCCATTCGAGGTGTGGAAATACGTTCGATCGCCGGGTCATTTGCCAGGTTGACGAACAGTACGGTTCTGTCGATGGCACCTGTCTCTTTGAAAGATTCTACGAAGAAGTTCGACTCTTCGAATGTGATACCCATAGCGGCAAATACTACGGCGAATTTCTCATTGCTTCCGCGTACCTTTGCCTGCTTTGCAATCTGTGCTGCCAGGTTGGCATGTGGAAGTCCGGATGCCGAGAAGATCGGAAGCTTCTGTCCACGAACCAATGTGTTCAGTCCGTCGATGGCAGATACACCGGTCTGGATAAACTCTTCCGGATAGCTTCTGGCTGCCGGATTCATAGGAAGTCCGTTGATGTCACGTCTTTCATCCGGCAGGATCTCCGGTCCTCCGTCGATCGGGCGGCCCAGTCCGTCGAAGACACGTCCAAGCATATCTTCCGATACACCAAGCTCCATGCTTCGTCCCAGAAAACGTACTTTACTGTTACTTAAGTTGATACCCGTGGCACTTTCGAATAACTGCACCAGTGCATCATTTCCATTGATCTCCAGAACCTTGCAGCGGCGCTTCTCACCGCTTGCAAGTTCGATCTCACCTAATTCATCATAAGCTACATTTTCAACGCCGCGTACCAGCATCAGAGGTCCGGCAACTTCCTGTATGGTTCTATATTCTTTTGGCATAATTTAGAAGTCCTCCTTCCCGAATGCAGCCGCAACTTCCTTGTCCAGTTCTTCTTCTACATTCTTATATTCACTTTCGATATCGGCGTCTGTTGTATATTTATAACGGCCGATCTTTTCTCTTACCGGCATGGCGATCAGTGCATTCATGTCCGCACCCTTGTTCAGTGCGTCGACAGATTTCTCATAAAATGCCAGTACCAGTTTCATCATCAGATACTGCTTACGAAGCGGCGTGTAAGTGTCGATCTCATGGAAGGAGTTCTGATGTAAGAAGTCCTCACGGATGGATCTTGCCGCTTCCATCTTCAGACGGTCAGTCGGTGACAGGGCATCCATACCTACCATCTGTACGATCTCATTTAACTCGGCTTCTTCCTGAAGGATTGTCATCATCTTCTGACGGTCTTCCATCCAGTCCGCTGCCACTTCCTCGTTGAACCAGTTTGCCATATTGTCAACATACAGCGAATAACTGGTCAGCCAGTTGATGGCTGGGAAATGTCTCTTATACGCAAGTGCGGAATCCAGTCCCCAGAATACCTTTACAATACGAAGGGTTGCCTGTGATACCGGTTCGGAGATATCACCACCCGGAGGAGATACGGCTCCGATAACGGAAAGTGCACCTTCTCTTCCTTCTTTACCAAGGGATACCACATGTCCGGCTCTTTCATAGAACTGCGCCAGACGGGAACCTAAGTATGCCGGGTAACCTTCTTCACCAGGCATCTCTTCCAGACGTCCGGACATCTCACGAAGTGCCTCTGCCCAACGGGATGTAGAATCTGCCATTAACGCTACGGAATATCCCATATCACGGAAATATTCTGCGATCGTGATTCCGGTATAAATAGAAGCCTCACGGGCTGCAACCGGCATGTCTGATGTATTTGCGATCAGTACGGTTCTTTCCATCAGAGACTGTCCGGTCTTCGGGTCTTTCAGTTCCGGGAATTCATTCAGAACGTCGGTCATCTCATTGCCACGTTCTCCGCATCCGATATAGACCACGATATCAGCCTCTGCCCACTTAGCCAACTGGTGTTGGATAACTGTCTTGCCGCTTCCGAAAGGTCCCGGAACGGCTGCCACACCACCTTTGGCGATTGGGAAGAATGTATCGATAACACGCTGACCGGTTACCAGTGGTTTTACCGGCGGCAGCTTCTTCTGATACGGACGGCCCTTTCGTACCGGCCATCTCTGCATCATCGTCAGTTCTTTGTCACCTTTTTCGGTAGCGATCACTGCTACCACTTCTTCTACGGTAAATGTTCCGGCTTTGATCTCTTTTACCGTTCCTTTTACTCCATAAGGAACCATGATCTTCTGCTGTACAACGATGGTCTCCTGCACAGTTCCGAGTACGTCACCTGCTTCGACCTCATCGCCGGCTTTTGCGACCGGTACAAATTCCCATTTCTTATCACGTTTTAACGAAGCAACTTCCACGCCTCGCTTTAAGTTATTTCCGGAGATTTTCATAATGTCATCCAGCGGTCTCTGGATTCCATCGTATATGCTTGTGATCAGTCCGGGACCAAGTTCTACTGACATTGGTACTCCCATAGACTCTACCGGCTCTCCAGGTCCAAGTCCCGATGTCTCTTCGTATACCTGGATGGATGCCTCATCTCCGTGAATCTCTATGATCTCTCCGATCAAACGCTGGCTGCTTACACGTACCACGTCAAACATGTTGGCGTCACGCATACCTTCTGCAATGACCAGCGGTCCTGCTACTTTTTTAATCGTTCCTGTACTCATACGGACGAATCAACCTCCTTTAGCTGCCAAATATAATATCGGAACCGACAGCCTGCTCTACCGATTTCTTCACACCTGCAACTCCGGCGCCTGTATTTCCGGCGATACCCGGAATCTGAATGATCGCCGGTGTGACCTGTTCCTGATATTTTTCTATCTCATGCGTTAACTCAGCGGCAAGTTTCTCTGTGATATAGATGATCCCATATCCTCCCTGTGCCAGCTGGTGTAATTTCTCTGCGGCTTCCTCACGGGTCTGGACGGCAAATGTATCAAGGCCCAGTGCTGCGAATCCGAAGATGCTGTCATAATCACCCACTACTGCGATCTTATACATACATTTCCCTTACCCTTTCCCGGATTGAATCATCCGGCAGTTCATTCTGCTTTCCGGATAAAATGATTCGTACCGTTTTAATCTCATTCTGCCTTGCAATTACGTAGGCAATTACCGGTCCTATCGTAAATGCATGATATTTCTCCGGGCTTATCGTCTGAATGATCCGGTTGTCACACCATCTTTCAAATGCTGACGGCGACTCTGCCAGTGCATCCGCACCTTCTGCATAAGCCGTTCCTCTTAAGTATTCACAGATGGCATCCATGCCGCTAAGTGCCGCTTTCGAGAGTTGGCTGACACTTAAGGAATCACATTCCGCCATTGCCCGTTTCATAAAGTCTGTTGATTTTGCGGTCTTCTGTGACCGGACAGCGATCTTGATGTCCGCCACTGCCACTGTGGATTCTGCATAATCCTGTATGATCTTATCCGGTGACTCTTTTCCCGCCTGATAAATAGCATCCAGTGCCGCCCGGTCTATGATCACATCACAGAGCTGCCCGTCTCCTGTATGAAGAAGTGTCTCGTATGCTTCTTCTCCTGCGATCCGCATACTGTCCGGAAGCTTTCCAAAGTCTCTGTCTTCTACGATCTTACGCATCTCTTCCCCGGGAATCCGAACATCTTCATAATAGATATGCCGGTTCTTATCTCCGGTGCATACTTCCTTGACCGCTGCCTTTAAATTATGAAAAAGCTTCGGATAAGAAAGCACATCGAAATGTTCCATTCCGATCGACAGGTCTTTGACTACTTCCCATGTCTTTTCTTCTTCTCTCGTCAGGATTTTTTCCGCATCCCCGCTGCTTTCGGTATCTCCCCATCCCTTCTCTTCTAAGAACTGCAATGCGTGATCATAATTCTGGCACGCAATCAGCTGGTCGATGGTACTGTCAGAGAACAGGGATACTTCCAGGGCACGGATTCTTGCGACCGCATAGGTATATTGTTCACTCATGTTGTCCCTCCATATCATACAAAGAGCATCCGGTGAACGATGTCCGCAAGTTCATCCCGCTTCGCATCGAACATTGCCCTGATCGTACAGTTCTCTTCAATTCCACCGTACGCAAGAATGAATCCATTGTCAATATTATCTCTGCCCGCTCCGGCTACAGTAAGTTTTCCTCCCTTTGCCAGAGCTATTTCTTCAATTTCTTTGCCAAATCCTACCGGCATATTTTCCAGATCTTTTACGGAGAAATAGATCTCTCCCTCCTGCGGAAGTATATATGCTTCCAGAATCGACAGAAGCATCTGATAATAATCATCCGGCGCAAGGTTTATAACCTTTTCATACGCCTTCTCGATGATCTCTGCGATCATCTCCTGCTTTGCTTCCAGAAGTCTCGTTCTTCTCTGAAGATCGATGGCTGATTTCACACGCTCTTTCTGCGATGCAGTATCTGCTTCCGACTTTTTCAGGATAGTATCTGCCTGTCTGGCTCCCTCTTCCTGTGCCTTAAGCTTCATCTGTTCTGCCTGTGCTTTCGCATCTTCGATCTTCGCATCCGCTGTCACTTTTGCCTCGTCAAGGATCTGACTTTTGATCTTATCTAATCCAGCCATTGTCCTTCACACTCCTTCTATACCTGAATTGCTGTTACGGAAAGGATAGAAATCAGAAGTGCAAGGATGGCATATGTCTCAACCATTGCAGGGAACAACATTGCTTTACCGAACTGATCCGGTTTCTTTGCTACAATTCCGATTGCTGCCGCTGCTGTCTGTCCCTGTGCTTTTCCTGAGATCAGACCAACGATTCCGATTGGAAGACAAGCTGCCAGGATCAGAAGTCCTGTCTTAGGATCCAGATCTGCTGCACCACCGCCAAGAAGTCCGATCTTGGATAATGTAATGAAACCAACCAGCAGTCCGTAGATTCCCTGTGTACCAGGAAGCAGCTGCATGATCAGTACTTTTGCGAATTTGCTTGGGTCTTCTGTTACAACTCCGGACGCTGCCTGTCCTGCAATACCAACTCCGATCGCAGATCCTGCACCTGCCAGGAATACTGCCACTGCCGCACCAAGAAGTGCATATACCATTCCCATATCATTCCAAATACTCATATCTATTTTTCCTCCTTAATATCTACATATTTTGTCTCCGCATGAAACGGTTCGAAAGGTTTTCCACCGCCTTCGTAGAATTTTCCAAAGAATTCCACAAATTGAAGTCGGTTGGTGTGGACATATGCACCAAGCAGGTTGATTGCCAGGTTCATTGCATGTCCGACGATAAATACTACGATAAATAAGATGACTCCAAATACACTCTTACCAAGCATGCTTCCCATCTGGTTGACAACGGATGCGATAACACCTGTTGCAAGTCCCAGTGCCAGAAGTCTGGAGTATGATAATACATCACTTAACCATCCGGTGATATTATAGATATCATATGCTCCAAGTGCCAGCCGGAGTGCCGGATTCTTGCTCGATCTTCCGGACATCAATAACAGTCCGAGTGCCCCGATGATTGCCAGTGCTTTTGACAATGTAACAAGCGCTGCCGGGAACACGATCTTGGTCTGTGCGATTGAAGCAAATATCTCTGACGGAAGTAACATCAGGATCAGTCCGATCAGGAAAATGTACCACAATACGATATCGCAGAAGAAATCCAGTACCTTTCCGTCTTTTAACAACATATATCCCTTGATTCCAAGACCCACGAACAGATGGACCAGTCCGAATGCCATCGAATAGATCAGAAGTCGCATCGGATCATTTAACGGTGCAAACCACAGCGGCTTGATCGTCAGTTCTTTTCCAAAGAATGTGCTCGATACGACGTCTACGACATCTCCGAAATATCCACCGAATAAGATTCCCCATACCATGGTAGAAATTCCACAGTACATGAACATTTTCATAGATTTCCTCATACCGGCACTCATGCGCGGGAATTTCTTAAGGACGATCAGACACACGATTGCGATGATCGCACCATACGCTGCATCTGATAACATCATTCCAAAGAAAAATACATAGAAGAATGACATGATCGCGGTCGGATCGATCTCTCCTTTATGCGGAAGTCCGTAAGACTCCAGGACTCCTTCCACACTTTCCGAAAATCCGTTATTCTTAAGGATTACCGGTGGTTCTTCGTCTTCTTTTAACTCTTCTACATCGATCACACAGTCATATGCATCCCCGATTCCTTTCTGGATCGCCGGTATCGCTTCTTTTGCTGCGTAACCACTGATAATAAATGTACGTCTGGACTGCGGAAGTGTTCCCAGTACTTCGTACTTTTCTGCACGCATCCGGTAATAGTCACCGATGATCTTCAGTTCCTCCCGGTCTTCTGCGTAAGATATGATCTCTCCCCGGATATCTGCAATTGTCTGTTCGATCTGTCTGATCTGTTCTTCCAGTTCTTCTTTCTGCTTTGCCGGAATCTGCTCTGTCGATACAACCGGTCTTGAGAATCCTGCAGTGCGGAGTGTATTCTCCACATCTGCTGCCTGGTCCTTCATACAGAACACGCTTAAGTACACGGCATCTTTATCCTGACTTATAACCGATATATCTACGGCTTCGATCTCCGGATGATCTTCGGCAAGCTTTCCGTAGATCATTTCCAGTGTCGTCTCCGCCGCCATGGTTCCAAGAAGCATTGCCGTCTTTTTCGTGCCCGGATAATTCATCGCAACTTCCAGACTCATCCATGGTGTAAGTGCTTCTATCTGGGTATTCCGCTTCACGATCTCAGCCTGTGCTTCCGCAATTTTCTTATGATCAGCGATCAGAAGTCCCGCCACTTCCATGACTGCTTCCTGCTTCGCTGCGGCAGCTTCCATCGTCTTTTTATCGATCAGCTCATTTCCTTCCAGACTGGCGAACATGGATTTTTTCTCCGGTGTATACTGATTCAATACATCCAGTGCGTTTTCCGTGATCTGCACCCGTTTCTCGAAGCTTGATTTCGCACTCTGCGTATCCATCTTCTCGAATCCGGCTTCGTCCTGCGCGACCTGATGCATCTCTATCATGCCCATGGACTGCAGTTTTTCCAGAATCGCTTTCCGGTCATGTTTCAATGCGCAGATACTGATTCGCTGCATCTGCAATACTGCCATAACTGCATCCCTCCTTTTTTATTTTTTCACGTTCTTACTCTTCCCATATCATCAGAGCAATGCTTTGATGACTGCGGATACCGCCTCCTCTTCTTTTCCCTGAGCCAGTGCTTTTAATGCTTCTGTCTCCTGTTCCGTCTTCTCGGAAGCCTGTTTCTTTAAGACTTCTCCTTCTTCTTTCGCCTGCAAAAGATCTGCTTCTGCCTGTTTCTTTGCATTTGCTACAGCCTGCTCTTTTATCTCTTTTGCCTCTCTGGCAGCTTTTTCAAGGATCTCGGTACACGTTGCATCTGCTTTTCTTATGATCTCATCCGCTTCATTCTCCGTTTCCTTGATGGTCTTAATGGTTTCTTCTACCATTCATCTACCACCTCTCCTTCAAAAAATACAAAATCTAGTTTAAATTATAATCTTATTTCTGCAATTTTACCATACATTTATTACATTTGTTGTAAATTGTATGTCACTTTGATACATTTTTATCATTTTGTCGTTTTATATTTGTGCACTTATTAATAAGTAGAAACGCCTGCCAGCGCCTCCTGTATTTTTTCATATACCTGGTATGAAAATAAGGATATCATCTCATTTTCTCAACGAAAACGGACAATATCCTTATTTTGTCTAAATAATATGGAATTTATACAGATTGGATTCCTTTTCTTACCAGTGTAATTCGTGAAGATGCCCCTCCAGATTCATACCTGCAAATCCGTTCTGTCTGAGTGCTTCGTAAAGCACGATCGCAACCGAGTTGCCGAGGTTCAGCGAACGGATGTCGCCTACCATCGGGATACGCACGCAGTCTTCTTTATGCTCTACCAGAATCTCTTCCGGGATTCCGGCACTTTCTTTTCCGAACATGATGTAGCAGTCCGGTTCATAATTCACTTCTGTATATACCTTCGGTGCTTTTGTCGTTGCCATGTAGATCTTGGCTCCCGGGTTCTTTTCCAGGAAATCATTGTAATCAATATAGGTTCTGACATCCAGATGCTCCCAGTAGTCCATGCCGGCACGCTTTAAGTTCTTTTCATTCAAGCGGAAGCCGAGTGGCTCGATCAGGTGTAATCTGGTGTTGGTGGCTACGCAGGTTCTTCCGATGTTGCCTGTGTTTGCCGGGATCTCTGGTTCGTGTAGTACGATGTTTAACATGTTATGTTCCTCCGTTTTTCTATTCTTTTTCAAATAAAAATTCTATATAGCTGTATATTTCCGAAAAGTCAATCTGACATTTTCCAGCAAATATCTTCACCGGCACCTGGTCTTCAAAACCATAGATGGCCGGTAACTCATTATGTTCCAAGTCATATACTACAACTTTTTTCTTATCCGGGTCAACCATCCAGTATTCTCTGACTCTTGCAGTGATATATTTTTTCAGTTTTAATCCCATATCTTTTTTTCTTGTAGATGGTGATAATATCTCGATTACCATATCCGGAGCTCCATAGACATGACTTCGAAGGATTTTATCTCTGTCACAGCATACAACGACGTCCGGCTGCAGCATCGTCCGGTTATCTTCATCTAGTTGTACGCTGACCGGTGACGGCAGTACCATACATAATCCTTTGTTCTGCCTAATGTACTCTCTTAATTTGATACTGATCTCAAACTTTTCCAGATATCACCTTCATGATCTGTGCCATCTCCATAGATGCGATAAGCCGATACGCTTTCTTTCATCATACCAGGATATGGATTAGAAACAGATCCTTTCATATCTTCTGTACCGTTCCCAATGGTACACCGGAACGATCTGATATCTGTTCGCAGCTGAAACCTAATTCTGTTTTCTTCTTTTTCATCTCTTCTACAGTCATAGGATCATCTCCTTCCTTCTACAGGACTCTCCATCGATGGATTCTTCCGAACATGTGGTAATCTATATTTCTGGTATTGTTTTCCATATTTTATTATATATCATTCCATTTATCAAGTATATTTTCCATATTTTATTATATATTATTCCAATTCATTTCATCTTATCCAAATCGAAGTAAAACATTTGCCACTGGCGGCTTTTTGAATATATTTTTATACGCAAAATCCGCCGGACATTTTCCCGTCCGGCGAATTCCTGCACACTATGTAATATTTTATTCCGTCCCATTTACAGTCAGCACATCTGCCTACTTATTCTTCACATACTTCTTAAGCAGATACACCGGCGTACAACTCCATGCATGGCAGTAGCTGTTCACGATCGGTGAACCATACGGAGAATACTCCGGCTGATCCGGATCGAATGCTTCCCAGTAGGTATCCGCTCCAAGTGAGATCATCTTACCCCAGTAGCTCTTCATCAGATGGATGGCCTCTTCATCCAGTCCTGCCTCGAATAATGCTTCCACAATGTGATGATACATATATGGTGTTGCGATATTCTTCACCGGGAATAACTCCTGAATCGTGGTCTGCATGATGGATTTATTCTCTTCGTCTGACATTACATGTGCCAACACCATCCACACCTGACTTGCAATGTTGTATTCATCCCAGGCTGTTGCAAAAAGGTTCTTTTCCGGGTGGAAGAGCACGTTCTTGGCATAGTCTGTGATCAGTTCCAGTTTCTTTTCATACATACTAATCTCAGAGTCTCTTACGACTTTGGCAAGCTCGATGAACTGCTTCATGACATAGATCATCTCTGCCTGTCCTGCTGTGTCTTTATTAAAGTCATTGGACCAGTCTACGAATACCGGATAGTTCTCGTCCGGATTCAGTTTGCCATTCTCATCGAACATCTTTAATGTAATGTTCATCTGCTTCTTGGCAATCGGATACAGTTCTCTTATCAGCTCCTCATCCGGGTGTGCCTGATGAAGATCATATAAGGTCGAGATGAAGAACAGGCTGTATTCGAACAGGAATGTATCATCCGGTACATTCTCCGGCTTTACGAATACATTTGCAGAGATCTTACCTTCTTCTGTCGTCATAGCTGCGAACAGATACAGGCATCTCTTTACCAGATCCGTCTGATCAAATGTTGCGTAGTTTGCAAGCGCCTGCAGTCTGAGATCTCCAAGCCATAATCTTCTGTCACGCTTTGGTCCATCCTCCAACACGTCCTGTGTACAGTCCGCCAGCGTCTTCACACCGATATCATAAATCTTCTGCAGTTCCGGATCTTCGAATCGCATCGGTTCGAAGCCACTGTAATCTGCAGATGTCTCTGTCACAACCGTCGGATCCGAGAATACTGCCTGCCACTTCGGAGATGTATCCAGAACCTTCAATTCCACATAACGGAAGCTGTATCTTCTCGGAAGTTCCAGTGTTGCCGGAAGCTCATCGATATGAATGAACTCTTCTGTATCCACGAACGGCTGAGCCATCCTTCATAGTCTTTGGACTCTGCCGCAAGCTCTGCCGGAAGTTCTGCAAACTTAATACGCATATAAAGAGGTGCATCCATCGGGGATCCGGTCTGGTCGATATGAATCTTAAATGTTCCGACTCTGTGATCTCCAAAGTCAAGAATCATTTTATCATTTCTTTTCAGTCCATATTCTTCAATCTTATCAATGTTCTTATCACTTTCCGTTACACCGACACCGTTTAATTTCAACGGATCTTCGATCACTTCGACAATACGTGTTGGATGGATTCTTTCTTTTTTGATCTCCGGACGGAAGCCTTCTGCTTTTGCCAGTAGTTTTTCATCATGTTTGAATTTTACATCATTATTGATTTGAAATGTAAATGCCATGTTCTCTCCTCCTGCTTACATCTGTCCGACGCCGTGTTTTTTCTGTAACATAATCATTCTTGTTCCGGCAATTGCACTGATCAGGACGATTCCTGCGAATCCATACATAGTTGTGTGGATTCTGTCACCTGCTACCAGATAAGGCGTTACCAGTGCGAATAATCCACAGCAGAATCTTGAGAATCCATTGATGAATCCCTGCATAGAAGCTCTTGCCTCAACCGGGAAGGACTCCTGTGTCCATACTTTGTAAATAGACTCTCCGGCAAACTGGTTACCGATGTTGTAGCATGCGATCATACCTACGATCATAGCGATCGTTCCACCGCCAAGTGCGATACCGATCATGGCACCTGCCTGAATTACGATACCTACATAGAAGAATTTGTTTCTGTGTTTACTTCCTGC
>ERZ650307.1091-NODE-1091-length-15495-cov-10.708938_pt1 | contig 15495 bp, 12 predicted proteins | sample MGYA00376243_ERZ650307 | MGnify/ENA primary metagenome ERZ650307 (study PRJEB26733, sample SAMN07839242) | wastewater metagenome | biome: urban; feature: artificial channel; material: waste water | place: USA: North Carolina | collected 2016-03-31 ... | reverse complement strand
CATCCAATGGTATGTCGACGCCGGATCAAAAGCGATCATCATGCAGGCAGCAACCGCTTACCCAGTCGCCCGGTATATGGACTTTTTCGACTATGTTCCCGCTTCCGAGATTCCCGGCGTGTTAAACCGCAGTTCCATTCTGCTGCAACTCGCCAATACCTTTGCATCCGACGGACCAAAAGGATTTATGACTACCAAGCTTTTCGAATCGATGGCTGTCGGGAAACCTTTACTCTGTGTAAAGAGTGACGAAAGTTGCCTCGAAGCTACCATCCGGAATACCCGTTCCGGACTGGCAGCCCGGACAGCCGAAGAAGCTTTTCGTTTTATCCTGCACCATTATCAGTTCTGGCAGGATAATGGGTACACACACATAAATACGGATAAGGAAGCAGTGGAACGTTTCTCCCGTAAAAAACAAGCTGAACAATTTATGCGTATCTTTACCCGACTAAACAGCAAATGACAGACATGGAAAGGTATCTGAACATTATAGCTTTCAATATTCCCTGGCCTGCCAACTACGGGGGAATCATTGATGTATATTATAAGATAAAAGCTCTGCACCAGTGCGGTGTGAAGATCATCTTACACTGTTTCGAATACGAACGTGCCCATTCGCCCGAACTGGAAGCCATCTGCGAAAAGGTATTTTATTACAAGAAGGTACAGATGTAACCATTGTAGCAACTGGACATTTGGTTTGGGAATCTCTTCTAGCAGCAGATGAATTAGAAAAACAAGGTATTTCTTGTGAAATCATCAATATACACACCATAAAACCTCTAGACGAAGAAATTATTCTAAAATCTGTAGAAAAAACTGGTAAAATAGTTACTGCGGAAGAGCATAACTACCTTGGCGGTTTAGGAGAATCTGTTGCAGGTATGTTGGCAAGAAAAAGACCAACTCCTCAAGAATTTGTGGCAGTACAAGATACTTTCGGGGAAAGTGGTACACCAGCAGAATTGATGCACAAATATAAAATTGATTCTTTCGCGGTAATAGAAGCGGTAAAAAGAATTCTAGAAAGATAGTATCTTTTATAAAGACAAATTTTAAAAATCGATGGAAGTAAATTTCATCGATTTTTTTTATTATGTACAAAAAATCCTTGCAAAAAATTACAAGGAAATATTTTTAAATCTTCAGAAAAGCTTCGCCTTGTTCGGTTTTCAATGCCATATCATAAATAGAAATTTCTGAAAGAGAATTCTTTAATCCTTCTCTAATAGGCTTGTATGTAAAATGAAAAGGGCAAGGTTTCTCTGAAGAGCATTTTTCTAGACCAAACGCACAACGCGTAAAAATTTCTTCTCCATCTGTAGCCAAAATTATTTCGATAATTTTAATATGCTCTATTTTGTCTAAATCTACTGTAAAACCACCTTGTTTACCTTTGTTAGAAATAAGGATTCCTTTTTTAGAAAGCGGCTGTAGAATCTTTGCTACGAAAGCTTCTGGAGCATCTGTAGCTTCAGAAATCTGTCTTACATTGGTTTTCCTTCCTGCCAAGGCTTCTTGTGCTATATATATCACAGATTTTATGGCGTATTCACAAGCTTTTGAAAACATAACGATAGTTTTTTACTATTCAAAGGTAAGTATTTTATTCGGATATTTTTATCTGAAAATGTTATTTATAAAATTTCCATTTAGGAATAATTGTCAATAAACCTAGACCAATATAGCAAAAAAGATTGAATAAATCCGAATATAACATAGTCGAAAGGTAAAATTCGTGCAAAAAGTAATGTGTAACTACTATTATCGGATAAATTATAACCCCCGGTTTTCTATAAAAATAAATACTTGCGACGGATAATACCATCAAAATATCTACCGAAAAAATAACATAGAAGAACCAAAGAGGTATATTGACATCTTGCCTATTAAGATATTCAGTAATATCTATTCCAACACTTAACAAAGAAAATATGACAAGAAAAACAATCGCAAAATAAAAACCTGTAGTTTTCTCTGGACTTTTATCAAAAAAATTATCTTCCATTTTTATAAATTTAATAAAAAAAGCTTTTGAATAATCAAAAGCTTACCTATTGCAAAAATATATTTTTTTTAAATAGAAATAGCATTTATTAGTCTATTTCTATCACTCAAGTATTCTTCCATAGAAATCATACTTTCTGTTCTCATTACATCTTGTATATCATCTATTTGGTAGATAATTCTTTTAGCATCTTCGGTATGTTTAGCTCTCACTTTACAGAAGATATTATATTTACCAGAAATTACACTAGCTTCTACAACATTAGGAATAGATGCTAATTCTTTTAAAACTTCTTGAGTTCTGTTTGACTTAGTTAACAAAATACCGATAAATGCAGTAAAATGATAATCTAATTTACCATAATCAATATTTAGAGAAGAACCTAAGATGATGCCCGCATCTTCCATTTTCTTCACTCTTACGTGGATAGTACCAGCAGAAACATCCATCTGTTTTGCGATTTCTGTAAAAGGCATTCTTGTGTTTTCTACTAAAAAATCTAGGATTTTTTTGTCTATTTCATCAAGCTGATAATTCATAGCTATATTATTAAGATTATTAATTTTATAAAAATTACTATATTTCTTTTGCAAATTTATAAAAATTAATTGATACTACGAAATATATTTTTAATAAAAAAACATTGACTTTTATCAGAAAAAAGCTAAAATTATTTTTGTTTATTAGAATCTCTTTTGATAGAATCAGACTTTAGGTTGGTTTTCGTTTTAAGAGTATCATTTACTTTTTTACTTTTTCCAAAAAAAGAATTGAAACTTTTACTATACACCACCCCAGCCCCAAAAGATTGATTAGCATTACCGTTTACGCCTGTCAAGCCAATATTAGATGGTTTGGAATACGCTCTTAACACCAATGTTCCATCATTATTTTTAGACACATCATATTCTACAATCCCTTCACCTGTAAGATAATTATTACTATTAGCAGACTTAGAAATAGGTACCCCAAAACCTGTCTTTAAGGTTATTCTAGGAGACAAAGTAATATTTACATTAGTATTGGCTCTGTCATTTGTTTCTACACCATCTGTGCCCTTTATATAATTAATATCTATCTGAAACTGCTGGCTAATATTGTTGATTACGTTTCCTAATTGTTTAAGCAAAAGGTTATAACCAGTAGTGATTCCTGTATCTTGAAAACTGAAATCACCAAAACCTCCCGTTGCCGAAGTATTAAAATTATTAAGCACCAAAATAGACCCAAACTGCAAAGTACGCTCATCATTATTAGACATTTTCACCGCTAGAGCTTCACGAATCTGAGTAGAAGCGTCTGGTGCAGAAACATCAAACTCTATCTTAGGATTTTTAAGTGTATTAGAAATTATTGTCTGTAATTTTACATTTACAGGAGGCAATTTACCTGTACTCAAATATTCTGATGCATTGGTTACAGACCTGTAATAGCTAGCCGTAATTTTTAGATCAGGTGTAAGAGGATCGCCATCCCAAGTTATACTGCTATTTTTGTCTATTTGAAACTGCTTTTTCAAAAATAATTTTTGTTCGTAGGTTCCATTATCTACCAAATATGTTCCTAGTAAATTAATTTTACCATTTCTAGACATTCTGAATTTTAATTTTTCGGAAGAACCTCTCACCGAAATATCTCCTACTTCATCTCCTACCAAAACATTTACTGTAGAACCTTTATTAACACTTATCAAAAGGTTAATATCTAAATCTAAGCCTTTTTTAGTGTTTTTTTCTACAGAAACCACCCCTTCTTTATCAGCTTTTAAAAATCTTAATAATTTGAACTCATCTACGGAAGAAGCGCTATTACTATTTAATGTAAAAACACTATTGTCTAAAATATGGAAGGTTTCTATTTCTTGCGTAGGATCTCTTTCGTTGTCTCTACCTGCTTCTATCTTTAATCCTCCGTTATTAAAACTCACAAACAAATCCCCTTTTCCGTAGATTTTCCCCCAAAATAAGTCAAAATCTTTTTGCTCTGTATTGAGGAGCATTAGATCTTCAGAACGCACAAAAACCTGAGCTTTTATGCTTGCTAAATTGCTTAAATCTACTTGTAATAAAGATAATGTTCCCTTTGAATTACCTCTTCCGTCATTTAATTTTATCGGTTCGTTTAGGAGAATCATTCCGTTATTAAGGGTGAGCGTAGTATCTTGGAAAGAATAATCTACTCCACTAAAATTAAGTTTTAGCCCAAAATCTTTCATCGCCACATCACCTCCATAATTAATGTCATTAATTGGCCCATTTATGGCAACCATACCAGTAGCTTTTCCTCTAAAATTAGAAAAAATACCATTCACGAATGCTTGTACAAAACCAAGATCAAAATCATTAAGATCAGCTTTTAAATCCAAAACTGGCGATGGTGTATTGTTATTTACAGTTCCTACCAACTCTAGATGATTTTTGCCTAAAAGTTCAGAAGAGGCTATTTTTGCATTAATATCATATATGTTTGGTAATTCACTATTTTTGGCAGAAACTATCATTTCGCCCATACTTTTCCCGTTTAGAAAAATGTCTTTTACAGACAAATCAATTAAAGGTTCTAAATTGGTTTTATCCATTTTCACCTTTATATTTCCATTGGCTATCCCTTTTAGGTCTAATGTACTCTTGCCAGGTAACAAATCTAAGATTTTGCTAATGTCTAAATTTTTAACACCTACATCTGTATTAAAATTCTTACCATCTTTGAAAGTTCCATTTACAAATAGCTCACTTTGGTCAGAAAATAATCTCAAATTTTTAATCAGAAAATCTCCCGTATTTTTTCGATACGTAATAGAATGGTCTAGTTCTGGCGAAGTATCTACACTCCACGTAAAATTATTGATTTTAAGATCTGTAGGTTCAAATTTTACTACATAATCTCCGTTAGCATCCATGCTCTGATTAAGATGAACTGCATAGGATTTTAAATCATCTTTTTCATCGTCTTCTAGAGTTCCGTGTTTGAAATTGGCAACTAAATGCAGAATTTTATTGTTTTCGTTATTCCCAGTTAAGGAAACATCTCTCAGTACATTTTTAGCATATTCTGCTCTGCCTATGTTTACTAAAAGTTGCTCCGAAGGATTTGCCGTATTAATATTAACCACAATATTGTTAATCATTGCAGAGTCTTTAATGGCTGTATTTTCTGGTTTATAATCAGGATTGGTTTTCATTAAAAGCTTATCTGCCTCAGAAATTTCTTCTTTTTTAGTCATAATATACTTAACAGAAGGAATATTCGCATTTAGCACTAGATTATTGGTATTCCCATCAAAAGAGCCATTTATTTTAGCACCATCATTTATTTTAAGATTAGGTTCAAAATAATTAACCAATAGTTGATTAACATCAAAATTATAAGTAAACTGTTGACCTGTGAAATATCTTCTTTCTGGCTGGCCTACCAAGATTTTATTGAACCCATTTTGGAACATTTTACCCAAATCACCAAGATTATATTTGCCTGAGATATTGCCTTTTACCACATTAGGCATATCTACATCTACCACTCTTTTACCATCCTCGAAAAACGCTCTAACCTGACCATTGGGAACGGCAATTTTTTGGTTATTCGCTGTAAATACTACATTATTCAGTTTTGCGTCTAGGCTCATGTCATTCACAGAAGTAAATGCTATTTTACCATCTACATTTCCCGAAAATACAGACTTGCCATTACCCGGAACTCCGAAATAATTTAAATTCAAATAATCTATATCTCCCTTAATATCTGCTAAAAGCCTTTTGGTAGAAAAATCTATTTTCCCTTCAATTTTTCCTTTGGCTTCTTCATCATTTATCGTTACTATACCGTTATATTTTTTATTTGAAAGAATCCCGTCTAAAGCTAAATTATTGATGGTTTTACCCGTAATTTCTATGGAAGAAATATTAGATTTTGTCTTTAAAGTAAGAGTATTTACATCAAAACCTCTTCCATCTACATTAAATTTTCCTGTAATTAATCCTACTGCATTATTTTTGGTAATGGCAGCAGCGTTAAAATCTTTAATATCTAAAATTCCCTTATACCTCGGTTCATGTTGATCAATATCAGACAAAACAATATCAGCATTAGCCCTACCGATACTGGTGATGGCATTACCTTTCGCAATTACTCTTTTTGGGGTTACATCTATAGCACCTATGTACCTAATTCTACCAAAAGGATCTGCAAAATTTTTCATTTTTGTAGAAACAAATTTTGGAACCATAGCTCTAAGTGCAGGATATGTAATGTCTGCCGAAATCTTATTGGTTACAATATTGAAATTACCTTTTAGTAAATCTTTGAATCTTGTATTAGGTGTATTGATATTTACATCTTTTCCTTTTAGTACAAAATCTTCTATCCTAAAATTATTAAGGCTTCCGTACATTTTACCAGAAAGATCTATTGCCGAAAAATTATCCCATTGGGTAGCAAAATAAGAAATATCATAGCCAGAAATTGCACTACCACGTTTCAGGTTCATATCCCAAACTACCTTGTTGTTAAAATCTTGCCAATGTGTTTTTTTGTCTAGATTAAAGGTAAGATCTCCCTGAAGCAAAGAATGGTCTGTATAAAAAGTTAATTCTGTAAGTTTGAGATGCTCTTTGTCTAAATCTAAATTTCCCGAAAAAGTATCTACAAAATGAGACTTGCCCCATCTTTTGGTGCGGAATGTAAAATTATTAATTTTCGCTTTTACTTTTGAACCTAAAACATGAAGTTGAGGAACGATAAGATTTACATTTTCGGCTTGTAACCATTTCCCTTCGTCTCCATCGTGATTTTGGTTGATAATAGAAACTTTAGAATCTCTAATTTCTAATCTAGAATTAAGTTTAAATGGAGGTTTATTAGGATTTCTAGGTTTACCATCATCAAATTTACTAATAAATCTATTGAAATTATCTATAGAATCTCCCTTATAAGTAACCACCTTTACATCTGCTTCTTTAAGAGCTAAGGTATTAAAATCTAATTGATTTTTTTTATCAAAAACCATAGACTGTATAATTGAAAACCAATCAGAATCTGCTCTCAATTCTTTGGCTACAATCATATCATTATTCTTAAAATCTTTGATTTTGAGCCCTTGAATAATCACATCTCCAAAAATATTGACTTCTACACTATCTTTAGAAATATTGATCCCAAAATCTTCATTCAAAAAACCCAAAGCTCTACTAGCAGCATAATCTCTAGTTGATGGCAGATTGATAATAATTAAAATTGTAAGAAATAAAAAAGTAAAAATCCCTACCAACCAAAGAAATAATTTTGCCCACCAAGAAGGTTTTTGTACATCTTTTACCACTTGTTCTGCGGTAGCCTGAGCAGTATCCACAGGATTTTCTATGGTATTTTTTATACTATCTACAGTTTCCTGAACTTTATCTTCCACTTTTTCGGAAAGTGGTTTGTTGTTTTCGGAATTATTATTTTCTAAATTTGCCATTACTTATGAACGAACCAATTATTTTAGGAATAGAATCTTCTTGTGACGATACTTCTGCAGCTATTATTAACGGAAATAAAATCCTTTCTAATATTGCGGCAAACCAAACTATACACCAAGAATATGGTGGTGTGGTTCCCGAACTAGCTTCTAGAGCGCATCAACAAAACATTATCCCCGTAGTTGAAAAATCCTTCACCAAAGCAAATATACAACAAAAAGATATTTCTGCCATAGGTTTTACCAGAGGTCCTGGACTTTTAGGTTCACTTCTAGTAGGAACTTCTTTTGCAAAATCTTTGGCGATGAGTCTTGATGTTCCTTTGATAGAGGTAAACCATCTTCAAGCGCATATTCTTTGTCACTTCATTGAAGATGCAAATCCAATGCCACCAAAATTTCCGTTTTTGTGTCTTACCGTTTCTGGCGGACATACAATGATAGTTTTGGTAAAAGATTATTTCGAAATGGAAATCATCGGAAAAACCATTGATGATGCAGCTGGTGAAGCTTTTGATAAAATCGGGAAAATAATGGATTTAGATTATCCAGCCGGTCCAATTATCGATAAATTAGCAAAATTAGGAGACGAAAACGCCTTCACTTTTGGTAAACCAAAACTAGAAAATTACGATTATTCTTTCAGCGGAATTAAGACTTCCGTTTTATATTTCCTTCAAAAACAATTGAAAGAAAATCCTAATTTCATCAAAGAAAATGTAGAAAATCTTTGCGCTTCGGTTCAGAAAACCATTGTAGATGTTTTGATGCAAAAATTAGAAAAAGCTGCCAAAGATTACAATGTGAAAGAAGTAGCAATTGCAGGTGGAGTTTCTGCCAATTCAGGTTTAAGAAATGCAATGCAAAAAAATGTAGAAAAACTAGGCTGGAACGTTTACATCCCAAAATTTGAATACACTACAGATAACGCTGCGATGATTGCAATGGTAGCAAAACTAAAATTCGAACGTGGAGAATTTACCGATTTAAGAACCAGCGCAACTGCGAGATATGAAATGTAGTTGGAAGTTGGAAGTCAGAAGACAAAAAATATAAATAATTAATACGTAACTTTAAAGGTTTAAATAAACTCGAAACTCGAAACTTGAAACAAAAATAAAAACATATGGCATCAGGATTTTTTGCAATATTAGACGATATCGCTGCTTTGATGGATGATGTAGCAATGACTACAAAACTCGCCACCAAAAAAACCGCAGGAATTTTAGGAGATGATTTAGCCGTAAATGCAGAAAAAGCAACTGGCTTTCTTTCTTCCAGAGAATTACCTGTACTTTGGGCAATTACCAAAGGTTCTTTCCTTAATAAACTCATTATTTTACCTATCATTTTCTTGCTCAATTGGTTGTTTCCTGTTGCGATAAAAGTAATTTTAGTAATTGGTGGTTTATATTTAGCTTATGAAGGTGTAGAAAAAATTATAGAATATTTATTTCATAAAAACGAACACAAAACAGATCACGAAGAAGCTCTAGATGTAATGGATGATCCTGTAGCTATAGAAAAAGCCAAAGTAAAATCTGCCATTACTACAGATTTTATCTTGTCATTAGAAATTGTAATTATTGCGTTGAGTTCTGCTTTAGATAAACCGTTAATTCAACAAATTGTTACCGTAACTTTGGTTTCCATCATTGCAACTATTGGTGTTTACGGAATTGTTGCCTTGATTGTAAGAATGGATGACGCTGGTTACAAACTTCAAAAAAAATCTAAAAAAGAAGGTGGATTTTTATTTAGTATAGGACAATTATTAATCAATATGCTGCCTTGGGTTATTAAAATTTTAGGTGTTGTAGGAACTATTGCTCTTATTTTAGTAGCTGGCGGAATTTTCTTACACAATATAGAATATATACATCACCTTGCAGAAAAGTTGCCAACTCCAGCTGTAGCTAATGAATTCGCAGCGGGAATTGTTGGTGGTTTGTTGGCTGTGGTTGTAATGACGATAATCAAAAAAATTATTTCATTGTTCAAAAAATAAACAGATGAAACTATTCTTTGGCGAAATTTTCCCCGATGTAAAAATAAACGATGAAGAACAACAACACATCGTAAAAGTACTTCGTATGCGTGAAGGCGAAGAAATTTTCGTAACAGACGGAAAAGGAAATCTCGCCAAAGGAAATTTAGTTTTTGAAGGCAAAAAAGTTTCTTTAGACGTAAAAGAAATCAAAGAAAATTTACCAGAATTTTCACCGAAACTTCACATTGCTATTGCTCCCACAAAAAACATAGACAGAATAGAATTTTTTGTAGAAAAAGCCACAGAAATGGCAATTTCGGAAATTACCATTTTACAAACCGAAAAAACAGAACGTAAAAATCTGAATATCGACAAGTTAAGAAAACAAGCGATTGCCGCTTCTAAACAAAGTTTAAGATTTCACTTCCCAAAAATAAATGATGTTACCAAACTTTCAGATTTTCTAAAAAATGTAAATCCTGAAACCACGTTTGTAGCACATTGCGATGCTTCTTTTGAAAGAACAGAAATTTCAAAAATTCAAAATGTAGAAAATATTACTTTTTTGATAGGACCAGAAGGTGATTTTTCGGAAAAAGAAATAAAATTGCTCTCCGAAAAAGGAATAAAAGCAGTTTCACTGGGCAAACAAAGACTCAGAACCGAAACTGCAGGAATTTTTGTAGCAGCGTGGAATTACTTTAAGTCAATAAGTGAATAGTCAATTTTTTCCTTCGGAAAAGTGAATTTTTAAAATTTTCTCGCTGATTTAGCAAATTTGGCTGATTTTTAAATGTTAAAATAAATCTGCACAATCTGCACAATCTGCGAGACTAACTACCCAAAAACCTTTCCAAAATTTGCTCCGAAGATTTAATCGAATTTTTTGCCCATCTAATTTTCAATTCCAATAATTTTTGATCAGAAAGTTGGTATTCAATTCCAGATTTCATCAGCTTTTGCTTCAGTTCGTACATACAAATTGCTGCGGCAACAGATACATTAAAACTCTTGGTAAAACCAAACATCGGAATCGCCAAAGTTTCGTCTGCAAAATCTAGAATTTCATCAGAAACACCTTCTAATTCTGTCCCGAAAACCAAAGCAATCGGTTCTTTTACTTCGTAATCTGGCAGCATTGTCGCATTTTTTTCGGGTGAAACCGCCAAAATTCTGTACCCTCGAGATTTTATTTCCTTCAAAGAATCTAGATTATTAGGCATTTTTTCTACTTGCACCCAAGTTTCTGCACCTTTCGTAACCTTCAAATTTGGATTAAAAACATTCTCTTCTTCTAGCGCAACTACGTGATGAAAACCGCAAGCTTCCACACTTCTCACAATCGCCGCCGCATTTCTAAATTGGTACACATCTTCCATCACAGGAAGCACAAAATCACTACTTTCTTTAGAAAAATGCTCTATTTTACTCAGCCTTTCATCGGTGAGAAATTGCTGTAAATAATCGTAAATTTCTTGATTGGTTTTCATTTTTCAAAAATCGGAAAAATTTTTAGAAGCACCAATTTCTGTATTCTTTCACTATTCTACACGCTGTCCGTTGCAATCTTTTTAAAAATTTTGCCATCACACAACCCTTTCTGCGTACAAAACGCAAAAAGGGTAACCCTACAAAATTTTTAAAAAGGATTTCCACTCCCATCGTGGCTATTTTCCACGAGTTGTTTTTCTTTTCATCATTTCACAATTCTTGCTCAAATATTAAATTATACTTTTTACGAATCTCTTAAAAAAATATTGACTTATTGCTTTTATTAATAACTACAATATATTGATTATCAATAGTTACTAATTTTCATAAATTATTTATTTGATTTCGCCCTTACAGGGCTCTCTTCATTTATTCATTTATTTTCATAGGGCTTTACCCTATGCTATTGATTTCGCCGCTTCGCGGCTTCCAAAATTTAGTATTACTAAATGAATAAGTTAAAAAAAGTAAAACGAACAGTTTTATGATATTTATAAACGTAGTTTTTTTGGTGCCCAAAATAAAAATCTCTATATTTTAAAAAATTCGCTTTAAATTTTTAACTTTAAACACTGAAAAAATCTATAAAAAAGAAAATTTTAAATGAAAAGAAAAGTCCTCATCATTTACACTGGCGGAACCATTGGGATGGAAAAAGATTATGAAACTGGAAGCTTAAGAGCTTTTGATTTCAATCATATTTTCAATAAAATCCCAGAAATGAATCTTTTGGAATGTGAAATTTCGGTGCATCAATTTTCAGAACCACTAGATTCTTCGGATGTAGGACCAGAAGAATGGAAAGAAATTGCAAAATTGATCGAAAGTAATTATGAAAATTTTGATGGATTTTTGATTCTTCACGGTACAGATACAATGGCATATACAACTTCTGCTCTTAGTTTTATGCTTAATCATTTAAAAAAACCTGTGATTCTTACTGGCTCACAATTACCAATTGGAGATTTAAGAACTGATGCCAAAGAAAATTTATTAACGAGTCTTTATTATGCGAGTTTGTATGAAAATAATGAAGCGGTAATACAAGAAGTTGCGCTGTATTTCGAATATAAATTACTAAGAGGAAACCGTTGTTTGAAATACTCTGCGGAGAATTTTGATGCGTTTATCAGTCCGAACTATCCTATTTTAGGAGAATCTGGCGTTCATTTAAAAGTAGAAGATTCTAGATTATTTAAAGAAAATACATCAGAATCATTTTTCGCGGATTTACATTTGAGCGATCGTGTTTTTCTTTGGAGAATTTTCCCAGGAATAAATTTAGAAAATTTGCCGGAAATTCCTAAAATAAAGGTTTTAATTCTGCAAGTTTTTGGTTCAGGAACCATTTTCAGTAATGAAAAAACGGAAAAAATTCTTCAAAAAATCAGAAATAATGGTACTGAAATCGTGGTGATTTCGCAGTGTATTTCAGGCGGAATTAGCATTGGAAAATACAATAACAGCAATATTTTCAAAAAAGTAGGAGCTATAAGTGGTGAAGACATCACCGCAGAAAGTGCTCTCGCAAAAGCAATGCACTTGATAGACAACCCGAGATATGAAGGAAGTTTTGCAGAAAATTTTTCTAAAAATCTTCGTGGTGAGATTTCCGAATATGAATAAATAATTCTACCTTTGCCAACGCAAATAGAAAGGTGTCCGAGTGGTTGAAGGAGCTACCCTGGAAAGGTAGTATACGGGTAACTGTATCGAGGGTTCGAATCCCTTCCTTTCTGCAAATAGCATTGTAAATCAATTATTTATGAAATTTACACCCAAAATTACACCCAATTTTAAAAAATTGGGTTTTTTTTTTGAATTACATTTTAAGGGTACTATAATTTTCTATCAATTGTTTTTGTAATTTTGATTTATCTTCATCGAGATGAGCTTCAATCTGGCTTTGTTTATTTTTGTTTCAAAATTTTGTTATAAAACTGAAGATAAATCTTACTTTTAACTTTTTGACTGGTTTTAGTATGGTTGGCATAATGCGTAAGATATATCCACCAATTTACTGAAAATCAGCTATATACGGAAGTTTCAAAAAACTTACTTTATTGATTTTCAACAGATTGTAGTTTTTATCACGTGCTAAGAATCTATAGTTTGGAAAAAAATAAAACAATTTGCTAAAAAATTGGGTTTTAAATATGTATAAATTCATTATAGATATTAGAACTAACTTAATTGTATTAAGCAAACAAAACCTCTAATTTTTAAAAAATTTCTACTTTAGCCATTTCCAATCAAAACTATTAAAATGCACTAATCATATTCTCGTTACCATACCAATGTAAAACTCTGCTATTCTCTTGGTATAGAAAAACAGTTATTTCCTAAAGAATTTACCGATAAAATACCTGCTACTACTTCGCAGTATTGGAAAAATAAAAATGCTAATGATTATTTAGGTTATGAATATGAAGAACTTTCTGCAAAAGCTATTGAAGATTTTAAAATATTATTTGATGCTAGAGCAAAGAAAATGAAACGGCTCTTTTTTGCTTTTCTAAAATTGTACCTTTCAATTATTACCATTATTGGAAAAAGAAATTTTCAAGAAATTCTAAAAACCAATAGAAAAAAACTTATTCCCAATATTGACAACCTTATTAATGAATTTGGAAATAAGAAAATGGTTTTAAAAATGTTGGGAATTACCATTCAACAATACGCTCATTGGAAAAAAATTGAACAATATGCTTGTTCTAATTCTTTAATTTGGCTTTGCTATAAGAGAGTATCAACTCAGATGAGTAGAAAAGAAATTGAGACCATGAAAAAATTAATGACGGATAAAACGATGCTTCACCGGGCATCGGCTTCTGTTTGGGGATATGGTGTGAAAAACGGAATGATATCTATGGCAAGAACTACTTGGTATCACTATGGTAAACTTCTTCGTTTAGGAAATAGCAGAAAGAAATATAAACCTAATAAAAAGAAAATCTCTGTAAGAGCAGAAGCTCCCAATACAATTTGGCATATGGATGTAAGTAAAACATTAGAAAATACCCAATACTACATCTATACAGTAATAGACAATTTTTCTAGAAAAATATTGGCTTATGATTATGCCAAAGAATTAAATGGTTCTACAAGACTGAAAAGCCTAAAAAGAGCCATAGAACAAGAATTTGGAGTAGGTTTAGAAGCCAACCAATTAGTTCCTAAATTAAACCTAATTGTAGATGGAGGAACAGAAAACAATAACAAAACCGTAGAAGATTTTATAATAGAAAGCCAAATAAATATTAACAAATTGGTCGCTTTAAAAGATGTGGTGTTTTCTAATAGTATGGTAGAAAGTAGTTTTAGAATGATGAAAACATATTATCTGAAACAAGGAATATCAGAAAACCAATTTATAGAAGAATTAAAATTTTCTATTGAAGATATTAACACGAGAAGACCGCATTATGCACACTTGATTTATACACCAGACGAAGTACACCAAAACCCTGAACTAAAACAAACTAAACCATTTTTGCAGAAAGTAAACCAAAATAGAATAGCAGAAAACAAAAACTATTCTTGTGAAAAAGGACGTACTTAATACAAGAAAAAGCAATGATTTTTAGAGAATTTTAAAAAGAATAATTTCTTTATATTTTTTTTTGAGCTAGGAATCTGTTCTAATTTTAGAAATTTTAGAAAGTACAGTAAAAAATACCGCTATACGAAATTTCGTATAGCGGTATTTAGATTTTATAGAAATTACAACTCTCTACAAAACAGCACTTTAAACAATGAAATTCCATTTTAAAAGCCTAAAACTAAAATTGAAAGCTATTAGAGGTAGCCGCGGTAAATTCATTGATATATCACATAAATAAAAATAAGACTTTTCTCTCTATTAAAATAGATAAAACACTATATTTGTTTACCAGATTGTGATGTTTTTTCATTATCTGACGTTAGCTGATATTGCATTAGACCACTCGTTATCAAATTCGACTTCTAAAATTTGTACATTTGTTCTCATAAATGAATAGAAAATAAGATGACAAATATTTCCTCAAACGAATTATCAAAAAAGATTTCAAACTTATTAGTTGAAGCTCGAAAACGAGTACTTCAAACTGTAAATCATACAATGGTTTTGACTTATTTTGAAATAGGACGAATGATTATTGAGGAAGAACAAAATGGAAAAGAACGAGCTGATTACGGAAAACAACTCCTTTCTGATTTATCTCAAACCTTAACTAAAGAATTTGGCAAAGGTTTTTCTGTTACCAATCTACAACAAATGAGATAGTTTTATACTGTTTATTCAAAACAGCAGACACTGTCTGTTAAATCTGAAAAAAGTCAGATACTGTCTAGGGAATTCAAATTAAGTTGGTCAATGGGCTGAAAGATTATGTAATTATTCATACTATTGATAATAAATATATTGTACACTATACCTTAAAGGCAATATTAGAAAAAATAAATTCTAATAATTTTGTAAGAATCCATAACTCACATATTATCTCTCTAAAACATCTACAGAGTATTGGCGAAAATATGGTTACCATAGACAACACCAAATTACCT
>ERZ650307.1084-NODE-1084-length-15538-cov-24.555512_pt1 | contig 15538 bp, 16 predicted proteins | sample MGYA00376243_ERZ650307 | MGnify/ENA primary metagenome ERZ650307 (study PRJEB26733, sample SAMN07839242) | wastewater metagenome | biome: urban; feature: artificial channel; material: waste water | place: USA: North Carolina | collected 2016-03-31 ... | reverse complement strand
CGCAACTTGATAAATTCACCAAAACCGGCCTGGAAGATTTTTTCCATGCCCATGCTGTTTTGGTTGGCGCTGACGCGCTGGTACATGCTGTTCAGATCTGCGCCGCTCCAGAAGGTACGCTCGAAATCATCGGTGCTGCGCCCCACAGCGCGCAGGGTGATCAGCTTGCTGACGATAAAGCTCCATGAAATCACCGACAACGCCACCAACAGCGCCATGATCAACTGCACCGGCAGGCTGGCGTGCATGATCAGCGAGATCATCGACAGGGAATTTCCACTTTCCACGGTGTCTGGGTCCTTGTTGAACGGGCGGGCGTTAGCGCAACACGCGCCCGGTTGCAAAATCAATGATGGTAGAAGGTTTGCGGCGTTTGCCGATATGGCCGGGCAACACCGACACAGCATGGCCAAAAGTCTGCTGACAGGCGCGACCGGTTTTCAGCGCGCGCTGTCCGGCCAGATTGGCCGAGGTGGACACCAGCGCGCTGCCCAGCAAGCGACACAGCCGTGCCGTCTCGGGATGGGCGGTGATGCGCACCGCCAGTTTGCGGTGACGGCCGCGCAATAGCGGCAACACCCGCCGGGAAGCCGGCAGCAATAAAGTCACTGGGCCGGGCCAGTAATCGGCCAGACGCGCCTGCTGTTCACGGTTGAGCGGCGCCACATACGGCGCCAGTTGCGCCCAGTTCGCCCCCACCACAATCATGCCTTTGTGCATCGGCCGACGCTTGAGCGCCAGAATGCGGCGCAGGCCGGTTGCCGAGGCCGGATGGCAGCCCAGGCCAAAGCAGGATTCGGTGGGATAGGCCAGCACACCGCCACGGGCCAGGCGGGCGCGGGCGTGCTGAAGCAGGGAGGGGCCAAGGGTGCGCAACATCAGTCAGAAAGCAGGTAAAAGGGTATTGTGGCAGAAGCGGGCGCGAACGCGCCAATTATCGCGGCAAAGCACCACTGACACGCTGATGGGCAAGGCGTGTGCGCGGGTGCTTTATCTGCGCGTGGCCAGACAGACCGGAACGCGCGGGGAAAGTTCGCATGGTGCGGCCAACTTGCCGGCATGCGCCGCCCACAAAAAAACGGCGCATCACAGATACGCCGTCAAACGAGGGTGCTACACGAGAAAAACTCGTCACGCCGCCGGCCACGCCAGCGGCGGATGAACCTTGAGCGGTTCTTAGAACTTCATGCCAACGCCAACACCGAACACCAGCGGGTTGATTTCCAGGCGACCCAGGTCCACGCCATTGATGGCGCCGCTGTTGCCGGAAGCCTTGGTGTCGATCCAGATCTTTTTCAGGTCAACGTTCAGGAACACATTCTTGGCAACCGGCACGTCCATACCCACTTGCAGGGCCGGGCCGAAGCTGTTTTTCTTGATGGACACGCCACCCACTTCAGTGCTCAGGCCACCCGCGCGGTAGAAGCGGGTGTAGTTCAGGCCGGCGCCAACGTACGGGCGAATCGCGCCTTCCGGGTTGAAGTGGTATTGCAGGGTCAGGGTCGGCGGCAGCACGCTGACCTTGCCGATGGAGCCATTGCCGCCGCCCAGGGCGGTGCGGTTGGCGGTGACGCTGTGACGCGAGGTGCCCAGGATCAGTTCGGCGCCCACGTTGTTGGTGATCATGTAGGTGAAGTCGAGCTCGGGGATGGTGTCATCCTGCACGCCAGCGCTCAGCGGGGAGGCCAGCAGACCGGTGGTCTTGACGTCCGGATTGACGTTGATCACGCGAAAGCGAGCAAGGATGTCGCCTTGGGCGGCCATGGCGGCGGAAGAAGCGAGGGCTGCGCCAGCGCACAGAGCCAATGCGATTTTTTTCATGGTTTTCTCTCCTGATGTTCCCGATATCAAACGGTGTGTTTGGGGTTACCCTGTCATGGCCCGGCAGATGGCGTTGCCTCCGGCTGTCGTTTGGCTGCTGCCACACCCCCCATGCTTAGGTCATGAATGCTAGCAAAAGAATGCCTTTGCATTCTTGATCTGACGCAAATTAACGCCCTGCGCCGTCGGCAAACTGCAACACTGTCTGAAAAAAACCACACTGACAGTAGCGGAATTGCCGCCGCGCGCCACAATCCGCCAGCCTGCGCAGGGCAGCAGCAGCGCCCCGGCTTTCTGCTAGACTCGCGCCTTGTCCTGCACAAAACGAGTTGCCCCCATGAAATACCGCGATCTGCGCGACTTCATCGCCCAACTGCAAGCCATGGGCGAGTTGCGCCGCATTGACGCGCCGGTGTCCACCCGGCTGGAAATGACCGAAATCTGTGACCGCGTGCTGCGCGCGGGCGGCCCGGCGCTGCTGTTCACCCGGCCGCAAGGCCACAGCATGCCGGTGCTGGGCAATCTGTTTGGCACGCCGCGCAGGGTGGCGCTGGGCATGGGCGCCGAAGAAGTGTCGGCGCTGCGCGACATCGGCAAGCTGCTGTCCTATCTGAAAGAACCCGAGCCGCCCAAGGGGCTGAAAGATTTGTGGGACAAATGGCCGGTGTTCAAAAACGTGCTGAACATGGCGCCAAAAACCATCCGCCATGCGCCCTGTCAGGAAGAAGTGCTGGAAGGCGAGCAGGTTGATCTGGGCCGCTTGCCGGTGCAGCACTGCTGGCCGGGCGATGTGGCGCCGCTGATCACCTGGGGCTTGACCGTCACCCGTGGGCCGCACAAAAAGCGCCAGAACCTGGGGATTTATCGCCAGCAGGTGATTGGCCGCAATCAGGTGATCATGCGCTGGCTGGCGCATCGCGGCGGCGCGCTGGATTTTCGCGAGCACAAACGCGCCCACCCCGGCCAACCGTTTGCCGTGTCGGTGGTGCTGGGCTGCGACCCGGCCACCATTCTGGGCGCGGTCACGCCGGTGCCGGACACCTTGTCGGAATATCAATTTGCCGGCCTGTTGCGCGGCGACCGCACCGAGCTCACCCAGTGCCTCGGCAATGAGCTCACCGTGCCGGCCTACGCCGAAATCGTGCTGGAAGGCCGGCTGACCCCGGTCGAGCCGGGCTTTACCGGGGTGAGTGAACATGGCGTGCCGCTGAAAGAGCAAGAAGGCTTTCTGGCGGCGCTGGAAGGCCCGTATGGCGACCACACCGGTTATTACAACGAGCAGGACTGGTTTCCGGTGTTCACCATCGACCGCATCACCCGCCGCCGCGAGGCGATTTACCACAGCACCTACACCGGCAAGCCGATTGACGAGCCGGCGGTGCTGGGCGTGGCGCTGAACGAGGTGTTCGTGCCCATCCTGCAAAAGCAGTTTCCGGAAATCGTCGATTTTTACCTGCCGCCGGAAGGGTGCAGCTACCGCATGGCGGTGGTCAGCATCAAAAAGCAATACCCCGGCCACGCCAAGCGGGTGATGATGGGGGTGTGGAGCTTTTTGCGGCAGTTCATGTACACCAAGTTCATCGTGGTGGTGGACGAGGACATCAACACCCGCGACTGGAACGAAGTGATCTGGGCGATCACCACGCGCATGGATCCGGTGCGCGACACTGTGCTGGTGGAAAACACCCCGATTGACTATCTGGACTTCGCCAGCCCGATTTCCGGGCTGGGCGGCAAGATGGGGCTGGACGCCACCAACAAGCACCCCGGCGAAACCTCGCGCGAGTGGGGCACGCCGATTGTGATGGATACCGCAGTCAAGGCGCGGGTGGACGCCATGTGGGGTGAACTGGGCCTGTAAACCCGCACCAAACGGCAGAGCCTGATGGGCAAGGGGCAATGCACCAACCCACCAGGCGGGGAGACGACGCTAGGCCAGGGCTTTGATCAGCAATTGGCTGGCCATCACCGCCATCAGCAGGGCAAACAGCTTTTTCAGCTTGGCCACCGGCAGCCGGTGCGCCAGCCGCGCGCCCATCGGCGCGGTGGCCATGGTGATCAGGCATAGCGTGGCCACCGCCGGCAAATACACAAAGCCCACGGTGTAGGCCGGCAAATCGCCGCGCCCCCAGCCGCTGGCCATATAGCCCAGCGCGCCAGAAAACGCGATGGGCCAGCCCAGCGCCGCGCTGGTGGCGATGGCGCGCTTGAGCGGAATATTGCACCAGCTCATGAACGGCACGCTCATCGAGCCGCCGCCGATGCCGACAAAACTCGACACCACGCCAATGCCCAGCCCCACGCCGCCCAGGCCCACCGCGCCGGGCAGGGTGCGGCTGGCCTTGGGTTTGGCGTCCAGCAGCATTTGCGCGGCAATCAGGTAGGCGTAAACAATAAAAAACCAGCGCAGCTCACGGCTGGGCAGCAGCCCGGCCAACTGCGTGCCCAGCAGCGTGCCCAGCACAATCGGCGGGGCAAAGCGGCGCACAATCGCCCAATCCACCGCACCATGCCGATGATGGGCGCGCACCGAAGAAAAACTGGTGAACACCATCACCGCCAGTGAGGTGCCCAGCGCCATATGCTGCACATGGGCATGCATGCCGCTGCCTTCCATCACCCATACCAGCACCGGCACCAACACCAGGCCGCCGCCCACGCCCAGCAAGCCAGCCAACAGCCCGGCGACCACGCCCATGCCGGCCAAGGCCAGCAACATCAATGCGCTCATGCGGCCTCCTGCGCGGTCCATACCCGGCTGACGCCATGTTCGGTAACCACGGCGTCCAGACGCTGGTCCCACGCTTCGCACGGCACTTCCGCCAGCCGCTGCGCGGCATAAGCCAGGCCAATCAATTTGGCGCGGCCCGGCCGCGCGCGCAGCGCTGCCAGGGTAGTGTCGTAAAATCCGCCGCCCTGGCCCAAGCGGCGGCCGGCGGCGTCAAAACCCAACAAGGGCAGCAGCACATGGGTGGCGCGGCTGAGCGGCACGCGCGGGCCCAGGCATTCGGGGATGCCATAGCGGTTGGCGCGCCAGCGCGGGCGGGCGTCCAGCGCGGTAAAGCGCAGCCGCCGGCCGCGCGCCGGCACCACCGGCAGCAGCACGCGGCAGCCGCGCGCGCGCGCGGCGCTCAGCAAGGGACGGGTGTCGATTTCGCTGCCGTGGCTCAGATAGGCGGCCAGGGTGTGTTCGCGGCGCAGCCAGCGCCGGCAGTGGCGCGCCAGCGCCAGTGCCGCTTGGCGGCGGTAGCGCGGCGACAAGGCCAGCCGGCGGCGGCGCAGTTCGGCGCGCAGGGCGGTTTTGCGGGCGGGAAGATCAAGCTCAGGCGCATCGGCCATGGGGCGCGCTCCAGAAACGAAAACGCCTTGTGTGAGTAACTCACACAAGGCGTGGATAGGGTCCCCCGCAGATGCCGATCCGGCCGGTCATCCTGAACCTTGCGGATCAGGGGGTCGCCGGCTTTGCCTGTTGGGCGCGCCGGACAAGCGGCGCGACACGCTGGGGCAATGGGGCTGGCAACCAGTTACCAACTATTGGTTCAAGGAATTTAAGCCGTTCCGAACACCGCAGGGGAGAAAGAACTTTGACGAACGTCGGTCAAAACATGCGATTTTGCTCTAACATGGCTTGATCAATCGTGTCGTTCATGGCGTCTATTTTACGCTGGATTTCTTCAATGTCCAAGTCTGATGCAGAGGGCGGCGGATTCTTCTGCAATTTCAAGAAGTCATTGGCCAGATTCAGCGCCGCGATGATGGCGATTTTGTCCACTTCCACCACGCGGCCGACGTCGCGCACCTCGGCCATGCGCTGCTCCAGCAGCGCCACCGCCTCAACCAGCGAGGCTTGTTCTTCTTTGGGGCAACCCACGGCAAAGCGCCGTCCCAGCAGGTTGACCTCGATATGCACCTGGCTCATTGCGTCCCTTCGGGCAGTCGCGCCAGCAGGTTTTCGATGCGGGCGCGGGTCTCCTCGACCTTGTATTTCAGGTCACGGTTTTCCACCTCGCGTTCGGCCAGACGGTCGCGCAGCTGGTTGTTGTCCAGGCGCAACTGTCGGCACAGCTCGGCGAGCTGGAGGATTTTGCCATGAAGGAGATCAAGTTCTGCGTCCATGCTCGGCACTATAACGGGCTGTCCGCAACAGCGTCAAACCACTGTCGGCGGCGTGTTGGCAAGGTGAATGGCCTCCTCGGGCCAGGGCAGCTTGGCCATGTGGGTCATTTCAACACCAAGGGCAAGCCGGCCGCCGCCAAGGTCACCCGCTCGCAGCAGGCGGCCACTGCCTGATTGAGCCAGCCCAGTTCATCGACAAACCAGCGGGTGGCGGCGCCCATCGGCACCACGCCCCAGCCGATTTCATTGCTGACCAGCACAATCTTGCCGGGCAACTGTGGCAAAAGCTGCAACAGCGCCGCGCGCTCTTGGCGCCAGCGCGCCTCGTCCACGCCGTCGGCGGTGAGAAAACCCACCAGCCACAGCGTCAGGCAATCCACCAGCAGCAGGCGCTCGGGCGCGGCGGCGGCGTTCAGCGCCTGGGCCAGGCTGGCCGGGGCTTCGATCAAGCCCCACTGCGCCGGCCGGCGGGCGCGGTGCGCGGCCACGCGCTGGGCAAATTCTTCGTCGCCCACCTGCGCGGTGGCCAGATAAATCACCTCGCCGGGCCAGGCCAGCGCCTCGGCCTCGGCCAGCCGGCTTTTGCCGCTGCGCGCGCCGCCAATAAAAAACTGTCGCATGCTGGGCCTTTCTGTGCGCCAAAGCTTGGCCCGGCATTATAGGGCTCCGGTAGAATCTGCGGCTTTGCCTGATCGGAATTGTTCTCATGGCTGTCTTGCACCCCGACGCCGGCCTGGCCGCGCGCCAACGCCAATCGCAACTGACCAAACCCGCTGGCAGCCTGGGCCGGCTGGAGGCGCTGGCCTGCTGGCTGGCCGAACGCAGCGGCCAGGTGTGCCCGCCGCTGCCGCAGCCCGGCATTGCCGTGTTTGCCGGCGACCACGGCGTGGCGGCCGATGGCGTGTCGGCCTTTCCCAGCGCAGTCACCGCCGAAATGGTGAAAAACTTCACCCGTGGCGGCGCCGCCATCAATGTGCTGGCGCGCGCGATTGCCGCCCCGCTGGAAGTGGTGGACGTTGGCGTGGCCAGCCCGCTGCCGGCCGAACTGCCGATTGTGCACGCCCGCGTGCGCGCCGGCACGGGCAATCTGCGCACCGAAGCCGCCATGAGTCTGGACGAATGCCGCCAGGCGCTGGCCATTGGCCGCGCCAGCGCCCGCCGGCTGCACGCCCAGGGCGTCACGCTGCTGATTGCCGGTGATATGGGCATTGGCAACACCACCGCCTCGGCCTGCCTGGTGTGCGCCTTCACTGGCGCCACGCCAGAAGACATTGTCGGCCTGGGCACCGGCATCGACGACGCCCGCCGCGCCCACAAGGTGGCCGTGGTGGGCGAGGCGCTGGCGCGCGCGCAGGCGGCCGGCGCGCACGACGGCGAAAGCTGGCTGGCGCAGGTTGGCGGGCTGGAAATCGCCGCCATGGCCGGCCTGCTGCTGGAAGCCGCCGCGCTGGGCATCCCCGCCCTGCTGGATGGCTTTATCGCCACCGCCGCCGCGCTGGCCGCCCGCGCCATCGAGCCTGCCGCCGCCGACTGGTGGCTGGCCAGCCACCGCTCGCAAGAGCAGGGCCATCTGCGCGCGCTGACCGCGCTGGGCCTGACGCCGCTGATTGACCTGGAATTGCGCCTGGGCGAAGGCTCGGGCGCGGCGCTGGCCGTGCCCCTGATCCAGATGGCGGTGCGCCTGCACAATGAAATGGCCACCTTTGCCGAAGCTGGCGTCTCTGGCGCGGCATGAAGCCCTTCACCGTCACCCTGCTGCGTCACGGCGACACGCCCTTGAGCGGGCGGCTGATTGGCCAGCGCAGCGACCCGCCGCCCACCGCCGCCGCGCAAGTGCAACTGGCCGCCACCCTGGCGCAGCTGCACGCCCGCCAGCCCATCACCCGGCTGGCCGCCTCGCCCCTGCTGCGCTGCCGCGCGCCGGCCGAGGCGTTTGCGGCCAGGCACAACGTGGCGCTGACGCTGGATGCCGACTTGGCGGAAATCGACTTTGGCGACTGGGACGCCGCCGACCCGCTGACGCTGCCGGCGGATTGGTCGGCGCGCTGCCAGGACCCAGCCAGCGGCCCGCCTGGCGGAGAGCGCATTGTCGATTTTCGGGGTCGCTGCGCGCGCGCCTGGGCGCGCCACTGCGCCGGCCTGGGCGAGCAAGACGGCGAGCACCTATTGTTGTTAAGCCATGGCGGGGTGATTTCTGCGCTGCTGGCCGAGGCGATGGCCATGCCCTGGCCGCTGGCGCGGCGGGTGGCGGTGGCGCGCGGCGGCTGGCTGCGCCTGTCTTGCTATCCGCCAGAGCCGGCCTGGCTGCTGGCGCTGGAGGGTGCGGATGCGTGAGCTGATTTTGGCCGTGCAGTTTCTCACCCGTCTGCCCACCCCGCAGCTGCGCGACTTCGACCCGGCCTGGCTGGCCGGCTGCGGCCGCTGGTTTGCCCCGGTGGGCGCGCTGATTGGCGCGCTGCTCTTGCTGCCCTGGCAGCCGTTGGCCCAAGTGGAGCCCTGGCTGGCGGCGGCGCTGACCTTGCTGCTGTGGGTGTGGCTGACCGGCGCCCTGCATCTGGATGGCCTGGCCGACCTGGCCGACGGCCTGGGCGCGGCGCACCGCGACCCGGCGCGCTTTCTGGCGGTGCTGAAAGACCCGCATGTCGGCAGTTTTGGCGTGGTGGCGCTGGTGATGGCCTTGTTGCTCAAGCTGGTGGGGCTGATGCTGGCGGCGCGCCATGGCTTATCACCGTGGGCGCTGCTGCTGTTGCCGGCGTGGGCGCGCTTTGGTGCGCTATGGTGGTCGGTCAGCCTGCCGCCGCTGGCCAGCGGCGGCCAGGCGGAACGCTTTGCCTGGAAAAGCGGCCCGGCGCTTTTGTGGCTGACCCTGCTGGGCCTGCTGGCTATTTCGGCCTGGCTGACGCCGTGGCTGTGCCTGGCGGGGCCGCTGGCGCTGTGGCTATGGCGGCGCTTTTTGCTCACCCGACTTGGCGGGGTGACCGGGGATTGCCTGGGCGCCGGCATTGAGTGCGTGGAAACCGGCCTGCTGCTGGCCGGCGTGGGCTGGCAGCTGTCGGGCGCGCCGGCGTGGCTGGTCAGCCTGATGGGATAAGGCCGCGCAATGCCTGGGGCTGCCGCCGTAGGGCTTGGCGGCGTCAGCGAAGCGATCCTGGCGAGGGACATCAATAACGGCAAGATACCCCCACCACGCCAGGAAGGTTTTGTGAGCGGCTCTTAGCCCTGCAGCACCGCCAGCGCCTTATTGGTGCGCGCCACCCGGTCGTCCAGCCCCAGCGTGCCGCCATTGATGGCCTTGGTGATGCCTGTGTTGTCCTGCTTGTCGGCCAGCGCATTCAACTTGTGAGAGTCCCAAAACCAGCCAGCGGTCAGCGCCGCGTATTCCGGCGCAGCAACTTGGTCCGGGCTGGAGACCAGATCCACCCCCAAGGCCGTGCCTGCTGCCTGATAGTTGGCCTTGCCGGTCAGCTGGATCAGGCCACGGCCGTGATAGCGCCAGCCTTCGCCCGAGGCTTCGTTGCCGTTGCCCATGCGGTCGGCGTATACCTTGTTGGCGATTTTTTCCGGCTGGCGGGCGTAGGCGTTGGCGGTAGCGTCGTCAGGAAAGCGCTTGGGCCAGGTGTTGCGCAGGCCCTGGGCCGAGTAGTTGAGGTTTTCGTTCAGCGTATGAAACCCGGCAGATTCATGGCCGCACTGGCCGATAAAGGCCGCCATGCGTTGCGGGGTGTTGATGGCAAAGCGGTCAAAAGTGGCGTTCAGCGGGTCAAGCCAGCTGGCGTCCAGGCCCAGGGCCTGCAAATGAGCAGCGGTCAGCATAGTGAAAATTCTCCGGAAAAATAAGGCAGTCAGATAAGCCCAATGCGGTGTGTGCCGCCGTGCTGCGCTGCCGGCGCGCGTCTTGTCCTGAACGCTTGCGCCACAGGGTTTGTGAGTCATGCCGCCACCACACGGGGGTGCTGCGCGCGCAAGCACGCTTGACGCAAACAGCATCCGCTGGACAGGCTGATGGCATAAGCCGCCCCGAGTCAAGCAAACGACATGAAACCTCATGCCCTGTGTGGATAAAGTGTGTGCTTCACACCGCGCCGACCTGGCGCAGCCGCGTATAATCCCGGCATGATTCTGACCTGTTGAGCTGCCATGACCGCACTGCAAAATGACGTCTTCCTGCGCGCGCTGCTGCGCGAGCCGGTTCCTTACACCCCGATCTGGATGATGCGCCAGGCCGGCCGCTACCTGCCGGAGTACTGCGAAACCCGCCGCCGCGCCGGCAATTTCATGGGCCTGTGCACCAACCCGACGCTGGCCACTGAAGTCACCCTGCAACCGCTGGAGCGCTTTCCGCTGGATGCGGCGATTTTGTTTTCCGACATCCTCACCGTGCCGGACGCCATGGGCCTGGGGTTGTACTTTGCCGAAGGCGAAGGCCCGAAGTTTGAGCGCCCGCTGACCGACGAAGCCTCCATCCTGGCGCTGGCCGCCCCTGACCCCACCGACCGCCTGCGCTATGTGCTGGACGCGGTGAGCAGCATCCGCCAGGCGCTGAACGGCCGCGTGCCGCTGATTGGTTTTTCCGGTAGCCCGTGGACGCTGGCCTGCTATATGGTGGAAGGTGGCTCGTCGGCGGATTTCCGCAAGGTCAAGGCGCTGATGTACGACCGCCCGGACCTGATGCACCACATCCTGCAAGTGACCACCCGCGCGGTGATCGACTACCTGAACGCGCAAATCGAAGCCGGCGCGCAGGCGGTGATGATTTTCGACACCTGGGGCGGCGCGCTGTCGCACGCAGCGTATGAAACCTTCTCGCTGGCCTATATGCAAGAGATCGTCAGCCAGCTCACCCGCGAGCGCGAAGGCCGGCGCGTGCCGTCCATCGTGTTCACCAAGAACGGCGGCCAGTGGCTGGAAAAAATCGCCGACATCGGCAGTGACGCCGTCGGTCTGGACTGGACCACCGACATTGGCGACGCCCGCCGTCGCGTGGGCGCGCGCGTGGCGCTGCAAGGCAATTTCGACCCGAACGCGCTGTTTGCCAACCCGGCCGCCATCGAAGCCGAAGCCGCGCGCATCCTGGCCGCCTATGGCCACGGCAGCGGCCATGTGTTCAACCTGGGGCACGGGATTTCCCAGTTCACCCCGCCGGAACACGCCGGGGTGTTGGTGGAGGCGGTGCATCGTCTGTCGCGGCAGTATCACGCCGCCTAAGGACAGCCGCTCACACACTGCCTTGGTGGGGTGTGGGCGCGCCAAGCCATGTCCCGTCATCCCGCCGCGCGCCAGCGTCAGCAACGGCATGTGCACGCCGTGCTGCGCCATATTGACCGCCACCTCGACCAGCCGCTGGATTTAGTCGCGCTGGCGGCGGTGGCGCATGTGTCGCCGTTTCATTTTCATCGGGTGTTTCGCGCCTGGACGGGCGAAAATCTGGGCGACTACCTCAGCCGTCGCCGGCTGACGCTGGCGGCCTGCTGGCTATGCAACGAACCGGCCGCCTCGGTGCTGACGCTGGCGCTGCGCGCCGGCTTTGCCTCGGGCGAGGCGTTCAGCCGCGCCTTCAAGGCGCGCTTTGGCCTCAGCCCCAGCCAGTGGCGAGGCGCCAGCGCCGCCAAACGGCAAGAATTGCGCAATCTGGATCAGGCAGCTCAGGTCGCGCTGCGGCATGATGGACCGGTCTTCTTTGACCTGGAGCCCGATATGCATGTCACCCTTTGCCAACGCCCGGCCGTCACCGTGGCCTACCTGCGCCACACCGGCCCCTACGGCCAAGCCATCGCCGAGTTTTGGCGCGACCAGTTTGTGCCCTGGCTGCACGCCCAAGCATTGCTGCCCTACGCCAAATACGGCATCGGCCACGACAACCCGCAACTGACCGACCCGGCGCAATGCCGCTACGACGCCTGCGTGGCCCTGCCGCCAGGCTATGCGCCGCCGGCGGACATGCTGACCATGACAATTCCGGGCGGTTTATACGCGGTGTATGATTTTCGCGGCGGCGTGCCCGAGATTGCCCAGGCCTGGACGGCCTTGTTTGCCGAGTGGCTGCCGGCCAGCGGCTGGGGGGTGGATGCGCGGCCGTGTTTTGAGTTTTACCCGGAAGACGCGTTCTTCGACCCGGCTACCGGGGAATTCAGCTGCCAGATTTGTCTGGCGGTGCGGCCGTTGAACAGCTGAGCGCGGCTTAGAGCCGCTAACAAAACCCCCTGGCGTTGTTGTGTGACCTTGCCGTACTGCTTGTACTGTCTGCGGTCACACGCCTAGCCAGGGCCGCTTCGCTGGGTTTTGTGAGCGGCTCTTATCACGTAGAACCGTCGCCGAAATTGCGTGCGGCAAGGTCGTGAACCACGCCAGAAGGATGTGTGAGCGACGCTTGGCGCCAAAACACACAGCCCCCGGCCTATGGCTCGGGGGCTGTGTGCATCCACTCAACGACTGAGGATTACTTGGAGCCGTTGACGATGTATTCGACGGCGGCGCGGAACTCTGCATCGCTGCCAGAGTAACCACCCTTGGGCGGCATGGCGTTCAGGCCCTTGGTGGCGGAAGCCACCAGATCATCCAGGCCCTTGCCGATGCGCGGCGCCCAGGCGGCCTTGTCACCAAACTTCGGTGCGCCAGCAGCGCCAGTGGCGTGGCAAGCCTGGCAAACGGTGTTGTAGATTTCCTTGCCCTTGGCCGGATCCACCTTGGCGTCGCCGCCAGCTGCGCCTTCTACTTTCGGCTCAGCGAACTTGGCGCCGCCAGCGTTAGCCATGAAGGCGACGGCGCGAGCGACTTCCTCGTTGGTCAGGTCAGTGGCGCCGCCCTTGGCCGGCATGCCACGGATGCCTTCCACCGCGTGCTTGACCAGGGTGTCAAAGCCTTGCGAGATGCGGCCAGCCCAGGCGCCAGCGTCGGCAAACTTGGGCGAACCGGCCAGGCCGGCAGCGTGACAGGACGAGCAGATGGCCTTGTACACGGCTTCGCCCGTGCGGCTGCCCGGTGCGCCACCTTCGTTGGCGACCGACACGCCCACCGGCTTCAGGCGCGCAGCAATGGCTTCTTTGGACATGACTTCAGCGTCCACCACCATGCCACTCGTAAACAGTTTGGCCAGCAGCCAAACACTCAGAACAACCAAGACAAGCACGGAGAGGATGACGCGAATTGCGTCTCCCGAGCTACCCTTATTTGCGCTACCCATTGGCCACGGCCTCACATAGAGAAAGTAAAAAAAGAATAATGACAATCAGAATAGGGGAATTATACGTAAACGCCTGCCCCTTGGCAAAGACGGCAACTGGACTGACGGCCACAAATCGGCTATGATTCTCAGGCTTTTCTTCCCAAGCACCCGTAGCTCAGTTGGATAGAGTGTCAGTTTCCGAAGCTGAAGGTCAGTGGTTCGATCCCACTCGGGTGCGCCATCTCTCGCGCGGTAATTTTCCGCCATTCTGTTGTATCTTCACCGTATTTACACTTAGTTTGTTTGCAGATTTTCTTCACGGCCAGCCCGAGAGTGCGCGATACTCCAGAGCATGAAATGGTCTGGAATGCGAATCATGTGGCGTGTGCTGCAAAACTGTCTGCTGTATGTGTTTCTGCTGTGCACTGTCGCTCCGGCCCTGGCTGGTGGCGTGCTGCGCCTGGATCCGCAAGCGGCTGGCCAGCGCGCCGCCCATCAGATCGACCTGCTTGAAGATCCCAGCCGTATTCTGGGGCTGAGTGATGTACAAGGCCCGGAATACGCTGAGCGCTTTTTACCGGCCAGCCTGGTGGAAGGCGACATCAATCTGGGCTACTCAAAAAGCGCCTACTGGCTGCGGCTTACCGTACAAGCCCCTCAGGATCACATCATCCGCAATTGGCTGCTGGAGCTGGGGTTTCCCGCGCTCGATCATATCAGCGCCTATATTGTGGACAAGCATGGCTGGCGCGCCTATCAGACTGGCGACATGCTGACCTTCGACCAGCGACCGTATCCGCACCGGCATTTCATCTTTCCCATGCTGCTGGACCCGGGCCAGATCACCACCATTTACCTGCGAGTGGAATCCCAGGGCACACTCACCCTGCCGGTGATGATATGGACCGAACCGGCGCTGCTGGTATACAGCCAGTCGGCCTACGGCCTGCTGGCGCTGTACTACGGCATGCTGCTGGCGCTGGCACTGTACAACCTGCTGCTGTTCCTTTCTCTGCGTGACCCGGTGTATCTGGCTTACGTGCTGTTTACCGTCAGCATGGCCATTGGCCAGATTTCGCTCAATGGCCTGGGCAACCAGTATCTATGGCCAGACTGGCCGGCCTGGGGCAATGTGGCCCTGCCAGTAGGATTTGCCCTGTGTGGTGCTTTTGGCGCCTGGTTCACCCGCCTGTTCCTGCATACCCGGCAAACGGCACCGCTGTATGACCGGGTGTTGTTTGGCCTGGGCGGCATTTTTGCCATCCTGGCTGCAGCGCCACTGGCGTTGCCCTATCAGTGGGTGGCGGTGCTGGTGTCCCTGCAGGGGATTTCGTTTGCCGTGATCACCACCTCCATTGCCCTGTTTGGCCTGCGCGCCGGCAACCGCAGCGCGCGCTGGTTTTTGCTGGCCTGGTCTTTGTTGCTGGCAGGCACACTGGTGATGGGCGCACGCAATCTGGGCTGGCTACCTACCAATATGTTGACCACCCACGCCATCCAGATTGGCTCGGCACTGGAAATGCTGCTGCTGTCGTTTGCCCTGGCGGATCGCATCCACCTGGCGCGCGAGGAAAAAGAAAAAGCCCAGAGTGAAACCCTGCAAGCCAAAGAATCCATGGTCAGCGCCTTGCGCCAATCGGAGCAGTTGCTGGAAACCCGGGTGATTGAGCGCACCCGCGAGCTGGCCGAAACCAATGCCCGCCTGCGCATCAGCGAGGCGCGGCTGACCGAGCTGGCCGAGCGCGACCCGCTGACCGGCCTGGCCAACCGTCGCCGCTTGACCGAAGCACTGTATCAAGCGCTCAACCAGGCCAGCGACCGCCATGGCGAGGGGGCACTACTGCTGATTGATCTGGACCACTTCAAGCCAGTCAACGACCGCTGCGGCCATGAAGCTGGCGACCGGCTGCTGCAGGAAGTGGCACGCCGACTGCACGCCTGCGCCGGCCCGATGGACACCGTGGCCCGACTGGGCGGCGACGAATTTGTGCTGCTGCTGCCGCCTCCGCAAAGCCGGAGCACGGTGGAAGCGCTCGCGGACCAGCTTCTGGTCAGCCTGCGCCAGCCAGTAGACACCCCGGCGGGCCGCCACGATGTCAGCGCCAGCATCGGCATTGCCTACTTGCCCCACGATGGCCACACGCCAGAAGAATTGCTCAAAGTTGCCGACCTGGCCATGTACCACGCCAAGGACAAGGGCCGCGACAACTGGTCGCGGGCACTGGCCACCGATACCCAGCCCTGAAGCTCACCACTTAGAGCGGCCAACAAAACCCCGCGCAGCGCGCCTGGTGTTGTTGCCCGACCTTGCCGCACTGCTGGTACGGTCTGCGGGCCGGCCTCTGACCAACCATGCTGTGCTGTGTTTTGTGCGCCACGCTAGTTGCCACTGGTCTTGCCCTTGCCGCGCGCCATCGCCGCCTTCAGCGCATTCAGCCG
>ERZ650307.1082-NODE-1082-length-15552-cov-9.545396_pt1 | contig 15552 bp, 12 predicted proteins | sample MGYA00376243_ERZ650307 | MGnify/ENA primary metagenome ERZ650307 (study PRJEB26733, sample SAMN07839242) | wastewater metagenome | biome: urban; feature: artificial channel; material: waste water | place: USA: North Carolina | collected 2016-03-31 ... | reverse complement strand
TTCCTAGAAAAAATAATTATTAATGTAAAAAATTTTGAACCAAACGAAACTACTCAAAACTATCTTAGACTAAGATTTTATAGTTCGGAAAATAATGGCTCAATAGGAGAAATACTTTCTAATAATGAATTATTTGTTAAGTTATTAAAAGAATCAAAAAAAAACTTTCAACTCGTTTTCTTTGTTTATCCTGCATTAAAAATTTATACTAATAATGATTTCTACATAGGAATAACGTTAGAGAATACAAATGCAGAAAATAAGAGAGCCAAAATGACAATTTATTCTTCAAAAAAAACAATAACAAAAATGTACATCAGAAATAATAAAATCAATTATTGGCCTCCAAATTTTTTAGAATATAACAAAACTAATAAAAATTTATTTCCATCTATAATAACTAATGAAAAATGCAATCAAGAATAATTATTATCCTAATACCTTTTTTGCTATTAGGATGTGAAAAGAAAAAAAAGTATATAGAAGGCTATGAAATTGTAAAAAAAGATACATTATTAGAAAGTCTCAGAAAAATACCAGAAGACAAATTAGCAAAAATAGATACCCCATTATTAATTGATTTGGATACAGTTGTCTCAAAACATCAAACAATTAAATTTGAGATTAAAAATATTAGTAAAAACATACTTAGAATAATTAGTATAAAACCTTTTTGTGAGTGTGTCTCTATTTCAAACTATAATAAAGAGATCAAACCATTTTCATCACAATTTTTATATGCAAATTTTTATATTGAGAATCAAGGTTATTTTACATATTCGATTAATATCTATGGTACATTCTATCCTTTTAAAAGAGAAATTAAAATTGAAGGCTACAAGAAATAGATTAGAAGCCGCCTCTCTTTAAAAATGATTTATAAATTCTTTTTCAAAATCACTCAAAAACAATAATTCTAAATCTATTCTTTTATAATTTTCTCAACCGAGGAAGATTTTTCGGATTGAATTTTTAAGTAGTAGATTCCTTTACTTAGATTTTCAAGATTTATAACGTTGCTTTTGGAGAGATTTTTCACTTTTCTGCCTATTTCGTCATAAAGCTCTATTGTCTTTATTTTGTCATCAGTTTTAATATTCAAAATACTTTTCACAGGATTTGGATAGATGTTAATTGTAGATTTTTTAATGTTTTCAACCCCCATTGTGGTATTTATTGCTGTAAGAGCATTGCTGAAATTTAAAATACCATAGCCTAATCTATCATTTGGATTACTAGAAAGCGATGCTGTTTCTCTTAATTTATTTTTGATGGTTTCTCTGTTTGTATTGGTAGGAATTGCTTGCAAAAGGCAAGCAACACCGCCCGCAGATAAAGGAGTAGCATAAGATGTACCACTACCGTAGTAAGAGGAGTTGTTGTAAACATAATAAGTATTAGTTCCTCGGGCTGCAGCATCTGGTTTTATGTGATTATTGGCATTAGGTCCATAAGATGTCGCTAAATAAGGATTTCCAGAAAAATCTACACCACCAATGCTAAATGCTTTTTCGCTGTCTGATGGAGTGGTAATGTAGTGCCAGGTTTTATTTCCTTCGTTTCCACTGGCGATTAATACAAAAATTCCTTTGTCTGATGCTATATTTACACCTCTTGCAATAAATGATTTTTGACCATTCATATCAGCGTAAGTATAATTATATTTAGAATCATCAAAAGTATTATAACCTAATGAAGTGCTAATAATATCTACACCTTGTCTGTCTGCTTCTTCGGCAGCTTCTATCCAATATAGCTCTTCTTCAGGGATTTCTAAAGCAGAATTTTCTGATGCATACAGATAAAAATCTGCATCTGGTGCAGAACCTACAAAAATACCATCTATATAGCCTGCAATTATTCCCAAACAATTGGTGCCGTGATTGTTGAGAGATGTATTGTAAATATCAGTAGATTTATTTACAAAATTATAACCACCTTTTATCTGATTGTTATTTCTAATTCTAGCAAAAGCAGAGCCCGTATCTACTGTAGGGAAACCTGTGTCTATAACCGCAATGCTAATACCAGCACCTGTATAACCATTTACGTGTAAATTTCTTAGATTGATTTGATTAATTTGATCTAAAGAATTACCGTAGGTAAAATCTGTAGTAGAGTTTTGAAATTTTTCTATTCTAGATATTTTGGCTTGTTTAGCGACGGTACTATTTTTCACAAAACTTTCTACCTTTAAAACGTAAGGTTCAGATTGTAATTGGGTAATTTGAGCAGATGTAGCATTTACTGCAACTCCGTTTAACCATTTTGATTTATCAGTAACGGTAAAGCCAAGATTTTCTATATTTTGAATGTAAGTAGATTCTATCGGTGCATCTTGTTCTGTAATTGGAATGTTTAAATTTGTTCTTCTATTGATAGATTTTTGAGTAAGCTCAGAAAGTGGATTTGATAGAAATATAGAAGCATTTGGTTTGTCTTTGAAGTAAACAAAAACCAATTCAGTTTGTGAAAAAGCAAAACTAAAAAAGAGTAGAAAGTATAATTGAATGATTTTTCTCATTTTTTCAAATTTATACGAATTTAAAATATTTTTGACAATATCTATTTTAAAAAATTCACTTATTTTTCCTTACAATTTCCGTATTTTTGCTAAAATTTTTAGAAATGAAAAAAATCCAAATGGTTGACTTACAAAGTCAGTATCAAAAAATAAAAAATGAAGTTGATGAAAAGGTGCTTAATGTAATGCAAAGTGCTATGTTTATCAATGGTCCAGAAGTTCAGAATTTTCAAAAAGAATTAGAAAATTATTTAGATGTAAAACACGTAATTCCTTGTGCAAACGGAACAGATGCTTTGCAAATTGCGTTAATGGCGTTGCATTTAGAACCTGGTGATGAGGTAATTACCGCCGATTTCACTTTTGCAGCTACAGTAGAAGTAGTACATCTTTTGAAATTAAAATCAGTTTTAGTAGATGTGGATTATGATACATTTAATATTGATATTGACAAGCTAAAAGCTGCCATTACTCCAAAAACTAAGGCGATAATTCCTGTTCATTTGTTCGGGCAATGTGCCAATATGGAAGCGGTTTTAGAAGTGGCAAAAGAACATAATTTGTACGTTATTGAAGACAATTGTCAAGGAATTGGTGCAGATTACAAATTTGCAGACGGAACTACCAAAAAATCTGGAACAATGGGAACTTTAGGAGTTACTTCTTTCTTTCCGTCTAAAAATCTAGGTTGCTATGGTGATGGTGGTGCTATTTTCACCAATGATGATGATTTGGCTTATAAAATCAGAGGAATTGTAAACCACGGAATGTACAAAAGATATTATCACGATGAAGTAGGCGTAAATTCTAGATTAGATAGCGTGCAAGCAGCGGTTCTTAGAGTAAAACTTCCGCTTTTAGATACTTATAACGCTGCTAGAAGAAGTGCTGCAGATTATTATGACAGAGCTTTTGCCAACCATCCGAATATTTTAACACCGAAAAGAGCAGAAAATTCTACGCATGTTTTTCATCAATATACACTTAGAATTTTGAACGGAAAACGTAATGAATTGCAAGCGTTTTTAGCAGAAAAAGAAATTCCCGCGATGATTTATTATCCTGTAGCACTTAGAAAGCAAAAAGCATATTACCAAGAATCTAATGATGCAGATTTTGTAAATACAGATAAATTGCTAGAACAAGTAATTTCTTTACCAATGCACACAGAATTAGATGAAGAACAATTGAAATTCATTACGGATTCTGTATTGGAGTTTATGAATGATTAATTACTTTGTCAAAGATTTTTTTGCTTCGCAAAAACTTTGACAAATTAAAACAAACACATAACAAAATGTTAATATGGCAATACTCGTAACAGGCGGATTAGGATATATAGGTTCTCACACCGTAGTAGAACTTTTGAATAACAATTTTGAGGTAGTCATCATTGATGATTTATCTAATTCAGAAAAATTTATTCTCAAAAATATAGAAGAAGTTTCTGGCAAGAAACCCGTTTTTTATCCTTTTGATTTAAAAAGAAAAGAGCTTCTAAAACAAGTTTTTGATGCTCATAAAATTGATGGATGCATTCATTTTGCGGCATATAAAGCGGTAGGCGAATCTCAAGAAAAACCAGTAGATTATTATGAAAATAATTTATTTTCGCTCATCAATCTTTTGCAAGAATTTAAAGAAAGAAATATTTCTAATTTTATTTTTAGTTCTAGTTGTACCGTTTACGGACAAGCTGATAAGATGCCAATAGACGAAGAAACAGTTTTAAAATTACCTGAATCTTCTTACGGAAAAACCAAACAAATGGGCGAAGAAATCTTGAAAGATTTTGCCACGGCTCATCAGAAAAAAATCACATTGTTGAGGTATTTTAATCCTATTGGTGCGCATCCTACTGCAAAATTAGGAGAATTGCCAATTGGTATTCCTAATAATCTGGTTCCGTATGTAATGCAAACCGCAGCAGGAATTAGAGAAAAACTTTCGGTTTGGGGAGATGATTATCCTACCGAAGACGGAACTGCGGTTAGAGATTACATTTATGTAGTTGACCTTGCAAAAGCTCATGTAAAAGCATTGCAGAAGCTCATTAATTCTACAGAAAACACTCAAATAGATATTTATAATTTGGGAACAGGTAAAGGAAGTTCTGTGCTAGAAGTAGTTCACGCTTTCGAAAAAGCAAATGATGTGAATGTTCCTTACCAAATTTGTGAAAGAAGAGCAGGAGATATTACCATCGCTTATGCCAATGCTGATAAAGCAGAAAGAGAACTCGGTTGGAAGGCAGATACAACTTTAGAAGAAGCTTTACGTACAACTTGGCAGTGGCAGAAATATTTGGAAAGTCAGAAATAAAATACTGATGATGGAAACAGGAAGAAATTTTACAAATTCATCTGTTTTTCAATCTAAAAAAATTAAGTTAAATTTTAGTAAATTCGAAATTCTAAATTTATTTATCAATGAAAACCCAAAAAATAGGCATTACTTTTTCGTCTTTTGATTTATTACACGCTGGTCATATCAAAATGTTAGAAGAAGCAAAAACCGTTTGTGATTATCTGATTGTAGGTTTACAACTAGATCCTTCTTATGATAGACCTACCAAGAATAAACCAACCCAAACTGTAGTAGAAAGGTATATTCAATTAAAAGCTGTAAGTGCTGTAGATGAGATTATTCCGTATTATACAGAGCAAGATTTGGAAGATATTTTGAGGTCTTTTGTGATTGATGTAAGGATTATAGGTGAGGAATATAAAGACAAAGATTTCACAGGAAGACAATATTGTGAGGAAAAAGGAATCGAATTGTTTTACAACAAAAGAGACCACCGTTTTTCTTCTACAGATTTAAGAAAGAGAATTTTTGAAGCGGAAAAAGCGAAAGCGCTGTAAAAAAATTGGTTCTTCTCAAAAACTGTGGAATTGAATTTTTACATATATGTATTAACTTAAATGTTCTTTTGTCTTAAAACAAAAGAACCAAAAGTTCAAGACTTGGAAACTCGGCTAAAATTTTGAAAAATTTCCTAAAATCTCTAAAACTCGGGCGGAAACTGCTTTTCATTTTTTAATCAAGATTTTTGCCGCCACTCAAACAATGGAGATTTATAACAGAATTTTTTCAAAATTTTTAGACGCCTCCGTTTCCTATGTCAATCATATTTCCAAAAAAAATGGAGAAGAGCTAAAAAAATTCATTTAGTTAAAGAAAAAAAATCCCGAAATTTTCGGGATTTTTTTGTGATTGTATGTTTTTATTTTACATAGGTGGCATATCATCTCCGCCGTTATCTCTTTGTTGGTCTTGTTTTTTAGGTTTTGTTTTTTTGTCTTCGGCATATTTGTTTTTAAATCTATAAGAGAAGGAGAGCATTACAGTTCTTGGCATCATTTGCATTTCTGCTTCTCTATAAAAATCGTCACCGAATGTTTTCATGCGTCTTTTTCTGGTGTTAAAAACGTCTTGAACATTAAGGTTTATCGTACCTTGATTGTTGAGAACAGTTCTACTTACACCAAAGTTCATGGCATACATTGCTAATCTTTCGTTTTGGAAGGTTTTTTGTGGAGCATTATAATTGCCTTGAAGTTGCATATTGGTTTGCTTGTCAAGTTTTATTGCAGCGGTAAGTCTGGTTTGGAAAGACGTTCCAGAATTTTCGGTTTTTATATTATTAAATTCTGACTCATTTTTGTAACCAAATAAATTGAAATTACCGAAGACTCTTAGCCATTTTGTAGCTGTAACATTATAATTAAAATCCATTCCGTATCTGTCTTCTGTTCCCAAGTTTGCAGGTGTAGAAACGTAGTTTCCGTTTGCGTCTTTTAAAACAGTAAAATTGATATCATCATTAGTTCTTTGGTAATATAGAGTAGGGTTAATAGTTATTTTGTTGCCTTTAGAATAATTATATCCCAATTCAAAAGAATTTACATAAGCAGGATTAAGATCTGCATTTCCTTTGAAATAATTGGTAGCATTTTGTAATCTGTATGCAGGAATTAACTGAAAAGATCTTGGTCTATTAATTCTTCTAGCGTAATTAAGTGATAATTGGCTTTTATCTGTAACATTATAGCTCAAGAATACAGAAGGAAAAAATCCGCTATAAGATTTAGAATTTTTAAGATTAGTAATTGGAGTATAAGGTGGCGTATTTGTTACATCATATCCATTGAAAATAGTTGTAATATTGGTATTCTCATTTCTTAAACCCAATTGATACCCGAAATTATCAAACTTACTTTTGAACTGAGCATAAAAAGCAAGGATTTTTTCGGTATAATCAGTTTTATTAGAGAATCTTTCATCTAAATCTGTTATGGTAGTTACATCATAGAAAATATTTTCTGTAATGTTATTTCTAAAATCATATCTTGCACCAGCTTCAAATTTAGAATCTTTATTTATTGGTAACTCGTAGTCTGCTTTTGCAATCCAAGTTTTTTGATTGTTATTATTATAATTATTTTGTCTTACACTTGAGATATAGTTATCGGTAATGTCCTCAAAATTATTGTTTTTGGTTTTTTGAAAACTACCACTTGCAGATAAAATTTGTCCTTTACTATCTAATTTATGTTCTAAACCAGCGTCTAATTGTACACTATTATTATCACCTTCACCATTTACATCTCTTGAAGAATTTCCAAATTTTGTAGAAGTAGTAGTAGAATTAGATTCGTTATCACTATTATTGGCATTAGTAGTAACAGAAAAATTAGCAGAGGTGAAATCTGTAAAATTGTAATTAAGACCAGTGTTAAAATTAAGGTTTTTAAAGTGATTTGTGTTTATGCTATTAATATCAGAAATATCGGCATTGCCTGTATCATTAGAATAAGTTTTGCTTTTATTTTCGAATTTACCAAAACCACCACCACCATTTACAAACCAAGAAAGTTTACCATAATTCCAAGAAAGATTGGTATTAAGTCTAGATTGTGGCAAATAACCAACCGAACCTTCTACAGAACCATTAAAACCCAATCCTTTTGATTTTTTTAAGACAATGTTTAGGATTCCAGCAGTTCCTGAAGCTTCGTATTTAGAAGAAGGATTGGTAATTACTTCTATTTTTTCTATTTGATCCGCAGGAATATTTTTAAGAGCATTGCTGTCATCGGTAATTCCTAAAATAGAAGAAGGTTTTCCGTTAATTAAAAATTTGATATTAGAATTTCCTCGCATAGAAACACTTCCGTCTGCATCTACATTTACTGAAGGTACATTAGCCAAAACATCTTGCAAATTACCACCTTTTGCAGTTAAGTCTTGTGTAACGTCATACACTTTTTTGTCTAATTCTACTTTGTAAACTGGTTTAGAGGCAGTAAGCATTACCCCTTCTATATCTTTGGTTTTCGTATTGGTAGTAGTAGCTTCTTGTTCTAATTTTAAATCACCAAGATTATTAGCTCCTACGTTAATTTGCTTGGTTATTATTGTTTTTTTGAAATCTATTGCTTCTATAGTGATTTCGTAACTACCAGGAATTAAATTTAAAGTGAAATTTCCCTTGTCATCTGTAAGAGTAGCGTCACTATAAAGTGTTGCGTTTTCTTTTACAGTTTTGTTTTTGAAGGTAACAGAGGCATAGGGAACTAAATTTTTTTGTGCATCTACAATTTTACCAGAAACTTGTTGTTTTTCTTGTGCAAACGCCATTGCAGCTGCTGTAAGTACGATTGTTAATCCTAATGTTCTTTTTTTTAATTGTGTAATGTTCTCAATGTTAATCATTATCCATTTTTTTGCGAAGCAAATATAGTTTCTAGCTTCTTGGTTAGCATTTTATAATCTTTGGAAATTATTATACAACTCCCATCTTGTTTCGTTTAATTAGACGAAATTTTTTATAGATTGTTAAAAGGTGAAATTGTTAAAAGATGTTAAACTTTACTTTATTTGTCGAGAGTTTAACCAATCTTGGTATTCTTTAGCATTTTTAGCATGCTCTGCATCGTTATCTGTAAATTTATGGTAGCCCATTCTTTTCGGGTCTGCACACATAAATATATAATGATGATTTTCAGCGTTCAAAACAGCATCTACAGAACTTTTATCTACAATACAAATAGGACCAGGAGGAATGCCCGCATTTTTGTAAGTATTGTAAGGAGACTGTACAGAAAGATGCTTGTACAGAACTCTTTTTATATCACTTTTGAAATTATCCTCTTTATTAATGGCGTAAATTACCGTAGGGTCACTCTGTAGTTTCATTCCTTTTCTAAAACGATTGAGGTACAAACCGGCAATGGTTTTTTGTTCGTCTGTTTTTCCGCCAGATTCTTTATAAACAATGGATGCCAAAGCGTAAACTTGATTTTTAGTAATTCCCAAATTTTTAAGTTTAGCTTCTCTTTCCGCAGTCCAAAATTCTTGATAATCTTTTTCAAATTTTTTGAAAAAATCTTCAGGTTTTACCGTCCAATAGAATTCATACGTATCAGAAAAGAAGTAGTTTTTAAGATCTTCGGCATTGTTTAACCCTTTTTCTTGAGCTATTTTATTAAATGAATTGACGAAAGCTAAAGAATCTGCTTCGGTTTTTCTAGAAACTCTCCCAATCATCTGATATACTGTGCCAAAATCACCAATTCTAAAAGAGTTAGGTGTTTGGTTTCCTGCTTTAATCATATTAACCAATTGACTATTGTCTGCACCAGATTCTATCTTATAACGACCAGATTTTATTTTTTGGTCAAGTTTTTTTTGAAGAGCAACTTCTCTGAAGCTTTCTTTATTCTTGAGAAAAGGAGAGATAGAATCTAAAAGCTGTTCGAAATTAGCACCAGTAGGCACTAAAATGTAACCTTCTTTTTCTACATTGCCCAATTTATATTTGTTTAAAAATTTGAACGCAAAGTATCCTCCGACAATTGCAATAAGCAGAAAAACGACTGCGATTATTTTTTTCATAAAATTATTATATGCTATTTGCCTTCTGCTTCCAGCATTTCGGCATTTTTTTGATTCTATTTTTTAAGCTAATTGCTGATTGCTGACAGCCGATTGCTTTAAATATTTATTTTTCCTTTAAAAACTTGTTTTGCAGGGCCTTCTAACCAAACATTTTTGAAACCATTTCCGTTTTCTTCGGCATAGACTTTTAGATTTCCGCCCAGAACTTTTACTTCTACTTTATTGGTTTTGTGGTTTTTCATATAAGTTGCAGCACAAGCGGTAACCCCAGTTCCACAACTGTAGGTTTCGTCTTCTACACCGCGTTCGTAGGTTCTTACAAATAATTTATTAGGCTCTATTTCTTCTACAAAATTTACATTGATGCCTTCTTTTGCATACCTTTCAGAATTTCTAATGTTATAACCGTTTTGGTAAACATCATAATCTTCTACATTATTTATGTACTGTACAAAGTGAGGCGAACCTGTATTTAATTCGTAGTTTTCATCAATGTTTTTGATTGTATCAATGTCAATCATTTTTAGTTTTACGATGCCGTTTTTTATTTCAGCTTCGTGCAAACCATCAATCGCATTAAAGGTACATTTTTCTTCGAAAACATCTAAAAAATGAGCAAAAGCAACCAAGCATCTTCCACCATTTCCGCACATGGTAGATTCGTTTCCGTCTGAATTGTAATAGACCATCGTAAAATCTACATTTTTACCGTTTTCTAATAAAATTAAACCATCTCCACCTATCCCGAAGCGTCTGTCGCAAAGGTTTTTGATAGTTTCGGTATCTTTTGGGAAAGTAAGGTCACGGTTGTCTATCATTACAAAATCATTGCCTGTACCTTGATATTTATAGAATTCTATTGTAGTCATTTTGATAAAATAATTGCAAAAATAAGCAAAAGCTTTTGATTATATTGGTTGAAAGTTTAGATTGTAATCATTGAGTTTTTAACTTATTTCTTTGGAAGATTTTTCCCATTCGTAATATCCTTTAAAAGCCATTATTGTAAACACAATGTATTGTAGAGATGTAATTCCTAAACCTTTGTAAATCATCATAGGAACACAAATAATATCACCAATAATCCAAAAAATCCAGTTTTCTACTTTTCGTTTTGCCATTTGCCACATTCCTACCAAAAATATTGAGGTGGTAACTACGTCTAGCCAATTTGCCCAATCTAAATGGCTAAATCCTAATGCTTTTTCTATTTCTTTGGTTAATACAAATTGATGGTCTATCAATGGTTTGTAATAGTAAACAACACTTACCAAGCCTAAACTAAGAATAAATAGGAAAATAGAAAAAATCCAGTCTTTTTTATTAGCCCAAGAAACTTCTACGTGTACGTTGTCTTCTGAACTTTTAGACCAAAGAATCCAACCGTAAATGCTCATTATAGTATAGTAAACATTAATCATACAATCTCCTAATAGTCCAAACACAAAAAGAATATATACATATAGAGTAGTAGAAATAATACCAGTAGGATAGACCCAAATGTTTTTTTTGATAGAAAAATACACACTCAGCATTCCAAAAGTAGCTGCAATAAATTCTAAAAATATTTGGAAAGTCGTATAACTTTCGTAGGGTTTTAAGAAAAGTTCATAAAAAATCATAATTCAAAAATAGCATTTTTAAGAAGAATAGAACATAGAAAACCAAAAATTAGTGATAAATACATATTTTTTTGAGGGTAGTTCTCAATAAATTCAAATAAAATTGAGATATAGGTGTTAATAATTCATAAATTTTCATATTTTTGGGAACATAAAATTAACAAATAAAAAATTATGTCGAATATTTGGATTAAAAAACCGATGAGTGCCTATGAAGCGGACATTAAAAAGAGCCAGCTAAAGAGAGTACTAGGTAAGTGGAGTCTTACGGCTATTGGAATTGGAGCAATTATCGGAGGTGGGATTTTTGTTCTCACAGGAACTGGAGCTTATTATAATGCTGGACCAGCTTTAGCATTGTCATTTGTAATTGCAGGGATTGCGTGTGTTTTTGCAGCTTTGTGTTATGCAGAATTTGCATCTATTTTGCCTGTAGAAGGTTCTGCTTATGCATATGCTTATGGAACTGTAGGAGAAATTTTTGCATGGATTATTGGTTGGGGATTGATACTAGAATATGCAATGGGTTCTATGACGGTAGCTGTTTCTTGGTCTGGTTATTTTGGGAAATTGCTCAAAATGTTTGGTTTGCATCTTCCAGATTGGTTAACCACAGATCCTCAAACATATGCTGCGGCAGGAAATTCTGGTTTTGCAATGAATTTGCCAGCATTAGTAATCGTATTAGTAGTGATTTCTATTTTGTTAAGAGGAACTAAAGGAGCTGCTAAAGCAAACAATTTTATTGTAATGCTAAAAGTTGCTGCTATTATATTTGTAATTGTTGCAGGTGCATTTTTTATAGATCCAGTTAATTGGACTCCTTTTATTCCTGCTCAAACCGTAATTACAGAAAATGGTGTCTCTCACAATGCATACGGAGTTGCTGGTATTATTGCTGGTGCTTCTGCTATTTTCTTTGCTTATGTAGGCTTTGATGCGGTTTCTACACAAGCTGGTGAAGCTATCAATCCTAAGAAAGATGTACCATTTGCCATTATCGCTTCTTTATTAATCTGTACGTTACTATATATTTTAGTATCATTGGTTTTAACAGGAATGATGCATTATTCAGATTTTAATCCACTAGGTAAATATCCAGATGCTATTAAAGCTCCAGTAGCTTATGCTTTTGATATTGCTGGTCAGGCTTGGGCTGGTTATATTATTACTATTGCAGCTACAGTAGGTCTTATTTCTGTATTAATGGTAATGATAATGGGACAGTCTAGAATATTCTTAGGAATGTCTAAAGATGGTTTAATTCCTAAAACTTTCTCTAAAGTAAATACTGAAACTGGGGTTCCTAGCAAGAATTTAATGATTTTAGGAGCTGTCATTTCTATTGTTGCCGCTTTTACACCAATCAATGATTTAGCACATATGACAAGTTTTGGAACTTTGTTTGCATTTACGATGGTATGTGTAGCAGTTTGGGTATTAAGAGTAAAAGAACCAAATCTTCAAAGAAATTTTAGAGTTCCTGCACTTCCTATAATTGCTGTTTGTGGAATTTTAATTAATGTTTATTTAATTATCAATTTAAGTATAGAAGCGCAAACGTATTCTGCTATATGGTTAGGATTAGGTTTTGTTATTTATTTCCTATACAGTAGAAGAAACTCTAAACTTCAAAATGGTGGTTTCGGAGAAACCTTTAAAGCAGAACAAGAACCGCTGCAAGAAGTTGACATTGATTTACACGATAAAGATTAAAATTAATCATACTAAATTCCGCACACGTTGCGGAATTTTTTTTATTTTTGAATTTATGAGAAAAATAGCAGTTTTATTGATTTTGTGTTTTCAAGTTTTCAATGCTCAGAAGCTTGATTTTAATCTTTTGTTAAAAGATAAAATTAGCATCAGAGCTATTCAGATAGTAGATGGTAAGGTTTATTATGTAGGTACAGATTCTAAGCTAGGGTATGTACACTTGAAAGATACCATCAGAAAAAAACAAGTGAGATTATCAAAAGAAAAATTAGAATTCAGAACTTTAGCACATTACGACCAATTACTTTACACGGCTAATATAGAAAGTCCGGCTTATTTTTATAAAATTGATAAGAGAGATTTGTCTTATGAGATTTTTTATAAAGATACTCTTAGAACAGCCTTTTATGATGCTTTTTCTTATGATAAAAACGGAAGAGGAATTGCCATAAGCGATCCTACAAACAAAGGAAAAGCAACTTTTAGAACTTTTACCAAAAAAAAATACAATCAAGATGACGGTATTATCCCTTTATATAACGAAGGCGAAGCTCATTTTGCAGCCAGCAATACCAATATTGCTACTGTAGGAAATACGGTTTGGATAGCAACAGGTGGCAAAACTTCTAGGATTTTTAAATTCACTTGGGACAAACCTTTTCATTGGGATGTTTTCAGTACACCATTTGTAAATGGAGCTTCTTCTACAGGAATTTATTCTATAGATTTTTATAATGAAAAATTAGGAATTGCTGTAGGCGGAGATTATACCATGCAAAAAGAAAATATTAACAATATAGCCGTAACTTCAGACGGTGGAGAAAATTGGCAAAGTGTAGCTTCTGGCAAAAATTCGGGATATAAAACTTGTGTGAAATACCGTCCTGATTCTGGCGGAAAAGAAATAATAGCGGTTGGTGACGGAGATATTTCTTATTCTGATGATTTTGGGAAAACGTGGAAAGTGATCTCAGAAGAAAAAAATCTCTACGTAGTAGAATGGATAGATAAAAATACATTGGTTTTTGCGGGTAAAAATAGAATTCTAAAAGCGGAGTTCTCTAATTAAGTGATTACTTAAATCGGATAATCATTGATGAAAAAATCTATTGAAATCTGTATAATCTGCGGGAAATAAAATTTGTACTTTTGCCCTTTCAAAAAAAATAATTTACATAACTCCTATCAAGTAAAATGAATTCCTTAATAGATAAATATAATATTCCTGGGCCAAGATATACTTCTTATCCTACCGTTCCGTATTGGGAAAACGAAAATTTCAAGTCAGAAAAATGGCAAAGTACGGTAATCAGAGCTTTTAACGAAAGCAATGCAGAAGAAGGGATTTCTATCTACATTCATCTTCCGTTTTGTGAAAATCTTTGTACTTTTTGCGCTTGTCACAAAAGAATTACCAAGCAACACTCCGTAGAAACGCCTTATCTAGAAAGTGTTTTAAAAGAATGGAATTTGTATCTTGATTTATTTTCGCAATCAGCAATCAGCAATCAGCAATCAGCAGAGCAGAAAGCAGAATGCGGAAAGCAGAAAGCCAAACTAAAAGAACTTCATCTCGGTGGAGGAACACCCACTTTTTTCTCGCCAGAAAATTTGAAAATTTTATTAGAAGGAATTTTTAGTACCGTAGAAATTGCGGAAAATCCAGAATTTTCTTTCGAAGGGCATCCTAATAATACCACAAAAGAACATTTGCAGACTTTGTACGATTTAGGCTTTAGAAGATGCAGTTTTGGCGTACAAGATTATGATTTGAAGGTTCAGAAAGCTATCAATAGAATTCAACCTTTCGAAAATGTAAAAAACGTAACAGAATGGGCTAGAGAAATAGGTTACAGAAGTGTTTCTCACGATTTGGTTTTTGGGTTGCCACATCAATCTTGGGAAGCTATGGAATTAACCATCAGAAAAACCCTTGAATTAAAACCTGATAGACTCGCGTTTTATTCTTATGCACACGTTCCTTGGATTAAAGGAGTTGGGCAAAGAGGTTTTGACGAAAATGATTTACCGAGCGGTGAAGAAAAACGTAAACTCTACGAAAACGGTAAAAAATTGCTACAAGATTTAGGATATATAGAAGTGGGGATGGATCATTTTTCTTTGGAAAGTGATGATTTGTACCAATCTTTAATTCAAAAAAAGCTGCATCGTAATTTTATGGGCTATACTTCTAGCAATACACAATTGATGGTAGGTTTGGGTATGTCTGCGATTTCGGATTCTTGGTATGGTTTTGCACAAAACGAAAAAACAGTAGAAGATTACCAAAAAAGAGTAGAAGAGGGCAAAATTCCAGTTTTCCGTGGGCATATTTTAAACGAAGAAGACTTAATCATCAGAAGACATATTCTCAATCTGATGTGCCAGTTAGAAACTACTTTTACGGATAAAAATACTTTTGCAGAATTGCCCGAAGCATTAGAAAAATTAAAAGAAATGCAAGAAGATGGTTTGGTAGAATTGGGCGATAATTTTGTAAAAATCACCGAAAAAGGTAGAGTTTTTACCAGAAACGTTGCAATGGCTTTTGATCTAAGAATGATGAGAAAAATGCCAGAAACAAGATTGTTTTCGATGACGGTTTAATCGTTGTTTCGAGTTCTGAGCTTTGTGTTTCGAGTTAGAAGAATTAGTAAAAACTTCTAGCTTCAGACTTCCATCTTCCAACTTATTTTAAAAATCATATCCTCAAAATTCTTATTTCAACTGAAAATCATTATATTTGCCGACTATAATTTTAAATGTTGTAAACTATAAACAATGCAA